>TARA_R110002111_G_scaffold1662_1_pt1 | contig 10873 bp, 4 predicted proteins | sample TARA_R110002111 | Tara Oceans TARA_R110002111 (sample SAMEA4397363) | marine metagenome | biome: Polar Biome; feature: [ZZZ] marine water layer (ENVO:01000295); material: water (ENVO:00002006), including particulate matter (ENVO:01000060) such as... | depth 199 m | reverse complement strand
GCTGCCCGTTGTGCAGCTTGCTCCTGTTCCAGCGCAGCAACTCTTTCCGCTTCTGCCCGTTCGGCTGCTTCTCTTTCAGCTTGTTCTATCGCTGCCTGTTCAATTGCCGCTTGTTCGGCTGCCTGCTCCATGGCGATACGTTCTCTTTCTGCAGCTTCTGCTGCTGCCCGTTGTGCAGCTTGCTCCTGTTCCAGCGCAGCAACTCTTTCAGCTTCTGCCCTTTCGGCGGCTTCTCTTTCAGCTTGTTCTATCGCTGCCTGTTCATTTGCCGCTTGTTCGGCTGCCTGCTCCATGGCGATACGTTCTCTTTCTGCAGTTTCTGCTGCTGCCCGTTGTGCAGCTTGCTCCTGTTCCAGCGCAGCAACTCTTTCAGCTTCTGCCCGTTCGGCGGCTTCTCTTTCAGCAGCCTCTCTCGCTACTTGTTGCTCTGTTTGATCTATAGTTGGTTCTTCAAGAGTTACTCTTTGAGTTACGATTTCATTATTGCTAAAAATGCCTGACAGAAAAGTTCCATCCGAGAAGAACAAAGTGCCCGGACCTTCACGCAAGTTATTTTTGAAAACTCCCTCAAAACGCGTCCCATCCGGCCAATATATTGTGCCCTCGCCTTCCATACGCCCATTTAGCACCCCGCCCACATAGCGTGTTCCTTCTGACCATTCCAAAGTCTTGATTTCAATTTCTGCGGATTGTGCTGCGACTGGAGCCTGAGCCAAAAGATAGCCCGGGAAAAACAATGCGGAAATTATAAAGATATTGATCTTATTCATTTTTTTATTAACTTAACATCCAATAACACCCGAAAAACAGGCACATTTTAAAATTAAAATCCGGATTCCCGCAAGAATACCGCAACGAAGCGCTTTCTTACACGATTAAAAAAACTTGTGCTCTTACCTTCTATAACTGCCGTCCCCCGTACCACTTTAGCCTGACTTAACTCGTTGGCTCCATACAGTCCTAGCTCTATCCGGTAATGACTGCCTACTAAATTCTGGACCCCTGAACTATCTTCACGAACAGCTATGTTGCCGCCAAATAAAGATGACTGGTAAAGATTATCCAGTTCAGTGATTGCAACCAGATCAATGCCCTTTACATATGCATCGATTACGCCATACTCAGGATTTTCAGGATAAAACCTGGCTGGCATGCCCAGCTCTACTCTGTCTAACTGCCCTTCCTCTAAATAGCCAACAACTTCCAGGTTTCTGGTATCGACAACCGTGGCTATTTTTAAGCCACTAGGCAACCAATCCCCGATCCTGATATCAGGAGCTATGTCCACGATTCTACCAGATAAAGGGGCGCGGATAACTAACTGCTCATTCTTTTCCAGCAGGCCACGCAAAATTTCATTTTGAGTGACTAATTCCGAATTAACAATTCTTGCCTGACTACGTAAATTTGAATCGAAGCCTTGCGAAGCCTGCGTCCATCGCAATTCGGTATAACGTGAAGTTGCCTGTTGAATATCTCTTTCCAGTTGAGGAGACATTAATTCAAACAATATATCGTTTTCACCAATTACATCCTGCCTTGGATCAGGCATGCTAAGTAACTGACCAGCTTCCGGCACATAAAGATCGGCGATTTGTCCACGCAGTAACGCAGCTACAGGCACATTCCTTTGCCACGGGACAAATATCAGACCCAGGAAAAGAAGAATAAAACCACAGGACCTGATTGTGTGCATATTCCAGTGAATCTTATCCTTCAGCCCTATCCAGACTTTCAATTCTTTAATCACAGGCGCTACTAAAAATGAAAACAAGGTCGAGAAAAACAGGATTGTACCAAGTACCTTAAAGAAAAAAGTGTACACAATATAGGTAATGCCCAAAAAAAGGAAAAAGCGGTATACCCAGACACTATAGGCATATACGACCAGTGGTGGCCTGAAATGCTCTGGCGGTTCTTCTCCCAATCCAAATAAGCGCTCACGTAGCCACCACTTGGCCATATTGAAAGAACGCGATTCAAGATTTGGAACCCTGAGCAAATCTGATAGCAAGTAATACCCATCAAACCTCATCAAGGGATTAAAGTTCACAAAAACCGACATTAACCAGGTAGTGGTAGATAACAGGAAAAAAGCACTCTTAATACTACCTTCAGGCGAAATGCTCCAAAGAAATAATGATAAGGATGCAATTACCAACTCTACCGCAACTCCTGCTGCCCCGATCTGTAAACGCTTTTTACGTGAAGCAATTTTCCAGGCGTCGCTGGTATCCGTATACAGTACGGGCCAACCCATCATCAGAGCGACACCAATCATGGGTACCCTGCAACCATGCGCTTTCGCTACATAGGCATGACCAAATTCATGCAGTATCTTGATAAAGGCCAGGGCCAGAATGTAAACAGTTAAGCCCGACCAGCTGAAAAAATACTGGAAGGTGCTAAAAAAATCCTCTACTTGGCGGGAGAACAGATAAATTCCCAAAACCGTAATAAAAACAAAAGCATATAGGGTAGCCTTATGTCCGAGCCAGTGGAGGTTCGGGAGAGTCTTGTCGAGAAATTTATCCGGATTCCACAGAGGAAAGCGAAAAAATAGCGGTTTACGTACATATTTGGCAAACCAGCTCACCTGCTCTTTAGCTTTATCAAGCTGGTTTTGATAGATACCTAACTGCATGGCATCACCCTTAACCAGATTATTCATCCGCAAAAAATTTTCCAGCTCCTCGAGTTCTTCTTTATCTACATTATCCTTAAAGATTAACTGATTGAGTCGTTTAAGTTCTCTGGCATCTTTTTGTCCGAATAGAGCCAGTAACTGAACGTCCCTGTCATTCATCCGATAGTATTTATTCGCCAGAGGATCATGCAAATGCCATAGTGGAGCACCATCGACATCATGTTCAGCGGGATATAAAGCTAAATCCTGACGAATTTCTGGCAGTACGGCTGGTTTGGCCTGTGGCTTTTGTTGTGGCTGGCCAGCTGTCTGTACCGCTATATTCCTATCCATTGCCTGAGTACTGATAAAGGCCTCCTGAATAAATAATAAAATAACGTGACATCCTCACCATAGATTTTAGCCGTACCACGCCAGCCAATTCGTAATTCTGCATGATCAATAAACTCGGCCCGCCCCCGATAACCCAGCACACCATCGGGTGATACTTCGGCCTGGTAATTTGAAAACCTTACATTGCCTCGATGTGCCTGCTCTGGATAAACATTGAGAAACATTGTGACCCTGGCGTTATAGGGCAAGGGGATACTGTCACCCACTGCCAGCCAAAATTCGAGTTCGACTTCACCGGGTTCCGCCAGCGTGAATAATTTCTCACCTACCCGTACTGGGGCACCTTCAAGTTCTGAAATTTTAGGTATCACGACAATGCCTTGCTGTTCGGCATAAATATTTGAACGACTCAGCAGATTCTGGGTATATCTTAGCTGGGTTTGTCTTTGCTCAATTACAGCCTGTAATACGGGTAATTCAGAAGCCATTGATCGATCTCTGACTGCGGCCTGGTTGGCACTCTGAAATTCTGCCCGCGCAATTGCCAGCTCCTGTTCAGCAAGATCCTTTTGAGACTGCAGATTGGTATCATCAAAACTCAGAATGAGATCGCCCGGCAGCACCCCCTGATTGGGCTCCACAAAAACTTCGCCAATGATTCCTTCAATCGGAGATCGGACGATAATCGGATTTCTGGGTACAACCTCGGCTCGTGCGTTAACAGATAGAGGCACTGGTATCCATGCGGCAGCAAACACCGCCAGCAATGCCAGCCAGACAAATCGCCTATTGGTAATAACTTTTTTGACCTGGGCGCCTTTGTTTTCACGAATATGCAATAAAGCACCCAGAGCATGTGCCACTGCACCAGACCAGTAGTTAAGAATCGAAAGCTCCTCCTCTTCCCAGGCATACTTTCTACCCAACAATAAGCCACCAATATCTTTATCCTGGTACCTTAAAGGTACCCAAATCAAATCACTGGGAAAAAATTCACGCCATTTAATTTGCTGATCTTCATTAAATTCGCTTTTATCCAGAAGCGTGGTTTTTTCCAGATTCTGCATACTCATTTTTATACAGATCTCTTCAACCCAGGCAGTGAAAGGAGTATTTTTAATCGGTTCCGGAAGGCCGGAAACTGCTTGTACAGTTCCCTTAGTGAAAGTTCTGGTTATCCATAAGACAGCCACCTGATACTCCGCAATACGTGTAGACTGATTAACAATTGAGTGACCCAATTGCACCAGGCTTTTGCATTGCCGCAACTTCTGTTGCAGTAAAAGTAAGTCAGTTGCATCTGCCATGAAAAAATTTTCCTAAGCAAGCTTTATCTATAATTTTTCCCGGCTTTTTTTACGGGCATATTTTTTTGTATCAAGGAAAAAAAACAACGCCACTCATGCCAGGCATTAAATTTTCCGGCGGATCAATTAAAACTCCTATAACACGGACCGTCTGACTAACAGGGTCGATGACATTGACTACCCTGTCAATAACAGCTTCAACCGACTGATCAGTTTCATCGATTAAAAATTCAAACTGCTTGCCTGCCTGATATTGCCTTAAATTTAATGAAGGCAGTACCATTTCAATTTCCAGATTCCTGGTATCTATAAGCTCTAGTATGACTTCGCCTTTACCCACATATTGATAATTTTCAACATATTTCTCAGTAACCGTTCCTGCAAATGGGGCCCTGATAACACATTCAGTAAGCACAGAACTGGTACGCTCAACTTCTGCTCTGGCAATATCGAGCTCCGACCGGCTAAGCGCCAATTCCAGTTCGCTAAGGTTATTTAACTGGCGCAGCCTTTCATTAATTTCAACACTTCTTGAGGCTGCTGCTTCCCGGGCACGCTCTATAGTATTGCTCGCCCTTTCAATAGCACAATTAAATTCGGCTATCACATCGTTTTCCTCAATACGGTTGCCTACCCGTACCGGAAAATTGATGAGCTTGGCATCGATACCAGCAGAAATTTGTGCGAAATTTACCGGCCTGAGCTGGCCACGAAATGTCTCACCTTCAACATTTAGTGTGGGAGTGGCTGAATTGATGGCAGACATAATTTCATCAACACTTTGTGCTTTAAGCAGTTGCGCGCCTAGAAGCATGGCCAGCATCAGAACGATGCCGACAAATGCTGAGAAAAACCTGGTGGGCTTCATTGCTTGCATTGAAAATCCTCAGCTCATTAGAGTGCTATTATTCTAACATCGGCGATTTTGAAAGTAACCAAATGGAAAATAACAGCTTTAAGATTTAATCATCCTGCAATGTCTCAAAGGCATCAATGAATTCTTCGACGCTAGGCTCAGGAAGTAAGCTTTGCAGATAATCAGTGAGATTCGGAGCTGGCAAAAATGCTTCCATAAACTCTTCGCTGACCGGCCCTAAACCAGGCAATATTAGCAAACGTGAATCCAGCCTGTTATCCGCTAATCCAACTATTTTAAACCTGACATCATCTTCATTTTCGTTCTCGTCTCTGATGACATAAGTAAACAGTTCTTCTAGCTCATCATAGTTAACATCATCTCGTGAAGGCGGCGTATAACGATAACTACCATTGCTGTTAATCTGCAGTCGTCCGCCAAAATCAGTCACAAACTCCTGACCAAGCATGACAGGATCATCATTTTTATCAAGGATAGCGGTTATCCGGGCATCACCTTTGAGGATATCATTGCTCAGCAGGTTACCTGTGATTTGAGTGTCATTTATGTAGACCTGGTCAGTGTCTGGTATTGCATTTAGCGACATAAACGGCTCCATCTGCTGAACAAAATTTGCAGATATTGCTGCAGCCAGATTACTCACTGGTATTTGCTGATAATTATCAGGAATAGGATTTATTCCCAAGCTGGACAAATAAGCACCGTATGCTGTTTGTGCGGTGGCATAAGCTTCTCTTTCACCCATACTGGAGCTGAAAGCACGCAATTTGCTTTGTATCGTCGCAATATTGGTTCCTACTGAATTTGCTTCCTGGAGATTGGTTAATTCAAATAACTGTGTATCAATCTCATTAAGCAAGCTGGCGCGATCAAATTGAATAATTGAATTCTGGTAATCCTGCCAAGTGATATTGACACCGGCAACAACTGCCATGTTCATGGCCAGCTTTCGACTTATCGTCAGTTGTTCAGTGGTGCTACGAACTTTTCTGATAGTCTGCGCGTTTACCAGATTCATTAAGTCACCGGTTAGATTGGCGCTTAACTGCCCCCAGGAATTATTAAGTAAAAAGCGGTTACTTCCATAGTTCTCACCATAAGAAAAATCCAGCCCGGGAAAAAGTTGCAACATGGTTTTGCGCGTTTCTTCCTGCTCTATTCTGGCATTATAAATTTCAGTGATGTATTCCGCAGAATTGGTCAGGGCCTGAAGTTCCATTTCCTGCATGACCCCGGGATCATCCGAAATCCGATATAATTTCGCATAGTCTTGCGGAACTTCCAGTTTGATTGTATCCAGATTTTCAATGTTAATCAGTTCAGCCAAACGAGTTTTGGAGGTGTTGATTGATTGCCTGACCTGATCAAGTACCTGCAAGGTTTCGATAATAGTCCGCATCTCCGTCAGAACTGAAATCGGATCCTGCAAACCCTCCCTTCGATTCAATTGCAGATCTGCAAGTATGCCTTCTGCCTCAAGATACAATGCTTCAAGTTGCCCCTCCATCGCTTCCATAGCTACGGCATACCAATAAGCGCTTCTGACTTCCTGCAAAAGAGTTAGCATGACTTTTTCACGGGATTTTTGCGCAATCAGGTAATTATCCGCCCCTTGTTTTGCCGTCAGGTAACTAAGCCCAAAATCAAGCAGATTCCAGGAAAATGAAATTGACCCGTTCAGTTGTTCACGCTCCTGGGAAGAGGATGACTCCAGTGATTCATCACCGGTTAGTACAGAGTTACTAAAGGAGGCCAGCTCATTGGAACGGTTGGTATAACCAGCATTGGCAGCAAGTTCAGGTAATAATTCTGTTTTGGATAAATCAAATGAATTATTGGCAAGGGTTGTTTCAAGTAAGGCAACCCGGTTTTCCAGGTTATATTTCAGGGCCATGGCGAAGGCTTTTTCCAGCGTCAGAAACTCATCAGCCGGCAATTCTTCCTGGGCATTAAAAATAAGCTCGCGGTCTGCGCGAGCTATCTGGGCAAGTTCTGATTGTGTAAACGGGTCAGGGACGACTGTACATGAAGCGAGAATAGGAGCAACGGTCAAAATTCTGAAAAGTCTGGTAAGACTCTTTTTACACAAGCACTCAGCCTCGACTAAATATTTTTTCTAATAGCGTTTTAAGTTCAAGTTTCTCCTGTTGATAACCAAACTCTCCTGCCCGGAGAATCTGATCATTCAGGTTCTCTTTCGCAAAGTCTTTCAATTCATCATCCATTTCATTGCCACTGTTAGCCAGTGAATTGAGCAAATTCAGGAGCTCTGCGTCTCCCTGCGCGATCAATTCTAACGATTCCCATTCAGAAGTCAACGCAAGGTCTTGATCTAGCTGCTCATTATCTTCACTTTCAGCGTCTTGTTCTGCTGACTCCATCACGGTTTCGGGGCCTTCTTCCAGACCCTCCTCAACGACCACATCAGCCGTTTCTACCGAAACACTGAATTTGGAAGATACTGAGTTCCCGCTTGAATCTTCCGCTTCGACGATGATAACAACCGAATCAATACCCAGTAATTTAGCCATATCGGCATCAATCACAAACTCTCGATTCTCTTCATCAAAGAGCACCCAGTTTGGTAAGGAACTGCCATCCTCCATTCGGGCTCTTATAGTCAAGGTCTCGTTTGTATTACTATGCTGGAAATTTTCTGCAACAGAAAACTCGATAATACCGTTACTAATCACCTGATTTGGAATTCGACTTACCAATGAAAGTCGTGAACCTTCAGTACTGACCTGGTTTCCTTCAACTAAATTTCCGGCCGTCGGGTTTAAATTGGCTGGCGCTGAAGCAGCATCATAGACCGTAAACTTGGATGTAACTGCATTTCCCTGGGAGTCTTGAGCTTCAACTACCACAACAATTTCACCCTGAGCACCTGCTGCATTCGCTGCATCAGCATCCAGAACAAATTGCTTACTTGCTGCGTCATAGCGAATAAATTCAGGGAGTGCACTACCGTTCTCAAGTCTCGCAGTGATGTTTAAAACTTCAGCGGGATCAGTATGCAGGAAGGCATCAGATACCGGGTATACGATACTTCCGCTACTTAAGACCTGATTCTGAAGATTGCCAACCAGTGAAATAATACCTCCGTTGTTAAGATTATTAAGCGCCTGTGCATTACTGTTGACGACATTAAACCTTGCATCGGTTGCATTACCTTGTGAATCTTCGGCTCTAACCACAACTGTTTGTTGCGTTATGCCTTGGGCAGTTGCTAAATCAGCATCAAAAACAAACTGCTGGCTGCCAACATCAAACCTGATGTAATTAGGTAAGGGGCTGCCATTTTCCAGTGTTGCCGTAATTGTCAGTGACTCGGTCGGATCTGTATGCTGGAAGGTATCTTGTATGGAAACTGTCAATTCACCGCTATCAATTATCTGATCCTGAATATTACCTGTCAGCAATATCTGAGCCGATTGCTGCTGATTGAGAGTCTGAGGTGTCGTCTGGTTCGCAGGCGGCTGATTAGTCGTAGAACTGACAACTGTGGTGATATCAAAGTTCAGATTATTCGTTGGCACTGCACTTGAGCCAGGAGCAAAATTAACATCTGTATTTACAGTAGGAGCTGGTTTTGGTGGTGCCGGTTGCGGATTGGTATTGTTATTATTCGTAATGTTCTGATCTAAGTTTACACCATTATCCCGGACTATGAATGTCAGGGTAGACTGGCTAAAGTCACCATCAGCATCACTTACCCTGATCGTAAAGACTTCGGTCAAGCCACTGACAGGCACTGCGCCCTGCACCGGCGGTTTATAACTGAAAGTACCATCTGGATTAACAGTAAGCTTGCCACCCCGGTCAGTTGTAAATAGCGTACCAAGGTTTACAGCATCTCCATCTGCATCAACCACACTGACAACATGCGCTGGTTTATCCGGCACTGTATCGTTGGCAAAAATATTGCCTGATTTAGTAATACTACCCTCGGTTCTTGTGACCGTATCATCCCTGGCAGTTATATTTGCATCAGTATTCGATACATTAAGTGTCAATGTTGACTGAACAGTATCACCATCAGCGTCACTGAGGGTTAAAGTAAACACTTCAGTTAATCCGCTGCTGGGAACAAGCCCAAACATTGGCGGTGTGTAGGTATAAGTCCCATTGGAGTTGATAGTCAGTATGCCTCCAGCATCTGTTGTAAAAGGCGCACCAACAGTGATTGTGTCACCGTCATCATCAATGACTGATGAAACTCTGCCTGGACCATCACCAAAGGTATCATTGCTTAATACATTACCACTCACTGTTGCTCCGCCTTCTGCTGCAGCTTTTATATCAGCGACTGCTTGTGGCAATAAGTCATTATTCAGCACTATAAAAGTTAATGTGGATTGACTGGTGTCACCATCGACATCAGCAGTAGTAACTGTAAAGATTTCAGTCAATCCATTGTCAGGAACATTGCCCTGCGCTGGTGGTGTATAGGTATAGCTGCCGTCGGCATTTATTTTCAGCGTTGCACCTGCAGCAGTCGTGAAATTCGAACCAATCGGCTGCACCACACCACTGTTATTGACTATCCCGACAACCGTACTGATGCCATCACCGGCGACATCATTCAGGAATACATTGCCCGTTTTCGCAGTGCCGCCTTCATTTGTGGTGGCTGAATCATTATTGGCAACAGGGCTTATATCATTATCTATTACAGTTACAGTTAAACTCGACTGCACGCTGTCGCCATCAGCATCGCTGACAGTAAAGGTGAACACTTCGGTCAAGCCGCTTACTGGTACAGAACCTTGTACCGGTGGAATATAACTGTAGGTACCGTTGCTATTGATAGTTAAGGTGCCACCATTATCAGTAATAAATGGCGTACCAATGGTAATGGTGTCCCCGTCATCATCAACAGCAGAAATAACATTTCCAGGCCCGTCTCCGATCGTGTCATTACTGAATATATTTCCTGTACTGGCAGCTGCACCTTCCATTGCTATAGCACTATCGTTGACAACGACCGGACTCAGGTCATTATCCATCACTGTGATAGACAAGGTCGCCTGATCCGTATCACCGTCTGCATCCCTGACCGTGTAAGTGAACACTTCTGTCAGTCCGCCCGGCGGAACACTGCCCTGTGCCGGTGGCGTATAACTGTATGTACCATTGGCGTTGATCGTTAAGCTGCCGCCGGCATCTGTCACAAACGCACTACCTATGGTGATCACATCGCCGTCATCATCAATGGCACTTGTTACCGTTGCCGGTCCATCTTCTACGACGTCATTCGTTAGCACACTACCAATTGTTGCAGCACCAGCTTCCGTTGCAATTGCTGTATCAGCGATTGCATTGGCAGGCTGATCATTATTAGCAACAAAGATACTTAATGTAGCTTGTCCGGTATCCCCGTCACCATCTACTACTGTATAGGTGAAGCTTTCGGTCAAGCCAGCCGGAGGGACGCTACCCTGCGCCGGTGGCGTATAACTGTAAGTTCCATTGGCGTTAATGGTTATGCTGCCGCCGGCATCCGTCAGGAATGGTGTTCCCAGCGTGATAGTGTCTCCAGTGCCGTCAATCACATTAGTAAGTGTCGCAAGCCCTTCTGCGAAATCATTACTTAAAACATTTCCAGTTACAGCAGATCCTGCTTCTGTTGCTGCCGCGCTGTCTGCGACTGGCAGCGGAACTTCATCCACATTCGTGACGGTAATGGTCAAGGCCTGGCTATCTGTT
>TARA_R110002111_G_scaffold260039_1_pt1 | contig 10895 bp, 9 predicted proteins | sample TARA_R110002111 | Tara Oceans TARA_R110002111 (sample SAMEA4397363) | marine metagenome | biome: Polar Biome; feature: [ZZZ] marine water layer (ENVO:01000295); material: water (ENVO:00002006), including particulate matter (ENVO:01000060) such as... | depth 199 m | reverse complement strand
AGTTGTATTGGTAGAAAATTAGTGCTAGATCAGCGTGTAGAAGAAGAGATTGATGAAGTCATAGAAATTCTTGGTGAGGGTACAACCGTAAGTGGGTTTTATTCCTATGGAGAAATAGCACCATTCCATGGAGAAATGGCATGTCAGTTGCACAACCAAACAATGACGATAACATTAATCAGTGAATAATGAATTCATTACTTAAACGTCAACTGCGTAAGTATTTAAGTGAAGAATTAAAATCTAGCGAAGAATTAAAAACGTTTCTTGCCGCTATAGATAGCTCGTACGATAATTTTGACGAGCAATCCGCAATGATTCAAAGAGCTATGTCCATTAGCTCAGATGAGTTATATAGTGCCAATAGAAAGTTACAAGAAGAAGCAAAAGAACAAAAAGAATTAATTGATAAATTAAAAGACGTTATCAATACGCTTAAGTTTTATAACTTAAAAGAAGATGAAAAAGCGGATGCTGTTGAATTAAAAAGTACAGATTTGGTTGATTTTATTGATAATCAAACCAAAGAGATTATTGAAATGAATAAGCAAAAAGAATCGCTTTTAAACGAATTGGCACATCAAAACCAGGAGCTTAGCGATTATGCGCATATGGTCTCTCACGATTTAAAATCGCCACTTAGAAGTATAGATACATTAACGGCTTGGTTAAAAGAGGACTACAAAGATGCTTTTGATGCTAATGGTGAAAAAACATTAAGCCTTATAAGAACTAATGTAGAGAAAATGGATACCTTAATTAATGGTATTTTAGAGTATTCTACAATTGGTAAGAATCAGATAGATGTTTACGATGTAAACTTGAATAATCTCATTAATAATATTGTGAGTATCTTACAAGTACCTGAAAATATTAGTGTTATCAAAACTGATTTGCCTATAATTAGAGGTGATAAATACAGATTACAACAGTTGTTTCAAAATCTTATTGGCAATGCCATTGCTTATAATGACAAAGCCCAAGGTAAAATAGAAATCGGATTTACGGATAAGAATATTTTTTGGGAATTTTACGTTAAAGATAACGGAAAAGGTATTGAAGATGTATACTTCGAAAAAATATTTAAAACCTTTGAAAAGCTAGAAAATAATGGAGAATCAACAGGTATTGGTTTATCTATAGTTAAGAAAATAGTAAATTTATACGGTGGAACAATTTGGTTAACTTCAAAACCAAATGAAGGCACAACATTTTATTTTACATTAAAAAAACAACCCAATGGAACAGCCTAATTTATCTTATATTAATAGTATGTCTGGTGGCGACAAGGCTTTTGAACAAAAGTTAATAGACATCATAAAAAAAGAGTTTCCAGAAGAGAAAGAAGTGTATTTTACCAATGTTAAAGCTAAAAACTATAAACTTACAGCAGAGAACGTTCATAAACTTAAACATAAAATTAGTATTTTAGGCCTCGAGAAAAGTTATGAGACTGCAGTAGCATTCGAAAATAATTTGTTAGAGGAAAGTACTAAACTTCAAGACGAATTCGAATCTATACTAACGATCATGACTAATTATTTACAACAGTTATAATTAGGATGGCATGAATTGTATTATTATTGATGATGAAGCAACGGCAAGAGCAATCATAGGTCAGCTATGTTCACAGGTCAGTAGCTTAAATGTATTAGAGGATTTTCCAAATGCAATGCAGGCCATAAAATATCTAAATCAGAATGATATTGATTTGATATTTTTAGACATACACATGCCAGATTTTACTGGTTTTGATTTTATAGATACAATTAAAAACCCACCAAAAATTATCCTTACAACATCAGATCCTAATTTTGCTATTCAAGCATTTGGGTATGACTGTATTGTAGATTACCTAGTAAAACCTATTACACCACAACGTTTTAAAAAGGCTATTGATAAAGCAGAAGCCATAAAGCCAGCTGTATCAGAAACTAAGGCTTCTAGCCAAGTAGAAACAAGTTCTGGTAATGATTTGTATGTTAATATTGATAGACGATTAATTAAAATAGACATTCCAAGTATCTATTTAGTTGAAGCTAAAGGTGATTACATTCAAGTAAAAACAGATGATAAAAACTATACAGTTCATTCTACACTAAAGAAAATTGAAGATAAGCTTCCAGACGATTTATTTCTAAAAATTCATCGTTCATATATTATCAACGTCGATAAAATTATTGATATCGAAGATAATAGCGTGCTTATTAAAAAAGATGTGATTCCGGTAAGTCGTTCTAATAGACCTGAGTTGATGAAGCGCCTCAACTTACTTTAAGTATTTAACATTTTACAATATCAGTTTTAATAATTTGTTTTTCTTTTTTAAAGATAAATTTACCTCATTGAATTAACATAATTCAGAAGGGTTTACGACATCTATTATTTAGAAAAAAACCACGCGTCGACACCTTATTGTAGCCCATCGTTTCAAACATATCATCTAACGAAAAAAAATATTTCAAGTTACAATAGCATGTAAATTTGCACTATAAGACATGAAGGGGAAACTCATGGATTAGTATAAAGTTAAAGGCAAAAGAGAAATCTTTTGCCTTTTTTATTTGCAATAATACTATGTAAATAGCTTGTCTTTAGTTAAATGCCGTTCGCCGATACTTCTGAATGGTCTAATCGAATTATAAAAAAAAGAAGAGGTGATTCAAATAATTTTGTAATGAAATTAATAACAACCCTCATGAAAAAATTATCTCAAGTAGTAGTCCTTTTAGTATTAAGTATGTCATTATTCTCTTGTTCAGTAGAAGATGAGCTTTCAAATCCAGAAATCTATAACACTGAAAATATCATAGTAGAATACAATCCTATAGACTATGAAATTTTAGAGTTGATTAATGTTTACAGAACAACATTAAATCTAGAACCACTTGGTATATTAAATGAAGCTTCAAAAGAAGCCATTACTCATAATCAATATATGATAGATGCAGGAGCCGTAAGTCATGATTTTTTCTATACAAGATCTCAAAATTTAGTGGAAGCTGTAGAGGCAAAAAAAGTTTTAGAAAATGTAGGTTATGGATTTTCTAATGCAGAATCAGTAGTTAATGCTTGGATAAATAGTGACAGTCATAGAGAAAATATAGAAGATTCTAATGTTACTGATTTTGGAATATCAACTTCAAAAGATGAAAACGGAAAATATTATTTCACAAACATATTTGTTAAACTGTAGAGAGCTATTAATAATCGTAGGTAATCATTAAATATTATCCCTTTATTGATTACTGAATAATCCTTAATTATGATCTATAGTGTGAGGCAAAAGAGAAATCTTTTGCCTTTTTTTATTTGTAAATAGATTACATAAAATACGACAAAAACCATTCGTCGATAGTAATTGGTTAACTAACGTTGAATCGTTGGAGCCAATCGAAAAATCAATTTTGAGGCCTGATTATCAGGTAAATTTGTATCAGAATCTAATAAGAAACAGAAGATGAAAACACTTTACACTTTAAAAAATCAATTACTACTAGTCGCTTTTACACTATTGAGTATAAGTACTCAAGCACAAGATGTGCCATTTAATTGCGACTTTAATGCTTACTTGTTTCAGTATAACGATGTGTATGCTATTGATTTAGCTTCTGGTAATTCTTATCAAGTTGCTGCAGATGTAACACCTGGAAGTATAAATGCTACAGCTTACAATCCTGCAGATGGATTTATTTGGGGCTCATTAAGTACACCAGCAAAATCAATTGTAAGGATTGGAAAAGATTTTAATACTACAACTTTTTATATAGATGAATTACCAACAAGCAATCGTTATGTTGGCGATGTGAGTGCAGAAGGTATTTATTATTTAAAAGCTAGTGGAACAACATACTACAAAGTAGATTTAAATCCAGATTCTGATAATTATACACAGTATCAAGCAACAGAGACGTTGTCTCAAAATATTAATATTCACGATTGGGCTTTTAATTCAGTAGATAATCAAATCTATGCTGTTGAAAAAAACACGAATATTTTATATCGTATCAATCCAGATAATGGAGTTGTAACAGCTTTAGGTGAGGTTCCAGTGATTTCTGGTTTAAGTTACACATATGGAGCTGTTTATTTTGATAATGAAGGTCGTTTTTATGTGTCGGCAAATCAAACAGGAACGATATATGTTATTCAAAATGTTCAAGATATTGATGCTACAAGTGATATAGATTCTAATTTATTTGCTTTCGGACCATCAAGTAATAGTAATGATGGTGCACGTTGCCCAACAGCACCAGTGTTGCAAGAAATTTGTGATAATGGAATAGATGATGATGGTGATGGACTTATAGATTGTGAGGATCCTTCGTGTTCAGGATTTGGAATGTGTGATGTTGTTGAAGCACCAACATCGAGTTCTAATGCAGGTGGATTAGAAAGTAATAGCAGATTATCTGAGCAGATTAATGCACGTAATTTTAAAAGGGCAAAAACAGGTTATAAATTTGATGCTACACTAGCACCAAAGGCAGTAAAAGGATTTAACTATGCAAGTAGAAGTGCAAATTCAAATTTCATTTTACAAGATTTTGTGCCACTTGAATCTATAAATGAAGATGAGGCTGTAGAAGCATCACCTTCAGATTTAATAGGCATTACTAATGCTACTGAAATTTATGCTGTAGATTACCTAAAAAATAATACTGCTGTTGCTTCAGTTTTGGCTTTAAAAACTGAAAATGGAGTATACGAACATACCAAATACATATGCGATCGTTTGTTAGGAGCTGAGCTTATCTCAGTATCTACTATAGATATTAACGAGCAACAGTTTATAAAATCGATAATTAAAAATGAAGATGGTACGTATGAGTTTGTATTAAGTTTATCTGCAAAAGTGGTGAATAACGACGCTAACTTTGCGATTGAGAGTCATTGGAATTTAGATCAGTATGAAGAAAATGTTACTTTTTATAATTTCCAAATTTGGTCTAATACTATAGATGATTTGTACATCTTAGGACAAGAAGTTTTAAACTTATTAAATATTGAAAAACCAATTGTGAGTTATAACAACTCTACACCTCCTACCGTTTTTGTTAGAAAAGGTGCTTATACCAATGGTGGATTAGATTTACAGATTATAAATTCTAATGCAACAGAAACTATTTATTTAGATGCAGGTTATAGAACTACAGAAACCGAAGCCTTCGGAAATCTTAATTCTACTATTAACTTAAACGGAAATTACATTACTAATGTAAGAGTAGAAACAGGAAATCTTTTTGATATTGGTTTTAGAATTGGTGATGGTATCGCAACACCAGATGATTTATTTATGTCAGATGGTCCATGGGGAATTGATGCTTCACGTGAAGGAACTGATGTTAGTATGTATGAAGTGACTTCAAATACTTCTGATTTTGAAACAACTGATTTCGCAATAGAACGTAACGTAGAATTGAGAGCAATAACTAACTCTTATGTGGCTGCTTATAGAGCATTAACACCAAGATTTAAGGCTGTAGATGTTACAGATTACAATAGTTTTCAATTCAGTGCAAAAGGCACCGGAAATTTAGAAATCACATTTGTAAAAGAAAGCATTACTAACTGGGAAGAACAGTATAAAACGACTATTGCTTTAACAAATACATTGCAAGAATTCTCAATAGACATTGCAGATTTACAAAATAACTCAACGGATACAGCAGAATTAAATGATGTCGTCACAATAGTGTTCACTATGGTAGCTGAGAATGGTATCTCGACTTCTAAAGTAATGAATATAAATCAGCTGCGATTTTCACAAGCGAGTACATTGTCTGTGGGTGATTTTGAAACAGAAACAACTAAAGTGTCTGTTTATCCTAATCCAATGACAACACAAGCCACACTAAGCTTTAACGTAAACCAAAGCGAAACTGTACAATTTGTAATGTACGACCAGTTAGGAAAGCAAGTACACCATAGAACATTTAATGCTGTATCAGGAAAAAACAGCATCACCATAAACAGAGAGAATTTAAGCTCAGGCTTATATTTCTGTAAAATCGTTAGTAACCAGTATGAGTTTAATCCCTTAAAACTGATTATTAATTAATAACCCTTAGTTAATTCCTTATGGTAATAGGCAAAAGCGCAAGCTTTTGCCTATTCTTTTTTATAGCGGTTTTATGAGTTAGAAATCATTGCATAAAATCTTTTGAAGTAAATTCCTTATTAATTACAAATGAAATTAAACTTTTTAAAATTTTATAAGTCCAATAGACTTATACCTTTTAAACTGTGAAAAAAACTAAAGTTTTAAAACAAAAAATACATCAGCTATTTTACATGCTTCTTATGGTATGTTTTTGTTTTAGTTGTAAAAATGACAAAAAAGAGGTTACTGAATTGAGTAGCACTAATGTTAATGAAACTATTGAAGTATACAATTTTGAAGCTATAGAACCTCTTTTTTATACAGATACCAATAAAACTTATATCGTTAACTTTTGGGCAATGTGGTGTGCACCTTGTGTTAAAGAACTGCCTTATATTGAGGCTTATGCTAAAAAGCATCCAGACGTTGAAGTACTTTTGGTAAGTATGGATTTTCCAAAAGAAATTGAAACCAAATTAAAACCATTTTTAAAAGAAAATAATATTACTTCAAAAGTCGTTTTATTAGATGATCCAGATTCAAATAGTTGGATAGATAAGATAGATCCAAATTGGTCTGGAGCCATTCCTTTTACAATCATATTTAATAATGAAGATCGCACTTTTTATGAGCGCTCATTTGAGAACTTAAAAGATTTAGAGAACCAAGTAAATAAAACCATTAAAAAATAAATTAAAATGAAAAGAATAAAAGTAGCATTGTCAATGATTGCATTATCTACAGTTGTACTAGTAGGATGTAAAGACAAAGGGACTAATCAAGATACAGCTTCAGGGCATGAAAAACATGAGAAAGGACCAGGCGGTAAGCATCATGAAGGCGATCGTAAAGGTCCACCACATGGAGGAGATAGAAAGGGACCACCAAAAGGAGGAAGCCCTGAACAAACAAAAACCTTAGAAGAAATTGGAGGTTATAAAATAGGAGAATTAGCTACCGATTTTAACCTTAAAAATGTTGATGGTTCTATGGTGTCTTTAGCTAGTATAGAAAATGCTAAAGGGTATATTGTAACATTTACATGTAATGAATGTCCTTTTTCAAAGTTATACGAAGACCGTTTAATAGAATTACATAATACTTATGCACCACAAGGGTATTCTGTAATTGCGATTAATCCTAATAGTCCTGAAAACGAAAAGGAAGGCTATGCAGCAATGCAAGCTAGAGCAAAAGAAAAAGGATTTCCTTTCGCTTATTTAGTAGATGAAGGACAAGAAATATACCCACAATATGGTGCGGTTAGAACGCCTCATGTATTTTTATTAGATAAAGAACGTAAAGTGCAATATATTGGAGCAATTGATGATAATTCTAAATCTCCAGAAGATGTAAAAGTGAAGTATGTAGAAGAAGCTATTAAAGCATTAGAAGCAGGCGAAAAACCAAGCCCAAATTTAACTAAAGCTATAGGTTGTCCTGTAAAAGCAGCAAGAGCATAGTAAATAAGTTTAGTTTTAAGTATAAAAAAAACACAAGCCATTGGCTTGTGTTTTTTCTTTTGTAGAAAGTTGAATCTACTTTCCAAAAACCGCCTTCTTCATAAACTGCCATTTAAAACGTAAACCAATTTCAGTAAATGTAAAACCTGAAGCTGTTGCAGATGCAATATTACTTCGTGTGCCATAAACGTTTAATAAGCTACGCTCTGAAAATTTGTACCCAAATGCACCTTGTATTCTATAAGCAGTTATTTTAGGATCGTCTTCAATATATTGATAACCAAAAGCAGCAGTAGCATTATAAAACCATTCTTTAGGTTTCGCGGCAGCTTCATCTTTAATTAAGTTGATAAATACCTCATAGGCATTAAATTTTTCTGGACTAAAATATACTGTTGGTAACTGATCTTTAAACGTAATATATTGGTAATTAAAGCCAACCTTAACAGATGGTTTTGGTAAAATATTATAATATAATGATGTAAATAATAAGTTCCTTTTATTGCCATCATTTTGAGAGGTGTGCATTAATTGTGTAAACCAACCTAGGTTAAAGTTGGTGCCTAAATTGTAATTAGCGTAGTAATTATTTTGTACTAATTCTCGATCTAATAAATCGGCATTAAAACTTTCAATTTGTCTTTTGTAACCAATATCTAATGTTTGTAATTTAAAAGATTTAATATTAAAAGAAATATCGGTTAACAGTTGCGTGTAATCATCAGTCTCTGCTTTTGCTGAGGTCATACCTGCTGAGCCTTTAAATGTAATGCTCGGTATAAATTTATAAGATAAACCTAGAGAAAGGTTATTTGAGGTTGCACTATTATCTGTAACTGTATTATTTGTGGTTCTGTAATTGTAGTTTCCTAATAAAGCAAACTTAGTTGATAATGGAAATATCACATTGCTGTTAAATGAAAAGGCTTTGTTATCACCATTATCAAAGGTATGTGCAGCATTAGATTCTAAAGTAGGAGCGAAACTGTTGTTTAATTGGTTAATAAAATTAGTCGCATCTTTTTGCTTGTCGTAAAATTTTAAAGTGTTCTCTGCTGAGGTGTATGCTTCATCAGTATACCCAAGCGCTTTCAATACGTTTGCTTTTCCTAGGTTACCATCAAAAGAGGTACTATCGTTTTCTAATATCTGGTTGTAATCCGTTAAACTCTTTTTAAAATTACTCTTATAGATATTTAAAGTAGCACGTAAAGCTAATACCCAATTTTTGTTTGGATTTTCAATAATTAAAGTGTCAATGAGATTTTTGGCAGCTTTATATTTTTTGTTCCATATTAGAGCTTGCGCATAACGTTCAGTCGTTTGTTTGGAGATGTTTTTGTCTGTGTTTTCATTAAGACTATTATAAGCTTCTTTACTAATACTTAAGGCTGTCTTTTCTTTTCCATTAAGATGTTCAACTAAAGCTAAACCATTTAGAGCAATAATTTTATGCTCTGGTTGTTCTGCTAACCTATTGTACATTGCTTTTGCGCTATCTAGTTTATTCCAAATTAAGTACAAATTAGCTAAGTTTAACAAGGTGTCTTTATCGTCACCATATAACTCAAGGTTTTTAGTTAAGAGCAATTCTGATTTATCATAATTTTGAGCTTGTTGATTTTGGTAGGCATATCCTAAATAGATGTATTTTTTAGAAACCATAGCATTTGGGTTTCCTGGTGAAACGTCTAAAGCTTTATTTACCATAATTAAAGCATCCTCATATTCTTTTAAATTAGACAGTGTATTAGCAAAACCTAATAAAGCAGCAAAACTCTTAGGATCTTCTGTGACTAATCCTTTATAGTAAACTTTAGCATCTGTAAAATTGCTATTCCATAATAATGACTCTCCATAATTTAGTTTTACTTCAAAATCATTTGGATAGTCTGCAAGTAAACCTGTAAACAATACGTTTGCTTCTGCTGCCTTTCCATTCAGTCCAATGGCACGACCATAACACAAACGTGCCGTCTTATTATTAGGGTGATCTTTTAATATGGTATTAAAAAACGTTTCTGCTTGTGCATACTTTCCGGTTTCTAAATAAGTAAAACCTTCTTTCATGTCTTGAGCTGTAATACTAAAAACGATTAAGAAAAAGCTAATATTAATAAGTGATTTCAAAGTGTTCATATCTGTTTCATTTTGCTTACTGCAAGTTACGGAGCATTAGTCCTCCATTCATCTACACCAACTTACCATCCGTCGAAATAGAAAGCACATACATGGAAATACGCTTGATATTTGCGTCAGAATTAAACAAATAACCATTAAAAAATAACAAAATTATGGCACTTACAATTAAAGAACATCACGGTTTATTTTCAGTAGCAGGATCAATTAATGCAACTACTGCAAAACACTTTCAAACACATTTTGAAAATATTTTAAATGTATCTGGAGATCTCACTATAGATATTGAAAACATCAACGAAATTGATGAAGACGGAATCAATGCAATTAGAGTTTTGTATAACAATGCTTTAAACTTTGATAGAGGTTTTCTAATAATAGGAAACGTTTCACAAAGCATTTTTGAAAGCATAAGAGGTATTAAAGTTGCCGCATAATACTATACAGTAAAAATTAAAACAAAACATCATGCAATTATTAACAGCAATCAAATCTAGAAAGTTAACGCCAGAACAATTATTTATGGTCAGCGTGTTGGCAGTAAATGGAGGAAACTATTTGTACAACCTAATTTTAGGTCGTCTTTTAGGTCCAACTGCGTTTGCTGATGCTGCAGTACTAATTACATTTTTATTAGTATTATCATTTGTTGCTATGACGTTTCAGTTAGTAACGGCAAAATTCTCAGTGTTATTTGAGAACGAATTGTTTAAGAATTTTATAACCAGAGTATACCAACAAGCTTTTGCCGTTGGAATAGGATTAGGCATTCTAATTATAGCATTCGCTTCACAATTACAAGCATTGTTTAATACATCGTCTTCAACTATGTTTATTATTTTTGGTTGTGGAGTCCCACTTTACTTTTTAATGAGTGTAAACAGAGGAGCGTTTCAAGGTAAAAAAGCTTTTAAATCTTTATCGATAACATATCAAGGAGAAATGTTAAGTCGATTGGTGATTACCTTAGGCTTAATACTTTTATTAGATATTCAGTCTTCAGCAGTTATTGCAATTGGGATTTTACTATCGTTTGTATTTGGGTTGTTTCCTTTTAAGATGAAACAAATCAGTTTTAAAAAACCAGCAGCTTTAGATGCTAAGTATAGTAAGCAAATTAAAAACTTCTTTTTACTGACAGCTTTTTACGAGCTTACTCAGATTATTATTAATAACAGTGACATCTTATT
>TARA_R110002111_G_scaffold117707_4_pt1 | contig 10898 bp, 6 predicted proteins | sample TARA_R110002111 | Tara Oceans TARA_R110002111 (sample SAMEA4397363) | marine metagenome | biome: Polar Biome; feature: [ZZZ] marine water layer (ENVO:01000295); material: water (ENVO:00002006), including particulate matter (ENVO:01000060) such as... | depth 199 m | reverse complement strand
CTTTTGCCAAAGCAAAGTTACATAACGCGGAACATTATAGTACAAATTGTTATTGTAGCAAATTGGTGTATAGCTGTGCTATTTTATCATAATTGTAGATATAGTGCCTTTTTCAAGTTACATAACGCAAGTACATTATAGTACAAAAACATGACAATTAGTGATATTTGACATAATAAAGCTTTACTCTATACTCAGTTTAGAAGAAACTTTTAAAGTCTAATCATCCGCTTATACCAATTTAATTATAAGATGTCGTATTCTTAATTTGAATTATTTTTTGTTCAGATGAGATAGAAAAAAACTGTAATTAAACTTCGTAAGATTTTAACATCTAAAACCGTAACTTTGCACTTTTGCAAAATTTATGAGCCAATTTGACGAATTTATTGAGGTAAAAGGCGCCCGAGTCCATAATCTTAAAAATATTGATGTATCTATTCCTCGAGAAAAACTTGTTGTGATTACAGGTTTGTCAGGCAGTGGAAAATCATCCCTAGCTTTTGATACTATTTATGCCGAAGGACAACGCCGTTATATTGAAACATTTTCGGCTTATGCTAGACAATTTTTAGGTGGTTTAGAACGCCCCGATGTTGATAAAATTGATGGTTTATCTCCCGTAATTGCCATTGAACAAAAAACAACGAGTAAGTCGCCACGATCTACCGTTGGTACGATTACCGAGATTTACGATTTTCTGCGTTTGCTTTTTGCGCGTGCCAGCGATGCTTACAGCTACAACACAGGCGATAAAATGGTGAGCTATAGTGATGAACAAATTAAAGAGCTCATGATTAAAGATTTTAACGGGAAACGTATTAACGTTTTAGCACCTGTTGTGCGCTCCAGAAAAGGACATTATCGTGAATTATTCGAACAAATTGCAAAGCAAGGGTTTGTAAAAGTGCGAACCGACGGTGAGATAAAAGACCTTGTAAAAGGCATGAAACTCGACCGTTATAAAACTCACGATATTGAAATTGTAATTGATAGACTTAAAATTGACGACACCGTTGATAACGATAAACGCTTAACAGAAACTATTAACACGGCCATGTATCATGGTGAAGATGTTATTTTGGTTATTGACCAAGATACCCAAGAAACACGCTATTTTAGTAGAAGTTTAATGTGTCCAACTTCAGGAATTTCTTATCCAAACCCTGAACCTAATAATTTTTCATTTAACTCGCCTAAAGGGGCGTGTAGCCATTGTAACGGTATTGGCGAGCTTTATCAAGTTAATGAAAATAAAATTATTCCAGACGATAGTTTATCAATAAAAGCGGGTGCTTTGGTACCTCATGGGCCAGAAAAAAATAGTTGGATTTTCAAGCAGTTTGAAACCATTGCACAACGTTTCAATTTTAAATTAACCGATGCTTTTAAAGATATTCCTGAAGCAGCTAAACAGGTTATTTTATATGGCGGGAACGAAAAATTTTCTGTTGAAAGTAAAACTTTAGGTGTAACACGCGATTATAAAATAGATTTTGAGGGTGTTGCTAATTTTATTGAAAATCAATACAAAACGGCAGACTCAACCTCTTTAAAACGTTGGGCAAAAGATTATATGGACAAAATTAAATGTCCGGTTTGTAAAGGTTCACGTCTTAGAAAGGAATCGCTTTACTTTAAAATAAACAATAAGAACATTTCTGAACTTGCCAATACAGATATTGTTGAACTTTCGGAATGGTTTAAAGATTTGCACAATCACTTATCTGACACACAATTAAAAATAGCTGAGGAAGTTATTAAAGAAATAAAATCGAGATTACAATTTTTATTAGATGTTGGATTAACTTATTTATCATTAAACAGAAGTTCAAAATCGTTGTCTGGTGGTGAAGCGCAGCGTATTCGTTTGGCAACTCAAATTGGGTCGCAATTGGTGGGTGTGCTTTATATTTTAGACGAACCCAGTATTGGTTTACATCAACGCGATAACGAAAAATTGATTAATTCTTTGGTATCGCTTCGAGATATAGGAAATTCTGTTATTGTCGTTGAGCATGATAAAGATATGATTGAACGTGCCGATTACGTTATTGATATTGGTCCGAAAGCAGGAAAACATGGCGGCGAAATTATTAGTATTGGAAATCCTGATGAACTCAAAACTCATAATACCCTAACCGCAGATTATCTAAATGGTACAAAACAAATTGAAATTCCTAAAAAACGCCGAAAAGGAAATGGCAAATTTTTAGAGTTAAAAGGTTGTACGGGTAATAACCTGAAAAATGTATCGGTTAAATTTCCCTTAGGTAAAATGATTGGGGTAACTGGTGTTTCAGGTAGCGGGAAATCTACTTTAATTAACGAAACCCTCTACCCTATTTTAAATGCATATTATTTTAATGGTGTAAAAAAACCGATGCCATATAAAAGTATTAAAGGCTTGGAACATATTGATAAAGTTATCGATATTAATCAATCGCCAATTGGTAGAACACCTCGAAGTAATCCAGTGACATACACCAAAACTTTTGATGAAATTAGAGCCTTATACGCCAAAATACCTGAAGCTATGATTCGGGGTTATAAGGCAGGTCGTTTTAGTTTCAATGTTAAAGGTGGTAGATGTGAAACGTGTAAAGGTGGTGGTTTACGGGTTATTGAAATGAATTTTTTACCTGATGTTTATGTAGAATGTGAAACCTGCCAAGGCAAACGATTTAATCGTGAGACTTTGGAAATTCGATATAAAGGAAAAAGTATAAGTGATATTTTAAATATGACCATTGATGATGCCGTTCCATTTTTTGAAAACATCCCAAAAATTCATAAAAAACTAAAAACAATCAAAGATGTTGGGCTAGGATATATTACGCTTGGGCAACAAAGCACAACACTTTCTGGAGGCGAAGCACAACGTATAAAATTAGCAACTGAATTAAGCAAACGCGATACAGGAAATACCTTTTATATCCTAGACGAACCCACTACTGGTTTGCATTTTGAAGATATTCGAGTACTCATGATTGTTTTAAATAAATTAGCAAATAAAGGTAATACAGTACTTATAATTGAACACAATTTAGATGTTATAAAAACCGTTGACCATATTATTGATATAGGCTACGAAGGCGGTAAAGGTGGCGGACAAATAATTGTAGAAGGTTCACCTGAGGAAGTTATAAAACACAAAAAAAGCTACACCGCTAAGTTTCTTAAAAAAGAATTACAGTAAGTTTGTAGGCTTTTATCAATAAGCTTAAAAAATATTAACGTCTAATAACAAATAGACTAAAAACTAAAAAGAATGAGAAGTGAAAAACACCACAAAGGTTGGAATGAAATAAAAACAAACGATTCTTGGGCTATTTTTAAAATCATGGGCGAATTCGTTAATGGTTATGAAAAACTGAGTAAAATAGGCCCTTGTGTTTCTATTTTTGGATCAGCAAGAACAAAACCTGATCATAAATATTACAAGCTCGCCGAAAGTATAGCAACAAAAATAGTTGAAGCCGGCTACGGTGTTATTACTGGTGGTGGACCAGGAATTATGGAAGCTGGAAATAAAGGAGCACATTTAGGAGGAGGAACTTCTGTAGGACTTAATATTGAATTACCCTTTGAACAACACGACAACCCCTATATAGACCACGATAAAAGCTTAGATTTTGATTATTTCTTTGTGAGAAAAGTGATGTTTGTTAAATACTCACAAGGTTTTGTAGTTATGCCAGGTGGTTTTGGAACATTAGATGAACTTTTTGAGGCTATAACACTTATTCAAACACATAAAATAGGCAAGTTTCCAATTATTCTTGTGGGAACAGATTTTTGGAAAGGCCTTTTAGATTGGGTTAAATCTACGCTTTTAGACTCTTTTGGAAACATCAGTGCGAAAGATTTAGGTTTAATTCATTTGGTAGATACTGAAGTTGAAGTTATTGCCATTTTAGATGCTTTTTACAAAGATTCCGAATTAACACCAAATTTCTAATAAAACGCTTTTAGTAAAATTTTCGTAAGTATTAATACCATAGAATAACCAAACATTATTCTAAATTGATATTTTACTATCTTGCAGCGCCTTGCATGAATTATTAACCATTAATGCTTAAATAAATTGAAATTACGTCTTTTAATTTGTAACATATTTTTTGTGATATGTTTTGCAAGCTTTAGTCAAAATAAAATTGACTTAAAGGCGGATTTTGATATTGAAAAAAAACTGATAAAAATATCGCAAACTATTCAATATCAAAACACCTCAAATGACGAATTACAAACTATATATTTAAATAATTGGGCTAATAGTTATGCCACAAAAAAAACACCTTTAGCTATTAGAATTGCTGATGAATTTAATAATAATTTTCATTTAGCAAAAAATGAAGATAGAGGTTTTTCGGTAGTTACATCCATAAAACAAGACCATACAGATTTAGTTTTTACACCTTTAAAAAATCAAATTGATGTTATAGAAGTGCAACTAAAAGAAGTTCTAAAGCCTAATGAATTTTATACCATTCATTTAGAGTATATGGTTCTAATCCCAAATAGTAAATTTACACGCTACGGAATAACTGAATCTGGCGATTTAAACTTACGTTATTGGTATATTACACCAGCAATTTATAATGGTACTTGGCATTATTACAGTAATAAAGATTTAGATGATTTATATATTCCAAAATCAGAAATAAACTTAGAAATTACACATCCAAATGGTTATGCTTTAACTTCAGAATTAGATTTAATTGAATCTACTCAATCAAAAGACAATCAAATAGTTAAACTAAATGGAGAGAATAGATTAAACACGAAGTTGTTTTTAAATAAACAATCCACATTTAAAACTATTCAAGGTGATGATTTTACTTTAGTTTCTAATATAGATGATGAAGGTTTAGAGGTACTTGACAAAGTTTTAATTACAGAAAAAGTATCTCAATTTATTAATAAAAATTTTGGTCAATATCCTCATAAAAAACTACTGATAACTCAGATAGATTATGATAAAAACCCCATTTATGGGCTCAATTTTTTACCAAAATTTATTAAACCTTATCCAAATCATTTTCAATATGAATTAAAATTATTGAAAATAGCCTTAAATAATTACTTAGAAAATACGCTTCTCATAAACCCAAGAACCGAGCAATGGTTAATTGACGGTATTCAGATTTTTTATGTAATGAATTACGTTGATGAACATTACCCAAATATGAAGTTCCTGGGTTCCATAGCCGATTTTTGGGGTGTAAAATCATTTCATGCGGCAGATATGCTTTTTAATGATAAATATGTACTTGGGCACATGCTAATGGCCAGAACCAATAGAGATCAACCATTAACAATGCCTAAAGATTCTCTTTTAAAATTCAATCATAACATAGGTAATAAATATAAAGCTGGCGTTGGACTTAAATATCTTGACGATTTTATTAATAGCCACATTTTAGAAACGAGTATTGAAGATTTTTTATACCATAATAAGTTAAAACCTGTTACTACCAAAGACTTTGAACACTTTATTAAATCTAGAACTGATAAAAATATCGATTGGTTTTTTACCGATTATTTAAATACAAGAAAGAAAATAGATTTTAAAATAAAAAAGGTTACTCAAACTAAAGATTCTATTACATTAACCATAAAGAACAAAAGAGATAACAGCATGCCTGTGTCGCTTTACACCTTAATTAACGACAGTATTGTATCGAAACGATGGATTGAAAATATTGATGACACAAAAACCATTACTATTCCTCGCGACAGTGCAGATAAGTTAGTTTTAAACTACAATAAGCTTATTCCGGAGTTTAATTTAAGAGATAATTGGAAATCTTTAAAAGGCTTCTTTTTCAATAATAAGCCACTTCAATTTAGGCTTTTTCAAGATATTGAAGACCCGTATTACAATCAAGTTTTTTTCATGCCAGTTGCCGAGTTTAATAATATTTATGATGGCATAACACTTGGTGTTAGGGCTTATAATAAAACACTATTACGTAAGCGTTTTAATTATAAGATTGCGCCCAAATACTCTCTAAAATCAAGATCTATAACAGGTTCTGCATTTGCTTCAATGACGCATTATTTGGAAAACACCGATTTATATGCTGTGAATTATGGCTTTAGCGCTGGTTATTCATCCTATGCAGAAGATTTATTTGTTAGAAGAATAATACCTTCTGTAAGTTTTCTTTTTAGACAAGATGATGATTTCAGATCAAATAAAAGACAATCTCTTATTTTTAGATATGTAGATATAAATAGAGATGAAGATGTTAATAATATCGTAGATACTTCTGAACCTAATTATGGTGTTCTTAATGCGCGTTATGTGCATTCTAATGATAATCTTATAAATTTCAACAAATGGGACACAGACTTACAAGTTGCTGAAAATTTTAGTAAAATTTCATTTAATTATGAATACAGACGCCTATTTGAAAGTAATAGACAACTAAATTTGCGTGTTTTTGCTGGTGCATTTCTAAAAAATAGCAACCCTGTAAATTCAGATTATTTTAGTTTCGCTTTAGATAGACCCACAGATTATCTTTTTGAATATGGGTACTTAGGGCGGTCGGAAGCTTCAGGGATCTTTAGTCAGCAATATATTGATGCTGAAGGTGGTTTTAAATCAAAACTTGAAACCCCTTTCGCAAATCAATGGATGACAACCATTAATTCCAGTACCACGCTTTGGAAATATATTTTACTTTATGGCGATTTAGGGTTAGTTAAAAACAAATTTGATGTGCCTCATGTTGTTTATGATTCTGGTATTAGAATAAATTTGGTGACTGATTATTTTGAAGTTTATTTTCCTATATATTCTAATTTAGGTTGGGAAATTGGTCAAGAAAATTATGACCAGAAAATTAGATTTAAATTCACATTAGATCCGCAATCACTTTTAGGATTATTTAGAAGGCGGTGGTATTAATCATTAGATAATAATCGATTAAACTAGTTATTTGTTATTGAATTCTTAAAATTATAGCTTTTTAATTATAATTTTTAATTAATTAGTAATAATTAACTTGCTTGTAAAATTGCAAAAAACACAAACATTAACTACTTTTGCGTAAGCTAAACCCTAACTGCATGCAACCCTTTTCAGATTTGAAAAACAATATTTCATTTGAAGACTTTAAAACGGAAGTTTTAAGCGATTATAAAATTGCTGTAAAAAGTCGTGAATGTAGTTTATTGGGCCGCAGAGAAGTCCTTACAGGAAAAGCAAAATTCGGAATTTTTGGAGACGGGAAAGAAGTTCCGCAATTAGCCATGGCCAAAGCCTTTTTAAAAGGTGATTGGAGATCTGGTTACTACAGAGACCAAACGTTTATGATGGCTATTGGCGCGTTAACCATGGAGCAATTCTTTGCTGGTTTGTACGCAAATACTAATTTAGAACTTGAACCAATGTCTGCTGGTCGTCAAATGGGTGGTCATTTTGCGACGCATAGTTTGGATGAAAATGGCAATTGGAAAGACTTAACAAAACAATACAATTCTAGTGCTGATATTTCTCCAACTGCAGGGCAAATGCCTCGTTTACTTGGTTTAGCACAAGCTTCAAAAATATTCAGACAAGTTGGTGGTATTAATACCAATAATTTTTCTGTAAACGGAAACGAAGTTGCTTGGGGCACCATTGGTAATGCCAGCACAAGTGAAGGTGTGTTTTTTGAAACTATAAATGCAGCCGGTGTTTTACAAGTTCCTATGATTATTAGTGTTTGGGATGATGAATACGGTATTTCTGTACATGCAAAACATCAAACTACAAAAGAGAATATTTCTGAAGTACTCAAAGGCTTTCAAAGAGATAACGAACAAAAAGGCTTTGAAATATTACGCGTAAAAGGTTGGGATTATCCTAATCTTATTGAAACCTATCAAGAAGCCGCAACTATTGCAAGAAAGGAACATGTACCTGTTTTAATTCATGTTTTAGAACTCACACAACCACAAGGGCATTCTACTTCTGGTTCGCATGAGCGTTATAAAAACGCTGAACGCTTAGAGTGGGAAGCAAATAATGATTGTAATAAAAAAATGCGAGCGTGGATTATTGAAAGCGGAATTACCACTAATGAAGCACTCACAGAAATTGAAAGAACCATAAAGCGCGATGTTAGAGCAGCTAAAAAGAATGCTTGGTCAACATTTTTAAAACCCGTACAGAAAGAGCAACAAGAACTTGTTTCTTTACTTAAGCAAGTCGCTTCTTTTAGTGATAATGGTGTGTTTATATCAAAACTTAAAGAGACTCTAGCTGCAATTGATGAGCCTACACGAAAAGATATATTATCCTGTGCAAGACAGGTTTTAAGATACACTATTGGTGAAAATTCATCAGAAAAAGAGCAACTTATTAATTGGGTAAATACCTATTTTGAAAATGTTCAACCAAAGTTTAGCTCTCATTTATATTCTGAATCAAACCACTCTAATATTATTATTAAAGAAGTAAAACCAACTTATAGCGATGATGCAAACCAAGTAGATGGTAGAATTATTTTGCGTGATAATTTCGATAATATATTTCAAAATATTCCTGAAGCTCTCATTTTTGGAGAAGACACAGGAAATATTGGTGATGTAAATCAAGGTTTAGAAGGGCTTCAAGAAAAATATGGCGAATTACGTGTTGCTGATACGGGCATTAGAGAAGCCACCATTATTGGGCAAGGTATTGGCATGGCACTTCGTGGTTTAAGACCCATTGCAGAGATACAATATTTAGATTATGTTTTGTATGCCTTACAAATTATAAGCGACGATTTGGCAACAACACATTATAGAACCAAAGGCAAACAAAAAGCGCCTTTAATTATTAGAACCCGCGGGCATAGATTAGAAGGTATTTGGCATTCAGGCTCTCAAATGGGTGGTATTTTGAATTTGATTCGAGGCATACATGTTTTAGTACCCCGGAACATGACCAAAGCAGCTGGTTTTTACAATACACTTCTTCAAGGAGATAATCCTGCATTAGTTGTAGAATGTTTAAATGGGTACAGACTCAAAGAAAAAATGCCTAATAATTTAGGTGATATTAAAACACCTATTGGTATTGTTGAAACTGTAAAAGAAGGTACAGATATTACGTTGGTTTCTTATGGTTCTACCCTAAGAATTGTTGAACAAACCGCTAAAGAATTGCTAACTGTTGGTATTGATGTTGAAATTATTGATGTGCAGTCCTTATTACCTTTTGATTTAAAACATGACATTGCAAAAAGTATTCAAAAAACCAATCGGGTTATGGTTATTGATGAAGATGTTCCTGGTGGAGCCTCTGCTTATATTTTGAATGACATACTAAATACTCAAAACGCATATCAATATTTAGATAGTCAACCAAAAACATTAACTGCAAAAGCGCATAGGCCTGCTTATGGTAATGATGGCGATTACTTCTCAAAACCATCTTCAGAAGATATTTTTGAAGCCGTTTACGCCATTATGCACGAATTGAGTCCTATTGATTTTCCAAAATTAAGATAATAGTTTAAAGTAAATAGAATGGGATTAAAAAAGTTATTAGTTACTATTAATAAAGATAATGAGAACCCAGTTGTAAAGCTATTTTAATACTAAATCTCTGCGAATCTTGTAGATTTCTCTATCTAAAATAAATTTTAAACATTCAAAACCATGCACTTGTTATGGTTTTTTTATATTTATAAGCAAATGAGAATTATGGAAAAAGAGTCGCCATTAATAACCAGAGATTGGTTGGTCATAGAGCGGACAAAACTAGCTAGCGAACGAACATTTTTAGCCTATTTTAGAACATTTATAGTCTTTTTAGGAACCGGAATTACCATCTTAAAATTAGATTTTTTTTCTGAAATGAAATCGTTTGGTTTTATTTTATTAATCCTTTCTCCAGTTCTATTAATTATTGGTTTAATACGGCTCTTTTCAGTAAAACGAACTATTAAAAAGCATTATAAAATATAGATGAAAGCAGTCTCAGCAGTTATAATAAAGAAAGAATTACACCATTTGTCTTCTGATAAATTAATGGAGTTATGCCTACGTTTATCGCGTTTTAAAAAGGAAAACAAAGAACTACTCACCTATTTATTGTTTGAATCGCATAACGAAAGTGCATATATTGAAAGTGTAAAAAACTATATGAATGATGAATTTGATGTGATTAATACCCACAGCTATTTTTACATTAGAAAAAGTGTACGTAAAATTCTTAAAAACGTAAAAAAGTTTGCGCGCTATTCTCAAAAAAAGGAAACCGAAGCAGAACTACTACTCTACTTTTGCCAGAAACTAAGAGATTTTAAACCTAGTATAAAACGCAGTACACAATTGCAAAACGCTTATGATAGGCAATTGCTTTTAGCAAAAAAAATAATTTCAGGATTACATGAAGATTTACAATACGATTTTAATTTAATATTGGAAGATTTGTAACTTTTAATTTGACAGTAAATTTAAACTTGACTTTGTAAAAAAAATCAACTAAATTCGTTTAACAATCGATAAAGTTCATTGAAACGGAACATAATCTTTGCATGGGCAGTAATTAAAATACCGAATGATTCAATTTTATAACTTATGATTAAATATAGTCTACTATTTTTTATTTTATTTATGAAAACAGCTTCTGCGCAGGAAAAATATAAAGTATCTGAGGGGTTTTATAATTTATCGAGTTTTGAAGTCGCTTCAGGAATGTATCTATTAGAGAATAAAACTTTTTTTTATTACGCCTCATTTGGAAATGTTGATTTAAAGATATTTGGAGAGTATTCAATTTCAAATCATAATTTATTAAGCCTGCAAGTGAATAAGGAACTAACGAAGGAATTCTATTTTTATGGTTTAAACAATGAAATACAAAACGATAGTATTAAGTTGTATTACACTAAACCCTATTCTGAAAAAGC
>TARA_R110002111_G_scaffold259176_2_pt1 | contig 10901 bp, 7 predicted proteins | sample TARA_R110002111 | Tara Oceans TARA_R110002111 (sample SAMEA4397363) | marine metagenome | biome: Polar Biome; feature: [ZZZ] marine water layer (ENVO:01000295); material: water (ENVO:00002006), including particulate matter (ENVO:01000060) such as... | depth 199 m | reverse complement strand
CTTCAAGGTCCTGGTTCTTTAATTGCTAAGAAAGCTGTTGTTGAGCAGTTAGGTAGTTTTCATACGTCTTATACAGGTGAAGATGCTTTCTTATTTATAAGAATGGGATTACAGTTTAAGGGCTATTTTTATGATAAAGCTTACTTTCATTATTTTAGGCACAAACAATCTACCATTTCCAAATCAAATGAAAATGAAAATGGAGCACTAAATAGATATTTTGAATTAAAACAAAATCTTTTTGCAGATGATATTGTAAGAGAAAATCTTGAGGCAATGGAAATATTAGCAGTACAGTTACAAAGCGATTTGCTTAAGTTGCAACAATCGGGAGTGGACATAAAACCGTTTATGGAAAACGAAAAATTAAAGGATTTAAAATTGTCAAATTTTTTATTTAATCCATTAAGTCTTTATATAAATAGTAAGCTCTCTCTCATAAAATATAATCCGTTTTATCAGATTTATAGAAAATGCCTAATAAGACGATAAAAAATAGTCCTAAACAGTATTCAATATAATTTTAAAGTTTTAACTTATGAAAGCATAGTTATAAATTTTGGAAACATGGGTTTCTAAAGATCGTTAATCACAGTTACATCGTTGCCGCGTTTAGGCATCTTGGATTGGGTACGGTTAGAGAATTCGCCTTGTCCAAAAGAGGTTTTGGTTTACATCATTGTATTTTGGCTCAAAAAAAGTAGTGAAAGATAAAACTTACGTCGAGCTCAGTCCATCAAATCATGTTAAGTTTTTTTATCTAAATTTTAAATATCTGTGTCACACTTAATTTTTATATCTTACCAATGTTAATGGTCTATAGAATTATATAGTTCTAAAAACTGAGTAACACTTTTTTCTCGATTGAATTTTTCTTTTATCAAGTTATGTGCATTTTGCGTTTGTATTTGTAATTGGTTATAGGGCATATGATAAAAGTCAATTAATGCCTTTGTAATTGCTTTTTCATTTCTAGTTGAAACTAAAAATCCTGTTTCTCCTGAGATAACAACTTCATTCATACCACCACAATCTGTAGAAATAACAGGCAGGCCAATAGCCATAGCCTCTAAAACAACATTAGCTATGCCTTCAGCTAAACTACCTAATAACATAACATCTTGTGTTTTCATTAATTTTATAAGCTCTGGTTGCGATACACTTTTTTGTAAAATAACATTGCGTTTTAAATCTAAAGCATCAATTAAAAATAACAATTCGTCATCTGGTTTGTCTATACCAACGATTTGATATTGAAACTTATATCCAAGGTTTTTTAATTCTGCAAGTGCCTTAATAATATAGGTGTAGCCTTTGATCCAATGTGGTCGTCCTACAGATAGGATCTTTATAGTTTGATGCTTTTTTTGTTTTAAAGGTTCATAAGCATCAATAAATAAATCCGGAATTACGGAATAAATTATATGTGTTTTTTCTGTGACTACATTATATTTTTTTGCTTCATTTACTATGGCTTTAGACACCGCATGAAAAGCACTTATTTTAGGAAAATTTTCGCGATAACTGTTAGCCAAAGAACCAGAAACTAATGGAGAGTAATTAATATGGGCACCACGCAAACTTAGTACAACAGGAATTTTATAGTAAGTTTTTAAAACTATAAAATCTTCTAAATTTTTAGCCCATTGCAAATGTAGAATATCTGGTTGGTACAATACCAAAGGTAGAAGTTTAGAATAATTTTGCCATTTTTGATAAGTTGTTTTGTTGGTGCTAACAATTTTAAACAGCGTTATAAGCTCTTTAGGATTTTTAAGACCTAGTAGTAAGCTTCTCCAAAAGTTGTAAACGAGTTTGAGCCAATTATTTTTTGGAGTTTTATATAGCCTAATATTTTTGTTAGCGTAATTAATGCTTTTGTTTTGCGTGCCAAATAAAAGCACTTCATGATGTTCTGCAATTGCTGTTACTAAACTTTCAATAAAGGTAGTGCTCGGTATTTGACCCGAATAAATTGCTATTTTTAATTTTTTATTCAAGCGATGCTAAAGTTTTTAATAAAAATGTAGCGAAAGATACTAATTTATAATGAAGAAAATTTAGATTTGGTAATCATTAGCAAGTCAATGCGAGTTTATAATTAGATTCATCTATTAATTATCAAAAAAATGTAAATTACTATCTTGAAAACTTTAAAAACACCTATAATTCCTTTGAAACAATCTTTTGCTATGCGCAGAAATGCTAAGCATGAAATTGATACCAAAGCATTGTGTGTTTTTGTGGCAACAGGTTTTTTTTTAGAAGCCGATACTTTTTATAAAGATAGACAAGTACTGCAACCTGGTAATACATACACACTAAATGATAATCAAGCTATAGAAAACAAAGTTTCAAATTTTAAATGGTATCATAAACCTAGAGCTATTTCCTTTAGTACAGCATTAGATGAATTTACTGATTTGTTTGAGACCATTGTCAAAGAACAAACCGGAAAAAATAAAGTTATTTTACCGTTATCTGGCGGTTTAGATAGTCGGTCTCAGGCTGTAGCCTTAAACCATATTAATGTAGAAGTACAAAGCTATTCCTATTCCTTTGCTGGTGGTTTTAAAGAACATAAAATTAGTGAGCAAATTGCAAAGGCTTGTAATTTTGACTTCAAGAAATTAGTGATTCCTCCTAATTATTTATGGCAAGTACTAGAGGAAGCATCATCTGTAAATCAATGTTATTCAGAGTTTACACATCCAAGACAATTAGCCGTTTTAGAAGAGTTTAAAGCCATGCAAGGAGAATTTTCGCTTGGTCATTGGGGAGATGTGTTGTTCGATAGAGGTATTGCATTAAAAGATTCTGAACTGTCAGAATTAGAACTTATTTATAAAAAAGTAATTAAAAAAGGTGGCTTAGAATTGGCAAAAGCCTTATGGAAATCATGGAAAATAGAGGGCAATTTTGAAACCTACTTAAAAGCTAGAATTCAAAACCTTTTAGATCAAATAGACATAGCTGACAAAGGAGCAAAGGTCAGAGCCTTTAAAAGTTTGTATTGGGCACCACGCTGGACCTCTGTGAGTTTATCATTTTTTCAGGCTGCACATCCTGTTCATTTACCTTATTATGATGATCGAATGTGTAAATTTATCTGCGAAATACCAGAAGATTATTTAGCCGATAGGAAGCTGCAAATAGCTTACATAAAAGCTAGAAACCCAAAAGTGGCTGCTATTCCATGGCAAGACCATATGCCATTTAATTTAAATACCTACCATAAGAATAAAATGCCTTATAATTTGCTTTATAAAGTAAGAAATAAGTTAGGTCGTGAAATGCGTCATTTATTAGGAAAGAAATATATTCAGCGTAACTGGGAATTGCAGTTTTTAGGTGAAGAAAATGACAATAATCTACGGAACTATTTGTTTCAACCTAAATTTCTAGATTTTGTTGGCAAAGATGTGGTGGATACCTTATATCAAAAATTCAAATCTGAAGATGCGGTCTATTATTCGCATGCAGTGAGTATGTTATTAACATTATCAGTTTGGAATAAGACACAATGATTTTTAAGGCTTAGGAATTCAATTTGATTTTAAACCGAGAATCATTTAAAAATTATAGATATTTGTAATGGTTTAATACCAATTAAATTTATAAAAGTTAATACGAATGTGTGGATTTTTAGCGGAATATAATTTGTCTTCTCAAAGAGAGTTCAATAAGAATGATTTTTTGAAGGTACTTGCGTTATCGCACCAACGTGGTCCAGATGATTCAGATTACGTTTCAATACCACCTTTTGTACAAATGGGTTTTAATAGGCTGGCTATTTTAGATACCTCTTTGGCAGGACAGCAGCCTATGCAAAGTCCGAATAAAAAATTCACAATTGTCTTTAATGGAGAAATCTATAACCATTTAGAATTACGAAAAAGCTTAGATTATAATTCTTATAGAGGTCATAGTGATACGGAGACTATAACTGTTTGTTTAGAAGCTTGGGGAATTGAAAAAACCGTTAGAGCACTCAACGGCATGTTTGCTATGACTATTTATAATCACCAGAGTCTAGAATTGAGTTTAGTTAGAGATTTTGCAGGTATAAAACCGTTATTTTATGGTTGGGATGGTAAAACATTAGCAGCAGCTAGTCAGTACAACCAAATTACAAACCATCCAGTCTATGCTTCAAAATCTGTAAATCCTAAGGTTTTAAAACTGTATTTACAGCAGCATTTTTTACCTGCACCTTACGGTTTACATCATGATATTTTTCAGGTTTTACCAGGTGAAATTATTACTATAAATAAAGATGGTGTTAAAAGCCACCAAAGGTATTGGGAGTTGCCAGTAAACGAAACCTCGTTTATAACCAATGCAGTAGAAGCAGAAGATTATATCGCTTCAGTTTTAGATGACGTCGTAGAAAGTCAATTATTATCAGATGTGCCCATTGGTGCGTTTTTGTCAGGAGGAGTAGATTCTGCTTTAATAGGCACAAGTATTAAAAAGTTTCATAAAGACAGCCAATTCTTTACAATAGGTTCTGATAGTAAAACCCACGATGAATCGCAACGTGCTAAACAATTTGCAGAAGCATTAAACTTGCAACAATCCATTTGGAAATTAAATGCCAAGGAGATGTTAGGTTATTGGGATGAGGCTATGACCACTTTGCATGAACCTATGGCAGATTTTAGTATTTTGCCTACATATTTAGTAGCTAAGTTGGCTAAAAAACAAGTAACGGTTGCATTAAGTGGAGATGGTGGTGACGAGTTGTTTTTTGGTTATCAACGGTTTTGGAGTGTTGGAAAAAATATTAAATATCAACAACATCCTAGCCTTTTTAGAAAAGGGGTTTATGGTTTTGATAAATATACTGCTAGAAATAAAAATTTTAATGCCGTACTTTTAGCTTCAAGCCAAGCAAAAGCGCATCAAGGTTTACATTCTAGATTTAGAAAAGAATGGTTAGAAGCCATAGTTCCAGATTTAAAAAATGTGGCTTTACCAGATAATTATAATGTTTATAACTATCCAAATTCAAAAGATACAAGAACCTTGTTACAGCACATGCGACATGCAGAATTTTATGGAATGATGCAAAAAACACTAAGAAAGGTCGATTTGGCAAGTATGGGAAATAGTTTAGAAGTGCGAGTGCCATTTATAGACAAAAAGATGATTGAAGCTGCATTAAAAATTGACCCTTTGTTGAGCTACGGTAAAACAAAAAGTAAGCAAGTGCTTAAAAAAATATTGCATAATAGAATTCGGTCGGTTGAAGAAGAAACCGTAAAAAAAGGGTTTTCTGTTCCGTTGAGTGCTTGGTTTAGAGCCGACTTAAAACCGCTTATTACCGAAAGGTTGTTAGATGCTGACCTATCAAAATTCGGTTTTGAACGCACAGCTATAGAAAAAATGTTAAAAACTCATAGCAATAAAGAACAAGATTTAAAATGGCCTTTATTTACGCTATATGCTTTATTAAAATGATAAGAATCCTATTTACAATTCCTAATTTTGATTCCGCTGGAAGTGGCAAGGCTTTGTTGCACGTGGCTAAGCGAATGGATACCTCTCAATTTGAAGTGAACATAGCATGTTTTCACAATCGTGGTTCATTTTTTAAGGAAGTAGAAAAATCGGGTATTCCAGTTCATGTTTTTAACACAACGACTAAAATAAAGCCTTATTTTAAAGGGTTAAAAGCTTGCTACCACATAAGTAAGAAGTTTAAGGCCATTAATCCGGACATTATTCATAGTTTTCATTATGCTGGTGATTATACAGAAGCTTTAGCCGCAAAAATGGCAGGTATAAAATGGGTTTATACTAAAAAGAATATGAATTGGGGAGGAGGCTCCAAAAATGGTTGGTATTTAAGAACGTATTTAGCTTCAGCTATTGCAGTACAAAATACAGACATGATGTCGGATTTCTTTAGTAATTCGCAAAAAACAACATTAATTCCTAGAGGAGTTGATGTCGATATGTTTCGACCTATTAAAAAAGATGAACATTTAATTCAAAAATGGGGTTTACACTCGAATCATCGCATTATAATGTGTGTGGCAAATTTGGTGCCAGTTAAAGGCATAGAAGTTTTGCTTGAGGCATTCAATAAGATTGCGGATCAATATTCAGATTGGAAGTTAATGATTGTTGGAGATAATGACAATCCATATGGTAAAAAAATGTTGGAATTGACAGCTGAATTAGGTATAAAGGAAAAGGTGGTGTTTTGTGGTAAGCAAACTAATATTCAGAATTATTTAAGTATTGCTGAAGTTGTAGTTTTACCAACATTAAATAAGGGCAGAAAGGAAGGTTCGCCTGTAGCCTTATTAGAAGCCATGGCAAGTGGTAAAACTGTTTTGGGTTCCAACATCTCTGGCATAAAAGATCAATTACAAGCTTTTCCTAAACATTTGGTGACTGCTGGCAATGTAGAGGATTGGGCTACAGCTTTGCAAGAATGTTGTTCTAATTCTAAAGAAAAGAATGAAACATTAGGCATGGCATTTAGAACGCATGTTATTAAAAATTACCATATAGATTTAGAAGTAAATAGATGTCAGGAATTATATTTTAAACTCATTAATAAATCGTAGTATATGCTTTTTAATTCCTTAGATTTTGCGATTTTTCTTCCACTAGTATTTATACTGTATTGGTTTGTTTTTAATAAGCAATTAAAATATCAAAATGCACTTATTGTTGTTGCTAGTTACGTATTTTATGGTTGGTGGGATTGGCGTTTTCTGTCATTAATACTTTTTAGTACGCTTGTTGATTATGCGGTTGGCATAGCATTAGCAAAACATGAAGATGCTAGTATACGAAAGCTATTACTTTGGGTAAGTATCATTGTGAATCTCGGTTTTCTTGGTTTCTTTAAATATTATAATTTTTTTCAAGATAATTTTATACAAGCCTTTACGTTCTTTGGTCGCGATATTCAATCCAATACTTTGAATATTATTTTACCAGTTGGGATTAGTTTTTATACATTTCAAACCTTAAGTTATACCATAGATGTCTATAAACGACAGCTAGAGCCAACTAAGAATTTTATATCTTTTGCAGCGTTTGTAAGTTTCTTTCCACAATTAGTGGCAGGTCCAATTGAGCGTGCTTCAAATTTATTACCACAATTTTATGTTAAGAGACCGTTTAATTATAATTCTGCTGTTAGTGGTTTACGACAAATTCTTTGGGGTTTATTTAAAAAAGTATTGATTGCTGATAATTGTGCCTACTTTGCTAATACAATTTTTAATAATTACGAAAGCTATTCGGCAAGCACCTTAGTATTGGGAGCTGTATTTTTTGCCTTTCAAATTTATGGTGATTTTTCTGGTTACTCAGACATTGCCATTGGTGTATCCAAATTGTTTGGTTTTAATTTGAAGCAAAATTTTGCCACACCATATTTTTCTCGAGATATGGCAGAGTTTTGGCGTCGTTGGCATATCTCGCTCTCAACCTGGTTTCGTGATTATTTATACATCCCATTGGGAGGGTCAAGAGGTTCTAAAAGTAATCAGGTGCGGAATGTATTCATTATATTTATAGTTAGTGGCTTTTGGCATGGTGCCAATTGGACTTTTATTATTTGGGGAGCATTAAATGCACTATACTTTTTACCGTTATTATTAAGCAATAAAAATAGAGTACACACCAATGTAGTTGCGCAAAATAGTGTGCTCCCAAGCATAAAAGAGCTGTTACAAATGCTACTAACGTTTGGTTTAACTGTTTTAGCTTGGGTGTTTTTTAGAGCTAAAAATGTAACTATGGCGTTGAGTTATTTGTCTAACATTGTAGATTGGTCTTTATTTTCTATACCTCAAATTAGACCAGCAGACTTACTGTTGTTTTTATTCGTTTTTATTGTTATTGAATGGTCTGGAAGACGCGAAAGTTTTGCAATAGAACGTATGTGGTTTAAATATCCAAAACCTGTAAGGTTATTTGCATATTATGCCATTGCAATGCTCATTTTTTTCTATGGAGGTAAAACACAAGAATTTATATATTTTCAGTTTTAATGAAGCGATTTCTTTTACATACATTATTGTTTTTGATTATACTTTTAGCTAGTATTTTTGTGGTTTATAAGTTAGCAGATGGCACTACAGATGCCTTTTATGTAAAATTTTCATCACCAACACAAACCTCACTTATTGTGGGTTCATCGAGAGCAGCTCAAGGTATTCAGCCTAATGCAATCGATTCTATTTACGGTTGCAATGCGATGTATAATTATGCTTTTACAATTGCTCAAACGCCTTACGGAGAACCTTATTATAAGAGTATTTCGAGTAAACTAAACAAAGAACATAACAAAGGAGTTTTTATACTCGATGTGAATCCTTGGACACTATCTGAATATAAGAGTAGTAATGTAAATAGTGGTTATCGTGAAGATGATACGTTTATTGCAAACACGTATTTTGTTAACCTTAATCCCAATATTGAGTACCTTTTAGAATCCTTTAAAGGAAAAAATGAAGCTATTATAAGAAATAAAAATCGTAGAGGCCTGTATCAAACATTTTATGCTCATGATAATGGGTGGTTAGAAGTAACCATAGAATCTGATATGATGTCTCAATCGGTTAGAACAGAAAATAAAATTAAGACATATAAAAAACGGCTAAAACTTTATAAGGGCTTTTCTCAATATAGGCAAGATTATTTAATTAAAACTATTCAGCTATTAAAAGAGCGAGGCGACGTATATTTAGTTAGAATTCCGGTTATAGACCAAATGTTAGAATTGGAAGAAAAATTAGTGCCTAATTTTAATAAGATAATGCAAAACATAGCAAACAAGAATCAAATACCTTATATAAATATGATGCCTCAAAACAAACATTATGATTATACAGATGGGCAGCATTTAACAGTAACTTCGGCAAAACAGTTTTCGTTAGATTTAGCTAATACAATGAATAAAATGAAGAAGCCTTAATATGAAAACATCCATTGGTCTTGTATTGTCTAAACCACCAAATTATTCGGAAACCTTTCTTGTTAATAAAATTAAAGGACTACAAGCTAATGGAATAGACATTGAATTGTTTGCGGCTCAAAATCGAGATGGTTTTTCACTTTGTACAACGCATATAATGCCAAAAGTTTACAGAAATTTAGTTTTGTTTGCCTTTCAGTATGTGATTGTGATCTTATCCTTGCTACCTTATTTTAAAACTGTTTGGCGTTTTGTAAGGTTAGAAAAAGCAAGTGGTACTTCAAACTTTAAACTATTAAAGCTTATATTTTTAAATAGTCATATGCTTAAGGCCAACTTAGATTGGCTTCATTTTGGTTTTGCATCTCAAACAATAGGTAGTGAGTTCGTTGCTAAAGCTATTGGAGCAAAAATGGCAGTGAGTTTTAGAGGTTTTGATATTAATGAATTTCCTAAAAAGCATAAAGATTGCTATCTAAAACTTTGGAAAAATGTAGATAAGGTACATTCCATTTCTCAATATTTAGTGGACGAAGCTTATAAATTGGGCTTAGATAAAAGTATTCCTGTTGTTATAATTAGTCCTGCTGTAGATATGAGTTTTATCAATGCTATTAAGGATAAAACTAAACCAAAGCCTAAAGAAGGTATGTTGATCTGCACTGTGGCAAGACTAAATTGGATTAAAGATTTTACTACTGCGATTAAAACGATAAGTTTACTTAAATTGAAGTATCCTCAAATTAGTTATTCTATCATTGGAGGTGGAAGCCTAAAAGAGAAAGAGCAATATTTACATTTAGTAGAAGAATTAGGATTGCAAGACCAGGTGGTTTTTTACGATAAACTATCACATGCAGAAACCATTCTAAAAATGAATGAATGCGATATTTATTTGCAAACAAGTATTAATGAAGGGTTTTGTAATGCCGTGTTAGAAGCCCAAGCATTAGGGAGGTTATGTGTGGCAACCAATGTTGGAGGTCTCAAAGAGAATATAGAAGATACTAAAACAGGATGGTTGGTAGAACCCCAAAATCCTATTGCGATTTCCGAAAAAATTATAGAGATTGTAAATTTAAGCAAGCTTGAATTAGATAATATAAAGGCAGAAGCTGTAAAAAGAGTAGAAACAAAGTTTAATACAGAAATACAGATGAAATCTTTTGTGGAATTTTATAAAAACTCATAATATTGTATGGATTTAACGGTATTCAAAATAATGCTGATTTTATTTAGAACAAATTATCTAGAAGTAGTGATTTAAACTTCCGTATTATTAACTATGAAACTGTTTTACCCTCGTCAATTTTACGATAAAAATTATAGAAGAGATTTATTTCCTTTACTCAAACCTTTTTATAAGCAATCAGATTTTACGGATAAACAACGCATAGAATTTTATGGTGTCTCTGAGAATGATTATACGTTTGTAGATAAAATTGAAGATGCGGAATTTGTAATTTTAACCATGTCTTGGTTGTATTACAAGTTAACAAATAAGACAGAACAAGCCATTAAATTTATAGAAGAAGCCAACCAATTAAATAAAAAGGTTCTAATTTCAATTCCTAGTGATTTTGGTATAGACTTTCCTAAGCATTTAAACGTTATTGTCATTAGAGAACAAGGCTACAGGTCTAAATTAAATGACAATCATCAATGTATTCCGGTACTAATACCAGACCCATTAAAAAAGCATTATCAAACGACTCAAGTTTTTAAAAGACCATATACGGTAACACCAACTGTAGGGTTCTGCGGTCAGGCAGATAGTAGAATGACAGAGGCTTTAAACGAACGGTTTAAGATTTTTGCTCGTAATATGCTCTATTACTTCAAAATAAGATTTAAAACACCACATCAACTTATAGCAACAAAACATCTAAGGTCTAAACTCGTTGAGCTATTACAAGATAGCCCAAAGATTAATGCTAATTTTATAATAAGAAAT
>TARA_R110002111_G_C6005549_1_pt1 | contig 10951 bp, 6 predicted proteins | sample TARA_R110002111 | Tara Oceans TARA_R110002111 (sample SAMEA4397363) | marine metagenome | biome: Polar Biome; feature: [ZZZ] marine water layer (ENVO:01000295); material: water (ENVO:00002006), including particulate matter (ENVO:01000060) such as... | depth 199 m | reverse complement strand
TGAATTCGACTGCTGCTTGCTCATGTTGTTCCTCCTCAGAATAGTTTGCACTCTTTTTAGAGCGCCCACTATTTCTGGGGAACTTCATATTTAATTGAACTTACTGCTTATCAATTCTAGAGCACCGTAAAACTAATTGATTCGCTTAGAGCTGAATCAATTTTTTGCCTATATTTTAGAACAATCAAAAATAAGTCAGTGCACTTTGAATATGTTTCTTAAGTTCACTTTTTCCTTGCATACACCATACCTCAGCGTTAGTCTACTATACTAGATTCCATATTCTTACATTATTAAATGTTGTTTTATGTCCTCATGACAACATGTTTTGCGGTATTTATCAATACATTTTTGTATTTAAGGTGAAACAATGACCCGCTCCAATTTGTCCTGTTTCTGCATAGAAAATAAATTTCTGCTGGCGTTTATTTCCATGCTTATCTGGCTGGCATCGTGGGGTAATCCTTCATTACTTCTGGGAGAAGAATTGCCTTATTTGATCGAGTTGCAACCAGGGCAAGTTCAAGAATCATGGCACAAAGTCAATCAATTAATCAAAGAAAATGCAAGCCTTGAGAAACCTCTCCCGGACCCCTATCTTGCACGAGCTGAACTTTGGACTCTAGTCGGGAATCATGAAGAAGCAATAGAGGATTATCTCGAAGCAACGAATCTGACTCTTGATGGCAATCCGACAGTTGCTGATCAAACCCGAATGCTATTGCATCTGAAAGAGTCTTTGAAACGATTAGCGGGCCAGCCACAACCACGGTATCCTCAGAAATCTCGTGAGTTTTTCCAGGTGGGTTTTCGTTTGTTTTATAAGGGGATGTATGAGGAAGCGGCACCTCTACTTGCAGAAGCAACCCGACTGAATACCTCTGATGCAGTATATCGAGTGGTACGAGCTCTTAACTGTAAAAAACTTGGACAACACACTAAGGCCAGTCAACAACTCTCAGCCGCATCAAGTATTTTGAAACATCCTTACTTTTCAAAATATGAGCTGATGGACTTTCATACTCGACTGGAGCGAATTCAGTATTCTGATCGACGTTGGATCTCGGAAGGGCTTTTGAATGCAGGCTTGAGTGATCAGAGCACTCGCAAGAAAGCTAACAGGCTTGTGAGCCAGATAGAGATTACTGTGAAGTCAAATTAAAATGAGTAAAGAATCCATAGATTCCAAGTATCTAATCTGCATTCAAGGGTGGTATAAAGATTTCAGATTCTTAGTGCCGCACAACGCGATTTACTAAATAAATCAAGCTGTAGTTTAATTATTCTAAATGGGAATGGCTATGTTGAGATTAACCATAAGGCGTTGGATGCTGTGCATTATTTTATTGCTATCAGTAAAAATATTATGTCAGGCTTCTGAACCCATTGTGCCTTCTGAAACGGAAAGCCAGTTGAAAACTGCTGTTTCTCAATTGCACGCAGCGCAAAAAAATGTAACTCCGAATCAAGCTACTCTCAAGACGCGAGTACGCGAGGTTACCTGGCGTCTTCTGGTGGGTGAAATTTCAGCCAGCCCTAGTGTGGGCTTGATCAGTTCATCCTATGATGCTTTGGAAAAAGGATTGTCCGATCTTGATAAACTGATGACAGACATTGAAACAACTCCAGAGCTTGAACAGGAGCTTGCAGAGAACCCACAGATTGCAGTTCGTTTAGATACTGCTCAAATCCGACTGTCCGAGGTCGCTGAAAAGAAACAGATTACCCGTTCTGAAGAACTGGCTCGGCTCACTCAATTAAGAGATATTAATCGGGCCTACAGAGCATTGCTGAAACATCTGATTGCAGGTCAGACAGAAGCTTTGCTTGGTCAACCCGCTGTAGTTGCGGCGCAGGGAGAACTGGTTCTTAAACAGTTTCAAAACGTCGAAGAAACCGTGAGTAAGCGCCGCGATTATTACCTGTTTGAAGATGAGCCATCACTCGATCAGCCAGCAGAAGAGCTTAATCTCATCAAAGAAATTGCTGCTCCTTATGCAAAAGATGTTCTTCATCATGAGCAGGCATTACTGGCACTTGCTTTAGTCAATCTGGCTACCAAAACAAAGCATCCAAACAAAGAAATTCTCGATGCCGCTTTAGTACAGGCAGATGCTGCTGTGGAGGGGATTCCAAATCCTGATTCCATTGCCTGTTACACCAGAGGGTTATGCCGCTTGGAACTCGGACGATTGATCACATCTTCTGATCCTTTCAATCAGCAGCTTCATTCTCAGGCTCTTGAATGGTTTCAGAAGGCGAAAGAAGACCTCACCAAAGCAAAGGCTGCGCTGCCACCAACTGCTAAACAGTCTGACTTGATTTCGAAGATTGATCGCTATTTACAGGAGCTGAATGGGGCTCCTTATTTTCATAGCCAGGCAAGTCAACTGATTGAAAAGGAAAATTCTGCTGCTGCTATCGAAGCTCTGTTTCGTGGTACCACGCTACACCGTACCCCATCCTTAGCACTTGCCTGGATTGAGGCTCGCTGGCGTTCTGGAGAAATTCGCTTTGATGAGTTCTCCAAGCTGGCAGCAAGTACCCTGAGTGAAGGACTTTTAAAAGATAACGACATCGAATTTCTCTCGTTACAAGGACGTGTCGAGGTTCTGCATGCCTGGGGACTGGTTTCTGACATACCAGACACCGTCTCTTTTAAAGATAGACGGAAACAAACGCAGAAAGTACTATTAGCAGGTCGTTCTGATTTAATGAAAGCGATACAGCAACCAGATACCACACCAGAATTAAAAAGGCGACTGAAGGGATTTTATGCTTTGTCAGAAGCAATGCTCATCTTAATCGATTCTGGCCATGATCCCGCCAGCGCCCGTACTGTATTAGGAGAAATCCCGGTTTTAGTACGCGAACTTGAGAACGACCTCTCAAAGGCTGAAGGAACCATCCTATATAACCTGCTCGAAGCAGTGCAATTGACAAGGCTCGCAGAAGCTTATTTGACGTTGCGTCTGCTGCCTGATTCTACAGTGAGAGCACGCGCTGCTTTTGCCTCAGCCATGGATGCTGCGACCAAGCTACCCGGTCAATCCCATAACCTGCAGCCAAGTGGGGCTGCAACCCTGAGAGCGATGCTGTTTCGGGATGATGGTAATGAAAATCGGGTTGCCCAGGAAGAGCGACAACTACGAAGTGCATTGCAGAAAATCCTCCCCGCGCTGGTTTCTGTTTCAGTTGGAGATCCGGAAAAGATAGCTGAGACACTAACTGCATCCCTGACGGAAGTGCAACAGGACGAACCTGCATGGGATCCGCGAAAACAGCTTGACGCACGTGACATAAATGGTGCCCGCGATGGGGTCGTCACTGATCTCCGTGCGGTAACAGTACTCTCAATGGTTTCTGCAAATCAACCTGCATCTGCTTTACAGACAATGCTGCTGAAATGGTATCCAAGTCTCAGGATTTTGAAATTAGATCAGATCAACTGGATTGAAGTAAGAACTAAATATTCAGAGTCAAGTGACCCATTGAGCAGTTATGCTCTGGGAGCAGCTATTGAAGAATATGCAGTTGTAGAGCTCAATCAGGATCATTCACTTCGGCCTATGTTATTAAAAGAAGCCCTGGCCTGTTATGAGCACTCGAACAAATTAATCTCTGAGTCAATTTTATGGCGAGAACGCTGGCCTTACCTGGAAAAATTAACTATCGCAGGAAAGAATCGACTCATCGATGAAAAAACAGCGCTGAAAATCGCGATCTCTCTCAGAGCCAGGTTACATATTCAAGAAGCACGTGAAACACTTCAGAACTCGTTAAAGCGTCACCCGGAATCTGTCTTGATCAGAGAAGAACTGATTGCAACATTGATGGATGAAGCGATGCTGACTCCGAAAAATAAATCAAATATTCTGACACAGGCCCTGGATCAGCTTGAGCAGGCGAAACAGAAAGACGGTCATCTTTCTGCAGGATCTCTGGTAATGTTGGGGGATTTACAGGAACAGTTTGCGCGATGGGACGCTGCTACGGATTCATATCGTAAACTGTCAGCTCTTACGAATGACCGCGCATTAAAAATCAAAGCTGAATCCCGCTTGGCCATCATCATGGCAAGAACCGCTGAATAGTCATCCTAATAGAAGCGAACTCATAAGGAATCATGCCATGCAGCATTCATATATTAATGGTTTTAAAAACATTGCAGCCTGTTTTAGTCTGATATTAGTTCTTCAACTTCCTGAAGCCAATGCGCAGAGAACCGAGCTGATGGTTCGAGCTGTAGACAAAAATGGCAAAGAAACCGCCTTGTATGAAAAACTGGTGGTTGTCAGTGGCGTCGCCACGTTGTCTGCCTCTCCCACTGGCACCGGGGAGCCAATTGAGCCATGGGCAATTTTTTTTCATTTTAAAAATAATGATGGTACTTCGGCTCCGGTGAATGGCAAATTCCGGGTCGGCGATTCAATGGGGAATTCTATTGGCTGGATTGATGCAAAGCATCTGAAAGTCTGGAATACACGATTTATTCTTGATCCGATTGAACCCCAGCAAAATCGGAAATTTGTTGTTCATCTCGCCGGTGAAGGACGCGCCGAACAGAATGAAACACCGGAAGGAAAACGTCGCTATGCACTGATCCTGGACCCCCCCAAGGAAGAGAAAGGTGATGATACTCAATATCCGATAGTGGTTTATTCAGGGAATGTCCAGGGACTCGGAGAGCAAGGGGCACTGGCCCGGCAGCGAAACGAATTAAGCTCAGTCAAGTTAGAGATTGTATTTGTCATTGAGTCAAGCGACTTCATGTTTATTGAAAATAAAGAAGAAGGCAAATCACGTTTAGACTATATCAAAGACAGTATTAGAGGCCTGATCGCGGATCTGCGTCAGGACGACGAGGTTGGGAAAGCCGTCAGGCTGGGATTTGCTGAGTATAAAGATTCCGTACCCCGGGCTAGCTTTACCAGCCGTTTGACCTGCGATCTGACAGACGACTTTGATCAGTTTTCTCGCAGTCTGGACCAGATGTCCGCAAGCAAATTAAAGGACGATTGGCCTGATGATGTCATCTCCGGCCTAAACGAAGCGGTTACGAATGCCGGTTGGTCGGAAAACAGTGTCAAGCATATCATTCTGCTGGGAAAAGCAAGTTGTCAATTGAACGAAAAAGGACAGAATCCACCTCAGTCTGGAGAAAATAGCAACTTAGAAAAGTTGGTCGGTGCGAAAATTGATAAAGGCTATAACAGGGCAGGCCTATCGATTACGCGTTTGATTGCAAAAGGAAGACCGCAAGGTGGGAGCTCTCGAGTGAGGTCAGCTAAAATGTTTCACACGCTTCATTTTGACAAAGATATATTTAAAGATGAAGGAATTGAAAATCCTGAGGAAACCCGAAAAAATATTAATAAGGTTAATTCTGCAGTTGCTGATCTCTCTGAAGCAGAGTTATTTGAAGTTTTAAAAGAACCTGAGTTGGGTCCAGTTGTCATTTTGTGTTATCAAGTTCGTATCATGGAATATCAAAGAAAACTTGCCCTCAGTCAGTACCAGAGTATAGCAAAGAACAACGACGAGGCGGATGGCCTGTTTCTGGCAGTGGAGCCGACTTCGAAAGCGGCCCAACAGGCAATAGGCTCGCTGTCGCAAAAAATCAAAAGTACGTTTGATTTGCTGAAAAAGGCGCGTGACGGACAGGGAATGCCAAGCCAGAATAGAGACAACAACGAGATCTCTCAACCCCTGTTCACTCTCGTTGGAGCCGCCGCACAGAAATTTAAAGATCAGCCTGTGATCGAAGGTACCGCGACCACCCGCAATGAAAATGGCAGACAGATCTCAGTAAAGAAAGTTATGGTCTCCCGGCAGGAACTGCGCCGGTTGCGCAGCACAATGGATTCGCTGCATACCAAATTTCGAAACAAGACCAGTAAAGCTGAACGTCAGGACGTCGGCAGCATTTTAATCACGATGAAAGAAATCATTGCAGAGACCAGCGCCGGCCAGAAAATGAACGCCAAGACAAAATTAAAAGATTTGATTACGGACTTACCTCTTCGGACAGCCGCGCTTGAGACTTCAGCTGCAGACTTGGCTCTGATGTCAACCGACTCTTTTAAGGAGTGGCTGGACCGGATGGAATCAGCGGTATTTCGAATTGATGACCTCTTGAATGCAGAGCAGGATTGGCTGGCTCTGTCAGATCAGGCAGTGAATGATGAGTTTACTTTCCTGCGTTTAAGCGAGCTGCCGTAATACTCCATAGCGTCACTATTTTCAGCAAGGATTTGTGCTCCTACAGTTTGAATGTCAGTGACTTCAATCTCTGTTTTTTTCGAATGCCTGAAATTGTAGTTGTCTGCAAACAAGCCGATGCAATCAATCTCCTTTCCGTGCATCACAATATTTCGAAAGTTTTTATCAAGCCGATGTCTGAAATCGAACCTGAGTTTTTACTGGAGTTAGAGGGACTGGAACATCGTCTCTATGACCATGACAGTGGAGAGAGTTTCACAGTTCGCGTTACCCCCCGTCTGCAGATCATGCCTAGAACTCTCGTAGCACTGCTTGGCCCGAGCGGTTGTGGAAAAACGACATTATTATCTTTACTTGGCCTGCTGCGGTCTCCGGTGGCTCCGGAAAAGATAACTCGATTTTCCATGTCTGTGCCGGACTCTAAAGGAAACTGGGTGAAACATGATCTAAGATCAATTTGGGGGTCACGCCAGCAGCGATTGATAGAAAAATTGAGACGACAGCATATTGGTTTCGCCTTGCAGAATGGCGAATTGTTGCCGGCACTGACCGTTCGTGAAAACATCATGACACCATTGAGATTGAATGGCGTTTCCCGAGCCGACTGTAATACACGAGTGGATGAGCTGTTGCGATCATTTGGACTCGAAGATGCTCAGGATATTGCTTTGAGCAATTTGAAGGAAGGCACGGATCAGAAACGACGCAGTCTTCGAAATCAAAGAATCAACCGACTGTCCGGGGGAGAATACCAGCGGGTGGCATTGGCGCGTGCCATAGCGCATTCCCCCAGCCTGGTATTTGTTGATGAGCCTACCAGTAATCTGAACCGCGAATTGGCTCACGAAGCTCTGCGTGAATTAAGGGCTTTGCAGTGTGGTCCCGACTCCCGGGGGGCGGTTGTGATGATCACCCATGACGAAGAACTTGCTGCAACATTTGCTGATGTCATCGTCCGGATGGCTCCTAATCGGGGTGAGGCGTCGGGGGAACTGGTCGAAGTCCGTGAAAATATTCCAACTGTAGATGCAGAAGAAAACGCAGAGATTGAGGTCCAAAACGAGATCTGTGCCGAGGGGGCGAATTGATGTCCAGATGGTTTTATTACTTTAAATTAGCCTGGTACGATCTGTTCCGTCTAAGGTCCGCAACACAGCATCATATTATCATAGTCGCCGGGATTTGCCTGCCGATTCTGATGTTGCTCGGTTTAAAGCGAGGTCATGTGGAAACCCTGCGCCAGGATCTGATCACAAGCCCCAGCGGTCGGCAGATTACGTTCTGGTCAGCTCAGACTGGTGAGTTAATGGACAGAGAGGCGATTGAAAGACTGACCAAAACCCTTCCCGCAGTCGATGTGATCATCCCTGAATCACAGCGGGTTGTCAGTCTCTCTGCGATTGTAAATGATAAACTACATCAGGTGGAAACGGCGACGCTCTACGCAACCAGAACCAATGATCCGTTGTTGAAGCAGGCTGATATCGTTTCACCGCAACCTGGCGCTCGTGAGATCATTATCGGAGATGGTGTTGCAGAGCAACTGCATGTCCGGCGAGGAGAGACCGTAACAATTACTGTATCACGTGGCAGTGGCGTTTACACAGAATCGGCTGATGTTGAGTGTCTAATTTCTGGAATCATTCCTACACAAGAACGCTCTGCCTCGATTGGATATGTTGATATTGACCTGCTGGATGATTTCAACGCATATGGCCATGGGCACCGTGTGACTGAGTTGGGCTGGCCCAGTGGAAAGATTTCTGTACCGGACAGTTATGTCAGCTATCTTATCTTTTGTGAAGTGGATGAAGATCTGACTGAAAGTGATCGTGAGTATCTGCGAGATCGTGGATTTCAATTAAAGCCCTGTGCGGAGAACCCTCCTGCTCCGCTCGGGGATCTGCTGGCTTCGAAAAACGCTGAGAAACTTTTAATTTATGAGGCATTTACGGATCAATCGTACCAGCGCCCGGATTCCCGATTACGAATTTCGCCTTCTGAATTGAGTGAAGCAACTGAAGCAGATGATGTTGTTCTACCCTGGAATCTTCCCCAAACCATAAATATCAAAAAAGTTCCTTGGCAAATAACAGGACTATCGATGCCTCGCCGAACCTGGTTGAGAGAGTATTTCACTGTGCCAGATCTGCCATTTGATTACGATGCTGAGGCATTTACAGCACGGGCACCATTTCTGGCACAGGAATTAACGTCACTGAACTGGCCACTTGCTGGTGATGATGTCGTTCAACTTAAAATCGATCGAGACCTTCTCGATAAAATGGTACCGGTGAAAATAGGTAGCCAGAAGAATGAAAATCATATTCTCGCTGTTCCTGCTAATCTTCTGGCTTGGGTTCAGGCTTATCATGATAAAGTTGCTGAATATGATTCAGATTTGAATTTATTTGTTCCCCGCAAAAAACCTGCAATCTATGATCGCGCGCGTCTCTATGCTAGCACAATCGATGATGTGCCTGACGCAGTCAATGCACTTGCCGAAAGAGGGTTTGCGGTCATGTCAGAAACAGGCCGTATTACTGAAATACAACAGCAAGACCAGTCGCTCCAGTTGCTGGTTTGGGTGGTAGGGCTTGGAGTATTCCTGTTTGGAGTTTTGACAGTCTTCAGTGTACTGATGGATTCAACAGATCGAAAACGGTCTGCGATCGGAATTATGCGTGTCATGGGAATGTCTCGTGCAGGCGTCTTCACTACTATCCTGTTGCGGGCAACGGTGATTGGTGCTGCTGCTGCTGTTCTCAGTCTGCTGTGCGGATGGGGACTAGGGCTGTTTCTGGGATGGAGCAGTCCTCCTGAATATCAGTGGCTGAGCTGGAAGCCTGTTGTTTCCATTCACATGAATCAATTTGATGTGGCATTGGTATTTGCCGGAGCCATGATTTGCTGTGGCCTGGGGGCGCTTCCCCCCGCGTGGAAGGCCAGTCGACTTGACCCGTTTGATGCAATCGTCGAAGGACGATTTCGTTGATCAATCATCTGATCGGATGAATCAAATGCGAAAAATACAATCCTGTTTACGGCTTTCTACACTGTGGTGCTGCTCGCAATTGGTGCCTGTGCTCTCCATGTTGATTCTGGCATCACCTGCTGTATGGGCAGTGGAGCCGGGGGAACTGTATACCTATCAGCCGGAGTCTTTGCATGGACAGTTGAAAATAAATTTTCGTTACTGTCCCACAGGAACCATTCGTCCCGAGAAGCCGGAGCTGTCTGCAACAGGAAAAAAATTAAGAGAGCCTGTTGAAATCAGGCACTTTTTCATCGGTCAGACAGAAGTCACTTTGGCAGAGTTTCGGTTGATTCTCGGTGAAGAACGCCTCAACACGATTTATCAAAAGAGTCAGCAGTTAAAAGCGAGCATTCCTGATTTACCAGCAATGATCAAAAATGGTCAACAGGAACCGGCGCTCCTGGTCAGACTTGAAGATGCGATCGATTTTTGTCTTAAAATTCAACAGCAGTATGATCAAGAACAAAGTCGACTTGAACAGCGTTCGATAGAGTCATTCCTGTTTCGATTACCCTCACACCTCGAATGGCAGTATGCAGCGAGAGCTATCACCACAGCGGATCAGCAGTTGCAAAAACCGCATTTTTCAAACTGGGTGCAAACGGCAGATCTCTCCAAAGCAAATCAGGAGAAGTGCAATGAACTCTGGAAGAAGATAGGTAAACCAGGTCTTTTCCCTGGAGATCAAAACAGCTTTCTAATGTTATCTGATGTCAGTGATCCCGGAGATTTACAGAATTTAAAAGATATCTATCTGGAAGCATTTTCTAAGGCGTTTCACTCAGAGATTCCACGGAATGCAAGCGGAATGATTGATCTAGAGCAGGGAATGCCTGAGGCGGGTAAATCATTACCCAATGCCTGGAACATTTCAGACATTCATGAAGGTGTTTCAGAGTGGACGATTTGGGCAAATACTCTGTCCAGCCAGCGTAGTTTATGGCAGAGTATTTCTCAAAAGCGAAAACGCGGTGACACATTGGAAGGTCAGAATAGCATATTTTTGTGCGGTGGCGGACTTAGCGAAAACTATTATCAACGACGTCAAATCAATCGTTTTACAGTATGGGGAGGGCCAACACTTCGAGAAACGAATAACTGGGAACCTGAGCCCTTTGTCTATCAGAGAACCCCCCAAGGGCAACCTTTCGATCATGTGCTGGATTATTTACCAGGCTTCAGAATTGTGATGGAAAAAGTATTAGCTGATGACTGGTTAGTACTTGTTCGGCGTAATTTCTTTGACCAACGAAAGGTGTCAGACACTGCTGCTACTCAGATCTCATCAGCCGTCAAACTTGCTGAAACCCTGGTAGCAAAAGATCATGCCGTATTTCCGGTCTTGGATTTTTATGCAGCGTTAGCTGAAAGCAAACCGGCGAATCGAACTACAATCCTGAATCGTGCGATCCAGGTTGCCAAACAGAGTTCTGCCGCACCAGAAAGTGATATAAACTCAGCAAAAAACAGGCTTGCGGCTCTACTGAATAATTCTAAGACCAACAAGGAGTCTGAAAATGACTCCCAGAAAAAATCAGACGAATTATTGTATTTTCAGGTTTTAGAATCGGTTGCAAGGTCAAAGTGATCTACTACACAAACAACGAAGGTGTTTTTTACTTTATGTATTGAATCAAACCTGCTGGAAGACACAACCATATTTAATTCAATCCTTATTATAAAATACGCAAC
>TARA_R110002111_G_scaffold104439_3_pt1 | contig 10970 bp, 5 predicted proteins | sample TARA_R110002111 | Tara Oceans TARA_R110002111 (sample SAMEA4397363) | marine metagenome | biome: Polar Biome; feature: [ZZZ] marine water layer (ENVO:01000295); material: water (ENVO:00002006), including particulate matter (ENVO:01000060) such as... | depth 199 m | reverse complement strand
GCTTGTGTTCTTATTTTACCATCTGGACTTGTTGTTGAAGTTACAGGATCCCATTGAACTCCTGTGTTTGTAAAAGTTGATTGGTCACCTAAATTGTATGAAGATGTTGGTGATATTACATCAATAGCTGGAGTATAAGCATTACTACCGCTAAAGGTAAAATATAAAGTGGTTGGACTACCTGTATATACAAATTCATAATAACCTGTTTGGTCAACCATGTCAAGATATGCATCCATATCAACGTCCATTGTCCCTAGATCATTAATTCCTATAGATGTTCCTCCATCCATGGTTCCAGAGCTGTATTCTGAGCCATAAAAACGAATGGTGCTTATGCCATCCACATCTATTTCTAAAGAATTACCATCTTGAAAAGCAACACCATAATTACTACTATGCCAGAAACTAGTTGCTGCTTGTGTTCTTAATTTACCATCAGAACTTGTTGTAGAGGTTACAGGATCCCATTGAACTCCTGTATTTGAGAAAGTTGATTCATCGCCCAAATTATAGGTAATAGTTGTTTGCCCATTTGCTATAAATCGAAAAAATAGCAAGGCAAACATTGCGAAAAAGGAAAGTTTTTTCATAGTTTGTGTTTATTTAAAGTTTATATATAGTCTTGTAATCGTTAACTAAAGCAACGTAGGTTATACTGTTTTGGGAAGTCTTTTTTTTAATAAAAACAACCAATTACAAAATTGAATTAATTAAATATCAAATAATGTAATCGATTACATAGGTTTATAAAATTAAAAGGCATAAATAAAAACGAAGGTTAATATTATGTTTAGTAATCAGTTATTTAACAGGAAATATGTGAAAATTTTCATATTTACTTTAAATTTATTGATATTCAAAAAGTTTCAAATTATTTTTTAATTATCTTAAAGGTCTTAGTGTTGTTTTGAATTTGAAGCTTAACAAAATAAATGCCTTTAGTATATTGACTTAAATCTATAATTGTTTTATTATTGGGTGTGTTTTGTGTTGATATTGATTTATTCATTATGTTTTTTCCATGAACGGTGTATAACGAAAACTTAGCTTCATAATAGTTTTCTAATGAAAATTCAATGCTTAATGCATCTTTTACTATAGTTGGATAATATTTCACCTTTGAGAAAATAGCATCTTCTATTCCAAGATTGTCACAACTAGAAGACATTTCACCGGAGCTTGTAACTTGTAATGTGGCTCCAGCACCACAATTTACATTTGGAATATTTGTAGACACATCACTAATAGGAATTACACTATAAGTATATGTAGGTTGAGGGACTGTACCAATATTAGATACTCCATTTATGCAATTATCAAATTCTAAAGTAACTGTGCCACCATAACTTTGATACACTGTGCCAATGTTTGCAAAATCTGAATTTTCAACATAGCATGATAAATTGTTTAATCCACCACTAAATCCAAGAGCTCTCGAACTAGAAACATTCGTATTGTAATAACAGTTCAGTATATGAAGTTGAGAATTACGTGCTCTTGGCATTCTTTCTTTACAACCTTCGGCCCAATAACAGTTTTGAAAAGTAACACTATAATGTCCGTCTGCTGGAGCTTGAGAGTCGCTTGAGCCTACCAAATTTGAGAACCTATGATCATTTGAGCCACCAGGACCACCTGGAACAGCTGGTTTTAGATAAGTGAACTTACACCATGAAACTGTGATATTATCTGAATTTCCTTTTATATCGAAATTACCATCTACTCCATCTTGGAATTCACAATGATCTACCCATAGGTTAGTGCAACCATTGGCTGTTAGATTATCTCGACCGTCAACATCATAGGCCCCAGCTCCTTCGAAAATTAAGTTTCTTATGATGACATTATTAGATCCGTTCTTTAAATTTAAAATACCAGAACCCGATTGTGTTTGTGAATTGTTTACGAGTCTGGCACCTGGTAACCCTATTATGGTTTTATTTGTAACTATCTCACTAATATTTTGACCTGATGCAATAATTATTGTACCTGAGACTAAAATGACCTGTGGGGTAGATAGTTTAATTTTAGCCTTGAAATCTGAATAGGTACTAACTGTAACTGGAGTAACGTTTCCACCACCTGTAGTTGCTTGACCATAACCCTCAGGAGTAGACAGATAATAATTTTGACCATAATTTATGGAAGTAAAAAATAGGGCGAGAATTAATAGGATTGATTTTTTCATTAGAATCATTTTAATACCAGATAAATCATAAACATTACGTAATGTAATCGATTACAAATATATGTAAAAATGTATTAACTGCTAATAAATTCATAAAAGGTGAAAACTTTTTGCGTTTGAATTAAAATCATTTTAATGTTAAATTTTTCACTAAATAAAAAAAATATTAACAAAAATTTGTGTATTTAAAAATTTACGATAAATTTGTGCAATCGATTACATTTTAAATAATTTATAAACTAACTCTATAATTCATGTGTAATAATCTAACTGGTTTTTTGTTTTTCCATTCCATTGAACGGAAAACAAATGGATTTTCATCCGTAAAATCTATGTCGTTAATGCTGTTTTCATTATTTGTTTTTGGTAGTGCAATTTCATTTGCTCAGAACAACACTATAAGTGGTACGGTAACTGCGGAAGATATGGGTTCACCTATTCCTGGTGTGTCTGTATTTGTAAAAGGAACTTCCATCGGTACTTCTACTGATTTTGATGGTAACTATTCATTAAATATTTCCGAACCGAATGTTGTTTTGATATTTTCATATATTGGATATGCAACTCAAGAAATAAAAGTTGATGGTAAATCAAGACTAAACGTTGTGCTAATACCAAGCACAGAATCTTTGGATGAGGTTGTTGTTATTGGTTATGGGACATCAAAAAAATCTGATTTAACAGGTTCTGTTGTTTCTATTGGAGGTAGTGATTTAAAAGAACAAGGAATATCTAATGTTGCTGGGACTTTAACAGGGCGTCTAGCAGGTGTTCAAGTTATTTCTACTGATGGTGCCCCTGATGCTGAAATTAGTATTAGAGTACGTGGTGCAGGTTCATTAAGTCAGGATAGTTCACCTTTAATTATTGTAGATGGGTTTCCTGTAAGTAGTTTAAATGATATTTCGCCCACAGATATTGAAAGCCTTACTGTTTTAAAAGACGCATCGTCAACTGCTATTTACGGATCAAGAGGTGCTGGTGGTGTTATCATAGTAACTACAAAAAGCGGTAAAGAAGGAAAAATTTCAGTAAACTTTAATACGTTCTATGGTGTAAAGCAGATTGCTAATACTATAGATGTTCTAAGCCCAGAAGATTATGTAAAGTGGCAATATGAGTATGCTTTGTTAGATGACCAACCTCAAACTTATGAAAGCCTTTTTGGTTTGTACCAAGATTATGATCAATATGTTGGTATGAAAGGTAATAACTGGCAAAAACAAATATATGGAAGAACTGGAGAGGTGAATAGTAGAGATTTATCTCTTAGAGGTGGTTCTGATATAATTAATTATAATTTTAATTATGCGCTTTATGATGAAAAAGCGATACAGATTGGTTCTGACTTTAAGAGAAGTAATTTGTCATTAGCTTTAAAAAGTAAAGTCAGTGAAAAAGTAGATTTATCTTTTACAATAAGATATTCTGATGCAGAGATTAATGGAGGTGGAGCAAATGAACAAAATGAGATTTCTTCTGCAGATTCAAGACTTAAGCATAGTGTTGGGTATTCGCCAGTACCAATACCTCAATTGACTACCGCAAATACTGATGAAGCATTAAATGGCTATCTAACAAACCCTTTTGTAGCTGTTGCAGACAATCAACGTAGACAATTAAGAGAAAACATTAATATTCTTGGTAGTTTTTCATGGAAAATATTGGATGACTTAAAGTTTAAATCAGATGTAGGTCTAAATAAAAGAAATAATTTAGATTACCGTTTTTACGGGAGGTCTACATACTATTCTAATAATAGACCTCCAGTTGAATTTCAACAATTAGCTGGTTTAATTATTAAAGACAGAAAAAGAGAAAGTTTTAGAAATGCAAATACGCTTAACTATAATTTTCAGAAATTAATGGGCGAGAATCATGATCTAAAACTTCTTTTAGGTGAGGAAATGATAATCTCAAAGGACAATAGAGTTACTAGCGAAATTCATGGTTTTCCAGCAGATTTTGATTTTGAAAGAGCAACGAGACTTACGTCTTTGGGAACACCTTTTAATGTTGAAAATTTTTATAGCCCGGATGATAAATTATTATCATTTTTCGGACGTATTAATTATGGATATAAAAATAGATATCTATTAACAGCTACCTATCGTATAGATGGTTCAAGTAAGTTTTTAGGTGAAAACCAATGGGGTTACTTTCCTTCAGCAGCTTTTGCTTGGAAAATAACAGAAGAGGATTTTCTTAGCGGTACAGATTGGTTAGATTTGCTTAAATTGAGATTAAGTTATGGTGAATCAGGAAACAATAATATACCGTCTGGTCAGCAAGCGTCAAGTTATTCTCCTAGTACTACGTCTTATTTAAATGGAATCGAAAATTATTTAGCACCTTCAACAATACTAGCTAATCCAGACTTAAAGTGGGAAACAACAGTCTCTCAAAACCTTGGTTTAGATTTTGGATTGTTTGAAGGCCGTTTAAGTGGTTCGTTCGAAATGTATAAAAATGTGACTACGGACTTATTATTATTATTTGATATTGCAGGAACAGGTTATAAAAGCCAATATAGAAATGTAGGTGAAATTCAAAACACTGGATTTGAAGCTTCTCTAAATATAAACGCTATAGAAAAAGAAAATTTTGGCTTAGACATTTCTTTTAATGTTGGAGTTAATAAAAATAGAATTAATTCTTTAGGATCATTACAAGATTATGACGATGCTACAAATTGGGCTTCTTCACAAATCGGCGATGATTATCTAGGTAGAGTAGGACAGCCAATAGGTGTAATGTATGGTTACCAAAATGATGGAAGATATGAGGTTTCCGATTTTAATTATGATGCTATTACAGGAGAATATACATTGAAAGATGGTGTTGCTAATAGTGCAGCAGTTATTGGAGAAGGGAATCTTAGGCCTGGCTCTATGAAATTAAAAGACATAGATGGTGATGGTATTGTAGATATAAATGACAACACAATTATCGGTGACGCTAACCCAGATCATACAGGTGGTATGGTGCTAAATGCACGTGCATATGGATTTGATTTATCTGCGGCCTTTAACTGGAGCGTTGGTAACGATGTGTATAATGCAAATAAAGTTGAGTTTACAACAGCTAACGAGAATGGACAATATAGAAACTTAAGTACTGTAATGGCAGATGGAAATAGATGGACAAATTTAGACCCTACTTCTGGACAATTGGTTACAGATCCTGCTCAGTTAGAAGCACTTAATGCTAATACAACAATGTGGTCTCCTTATATGCAGAACTTTGTGTTTAGCGATTGGGCTGTAGAGGATGGTTCATTTTTAAGATTAAATACACTTACATTAGGTTACACTTTGCCAGACTCTGTTTTATCTGAATTTGGAATTTCTAAATTAAGATTATACGCAACAGCTACTAATGTATTTATTATAACTAACTATTCTGGTCTAGATCCAGAGGTTTCTACAAGAAGAAAATCGCCGCTTACACCTGGTGTGGATTATTCTCCATACCCAAAAAGTAGACAAATTGTTTTCGGTTTAAACCTGAATTTTTAAATTAAACATTTTTTACAAGATGAAAAAACTAATAATTATTACTGGAATTTTAATAGCTGGTCTTTTAAACTCATGTCAAGAGTTTGAAGAAGACTTTTTAGAAGCACCAGCACAATCAAGCTTAGAAGAGTCTGTAGTGTTCTCTTCTTACGACTTAGCAAAAGGAGCTGTAGATGGTATTATGGAGCCTTTTGGACAAACTAATTCTTATAGAGGGCGTTATATTCCATTTTATGGATTTAACACAGATACTGAATGGAACTATAGCTCTGATGATGTAGGGAGCTCTCAAGGTGAGCTTATGATTTATGATGCCAAGCCAAATAACTCTCAGATGAACAGAGACAATAATGCTTGGGCAATGATGTATAGTGGTATTGAACGTGCCAATCTTTGTATAAGAGGAATAAGAAATTATGGTAATCCAGATCAAGATTCTCGATTTGCTCAATTGCTAGGGGAAGCATTAACCTTAAGAGCTGTTTATTATGCTGATTTAATGAAGGCTTGGGGAGATGTACCTGCACGTTTTGAACCTATCAATAGTGAAACACTTTTCTTAGCAAAATCTAGTCGAGATGTAATTTATAAGCAACTAATTACTGATTTAGAAGAGGCTGCAACATTAGTTGAGTGGCCAGGTGAAACTGCTGCGACTATTACAGTAGAACGTATTAATAAAGTTTTTGTTAAAAGTTTTAGAGCACGTTTGGCAATGGTTGCTAGTGGATTTCAACAATATCCTGATGGTGTTAGAAGAAGTAATGATCCTGATCTTTCTGTACAAAATATGTACACTATAGCTTTAAATGAAGCCACAGAAGTTATAGAAAGTGGTAGAGCATATTTAGAACCATCTTTTGAAACCTTCTGGAAAAATTATAACGAAGAAAATGTAACAGCAGGAGGAGAATCACTATGGGAAATTCCCTTCGCAGCTGGTCGTGGTAGAGTATTATTCTCGTTTGCTGTAAGACATAGAGGTGTAGATCAACATACAGGGCAACCAAGAGGTGGCATAGCAGGTCCTTTACCAACCGTTTTTTATGATTTCGATGAAGATGATACAAGAAGAAATGTAACATGTGTACCTTACCAATGGGGAAATCCTATTGACGGAATTGCAAAACAAGAATTAGTAAACTTAAACACATGGTACTTTGGTAAATACCGCTACGAATGGATGAATCGTTATGTTACATCAACCAACGATGATGGTGTAAATAAAATATACATGCGTTATGCAGAAGTGCTTTTAATAGCCGCTGAAGCAGCTAATGAATTGCAAGGATCAGGAGCTGCTGCACCCTATCTTAAAGAAATTCGAATGAGAGCATTTCCATCTGAATTACACGCTGAAAAGGTGGATAATTACGTGGATGCATTAACGGATCCTCAGGCTATGCTTGATGCTATTGTTAAAGAGCACATGTATGAATTTACTGGTGAGATGGAACGTAAACAAAACCTTATTCGTTGGAACTTACTTGGTGCTAATCTTGAAGAAGCAAAAGTTAAAATGTTTAATTTGAAGAACCGTATTGGTGAGTATAGCGATGTACCTTCAACTTTATATTATAAATATGAAGATGATGAAGAGACTTTAAATATATATGGATTAAACAGAGATGAAAACTTAGATCCAGGTGCAGAATACTCTGCTTTTGGTTGGGATAATTTAGAAGATGATATGATAAATTCTCTTTTTAAACTTGGTGTAAACCCGGATGACAGACAGTTTTGGCCAATATGGCAAGTCTTTATTGATGGAAGTAACGGTCTGTTGGTAAATGATTACGGTTATTAAAAAATAATTAATTAGAAATAAATTATTATGAAAACAAAACATATTCTAAAATCTATAATGATAGTCTTACTAATTACATTTACAGGATGTGAAGGTAAAGATGAGCTTATAGAAGAACTTCAGATTTCTAGAGAATTTGCTCCCGTTGAGCTTACTTCCATCATTAGAAATCAAACTATTGTTGAATTAAATTGGACTAAAGACAATGATGTGGATGATTATTTGGTAGAGGTTAGCCAAGACGTAAATTTTTCTAGCATTGAAGAGTCGTTAAGCGTAGCATCCAATCAACTACCTGTACAAATACAGTTAATTGGTGAAACCTTGTATTACATAAGAGTACAAGCTATTAGTTCTCGAGGTTTAGAAAATTCTACATATGCAACTACAACTGCAAATACTTTAACAGAACAGTTGTTTTTATCCATAGAACCAGGTGATATTTTGGCTACAGAAGCTACATTAAGATGGGTGCCTAATAGTGAAGTGACTCAGCTTATTGTTAATCCTGGGAATATAGTTCAAGATATAACTGCACAAGAAGCAACAGATGGTATTGCTATAGTAACTGGATTAACAGGAGAAACAGAATACACAGCACAGTTGTTGAACAATTCCAACATAAGAGGCGTTCAAGTTTTTACAACAGGTATTGATATAGGTGATGGTATTTTAGTAACTCCAACTGATGATTTATTTCAAATGGTTGCGGACGCTAGTCCAAATGATATTTTGGTTCTAGATGCTGGTGATTACACCTCACAGACTAATGATGTAAATGGAGGTGTATTGGTTATAGATAAACCGTTAACGATTAGAGGGCTGTATAGTTTTGATAAACCCATCTTAAAGGTTGGCTTTTCAATTGTTGATGGAGCTACGGATGTTAGCCTTATAGATTTAGACCTTACAGGTGATATTCCTTTAGATTTGACAGATACCGTCAGATATTCTGCTGCTGGTAATTATAACTCATTATTATTGAGTGGCTGTAATGTTCATGACTATAACAGGTCTTTTATTGCAGGAAATGAAACAGATGCCATTGTACAGTCCGTAACTGTTGAAAATTGTGTAGTTACAAATATTCTTACAAGTGGAGGTGACTTTTTTGACTTTAGAAATTCAGATGTATTAAATGTTAATTTTAGAACAAGTACATTTAATAATTGCGCACCTGGTCGAGATTTTTTTAGAATAGATGCTGCGGGTACTTCAAATAGTACTGGGTTAACAACTAATATACTGTTAGAGAATTGCACATTATATGCGTGTTCTAATTCATCGAGTAGAAGATTGTTTTATGTAAGATTTGATGCTAATGATATTATAGCTCGGAATAATTTAATCACGGATACTACAATCGAAGGTTATTCAGATAACAGTGCTACCGATGAAACGATTACATTTCAAAATAATAATTATTTTAATGCACCAACACTTTTTGATTCAACGGTTTCGAGATATGACAATTCAACAAGTTATACAACTTTAGATCCTGAATTTTCTAATGCAGAAGGTGGAGATTTCACAGTTTTAAACCAATCATTAATAGATAATAATGTTGGTGATCCACGTTGGTTGCAGTAGTATATAAAACAGGTTAGTCTTTGTGAAGGAGTTATGTTTGAAGGAGCATTTCTCCTTTTCAATTTTAAATTAAATAGGGCAATAAAATATGATTAAGGAAACGTATTTAATATTCTTATTAAGCGTACTATTTTGCAGTTTAAGTTTTGCACAACAATTAGCTTTTCCGACCGCTGAGGGTTTTGGGAAATTTACAACTGGTGGTAGAGGTGGTTTTATTTATAAAGTCACCAATTTAAATGACGAAGGTGATGGAAGTTTAAGAAAAGGTATACTAAAAAAAGGACCTAGAATTATAGTTTTTGAAATATCTGGGACAATAGAACTCAAATCAAAATTAGATATTAACAGAGGTGATTTGAGCATCTTAGGACAAACGGCTCCTAATGATGGTATTACTATAAAGGGGTATCCTGTAACGATAAAATCAGACAACGTTATTTTACGTTATCTAAGATTTAGAATGGGTGACACTAATAATATAGAAGGTGATGCGTTAGGCTGCCGAAATACCGAAAATGTGATTATAGATCACTGCTCAATAAGCTGGGGTACAGATGAAAATGCGTCTTTTTATGATAATAAAAACTTTACTTTACAATGGTGTATCATATCTGAAGCGTTAAATAGGTCTGTTCATAAAAAAGGTGCGCATGGTTATGGTGGTATTTGGGGAGGGGTTAGAGCTTCTTTTCATCATAATTTACTTGTAAGTAATAATAGTAGAAATCCAAGGTTTAGTGGCTCTAAAACAACAGAAAATTCTGTAAATGAGTTCGTGGATTTTAGAAATAATGTAATTTATAATTGGGGTGAAAATAGTATCTATGGTGGCGAAAAAGGGGTATATAATTTAATTAATAACTATTTTAAATCAGGACCAGCAACCACATCATCAAAACTTAATAGAATTGTTAGTCCATCAGAACCTTACGGCAAATTTTATGTGGATGGTAATTTTGTTTATAATGATAAAGACGTTACTCAAAATAACTGGAATGGTGGTGTACAGTGTGAAAACCCAGAACTTACTAAACTGAATCAACCTATTAATATTTCTGATAATATCAATACTTCAAGTGCTAATGAAGCGTATCTCGCAGTGTTAAAGCACGTGGGGTTAAGTATAAAAAGAGATGCTGTTGATAAAAGGGTTTTAAAATCGGTTGTAGAGGGCAGTGTTACTTATAAACAAGGTATTATAGATTCACAGGAAGATGTCGGCGGATGGCCTATCTTGAGGACAAAAAAGGCAGGGAAGGATACTGATAATGATGGTATTCCTAACAAATGGGAAAGAAAACTTAAATTAGATTGCAAAGTAAAAGATGCTCATTTAAGTACGTTGGATAAAAATTATTCAAATATTGAGATATATGCTAATTTATTAATAGAGTCTAAATAATAAATTTTTTAAATTTTTAAAGTATATTAATTGGCCTATAATTAACAAAATCTTGTAATTTAGCACTGTTTTTATCAAAAACTTACTATCGAAAATGAGGGTGATTTATAAATTAAATAAGTAGTTTTACGAGTTTCCTTATTGTACTTATTACTAATGAAAAAAAAGACAACTATTTATGACATTGCTGAAAAACTGGAATTAACAGCAGCAACTGTCTCAAGAGCATTAAATAATAATCCTAAAATAAGCGAAAAAACACGCAAACTGGTTCAAGAGACTGCTATTGAAATGAACTACGAGCAAAACACATTAGCTCGTGCACTTAAAAGCGGAAAAAGTTTCAATGTTGGTGTTATTGTTCCTCGTATGGATAGTAATTTTTTTGCTTCTGTTATTCGTGGTATAGAAGAAGAATTGTATCCAAAGGGTTATCATGTTATAGTTTGCCAAACACAT
>TARA_R110002111_G_scaffold74844_2_pt1 | contig 10996 bp, 14 predicted proteins | sample TARA_R110002111 | Tara Oceans TARA_R110002111 (sample SAMEA4397363) | marine metagenome | biome: Polar Biome; feature: [ZZZ] marine water layer (ENVO:01000295); material: water (ENVO:00002006), including particulate matter (ENVO:01000060) such as... | depth 199 m | reverse complement strand
TAATTACCTACGTAATCGAAGTAACGTGTTACTGTTTCTTGCCAGTCTTCACGGCGTCCTTCTTCTTCCTTCCACCGTGCATAGCGGCTGAGTGCAATAAAGTTTTGATAGTCTGTAGGTAAGGCATTGCTCATCAGTTCTTAACTCCAAAGTCTACCTTGATTACAGTACCTTCGTGTACTAGGTGAGTAGAGGTGTCTGTTTCTTCCTTTTCGTAATCGTCCCCAAACAAATACCCCCCATCAAGAGACTCCGTTTCGTCAAAGGCTTTCTCTACTAGCTTGTGTGCTTTTTCTCGAACGTCATTATCCGATTCGTACAGGGGTACAGACGCACAAATCATATGAAGAATATGAAGAATATCCTCTAGCTCTGACGGCTCCAGCCCATGATTGTCAGAAACAAGCGCTGTAATTTCTACTCCGCCTAGCCACTTACCGTCTTTCTTTTCTGGCTTAAGACAGATATAAAAATGCTCATCGTCTAGTTCGTCTTGTAGTGTCTTCATTTTTTCTTTCCTATAAAAGGGATACGTGTTGGGATTTTAGGGTTGGTCTTTTCTTGTAGCCAGTCTTTAGGTATTTTCTTATCATAGAACCGGAAGTCATATTTATAACACCACTGAGCATACGTACTCTTAGCACCCTTGTAAAGTTTTTTATTGCTGTTCTCAAAAACAAATCTTACATCAAGGTGGGGGTATTGCTTCTTAATAGCAAGATGCTTACGCCTATCTGCTGGCATAAACCTACCCTTAGCTTCTATAATAATGTTGTTATGTGTAATGAAGTCCGGTGTGTATGATCTGTAAGCTAAGTCTTCCCACTCTATTTTATTTTTCTCATAAGAGAAAGGTTTCCCGTAAGCCTGTAAGTCTTCCGCTAACTTGAGTTCAATTACTGACCTGAACCCTTTACGGCGAGCTTCTAGCTTACGGGAAACTGCCATGTTACCAGCGCCATGTAGGAATAGAAGACTTCATAGACTGAATGTCTCGTAGCTTCTTCTCAATATCATAGCTAGCTGACATCAAATCTCGCAAATCCTGTTGTAAGGAAGCGTTGATTACTTTCTGGTAAGTAGCCTGCTTCTCTTTAAGGTTATTGTAAAATACTGCTAGTTCTTCTAGCTCCCTATTAATTTTTTCTACGTATTCTTTAGCGTACTCTAGTGTAGGAGAATTTTCTTCAAGCATTCGTGTCTTCCTCTTTAATGTAAATATAATCTACGTCTGCCGGAAACCTAGCCTGCGAAGGGATAGAAGGTCGTGTATCTAGACCCTCCCAACACGAATGCTTAAAGTCACAGAACTTACAGGCAGAGTTGAGAACAATGTTACCTGTAGGTTTACTGCGAAACTTTTCTTCTTCCGGCTCGTAGCACCGACGAAACTCATTGGCTTCCAGTTCTGTAGCTGTATCTTCTAGTTTAGATACTTCTTTGTCTAAGTCCATAGAGTCAGCAGGTACATATTTGAACTGGCCGTTAGCTTTATTAACTACCCACCAACCTCCTACTTTTTTGCTTAGCCCCTTAGAATAAACAGCAAGCTGACCAACATAACCAAATGGATCACTTGCTTGTAGCTTATCAAAGCTAGCAAACTTATTGGTGTAAGACCACGGCGAAGCCGACTTGACATCATCAACCGCACCATCAATGGATAAGTCTGTTGTACCCTTGATAGTTACAGTGTCTGTAAGCTTCAGTGATAGCTCTTCAGCATCTTCGTAGTCTACCTTAGCCTCTGTAAGCAGACCTTTAAACACGGCCTCTACAAAATCACCCAGCACCATATTGAATAGAAAGGTGTTAGGTAAAGGTGTAGCTTTTTCAGGATGGTTCTTTTTAAACCATAGCTGACAGTAATCCTGTCCAACATTGGACGCTCTAAGACGAAACTTTTGCCGACCTTCTCCGCTGAACTGGCGGAGCAAGGACTCTCTTACATCACGTGTAATTTGATCAACGGTAGTTTCAGACATAGAAGTTTTACCGTCGCGCAAGTTAGAGAGTAGCATATGTACTGCGAGTTCAGCGGAGTTGTTCATACTTAAGTCTCCTTAAAAAGGAATTTCGTCATCTAGGGTTACGTCAACGAACTCGTTAACAAGAGCCTTCTGATCATCATCTAGAGTGGCAATATTCTTAGCCTCCCAATCTTCTGATACCCACTTGTTACGTTGCTTGATCCAGTCAAGGAAGCTTTGGAAAATCTCTTGGTCCACTCCGTCAAGGTCTTTAGCTTGCGACAAGTCAATAGACTGGACGGGTAGATAGAACTGATCGCCATTAGGAAGATCAACAGCCTCAGACGTAAGCGCCATAGTGTACTGCATAGGCAGGACACCACGCTTCATCATCTGATTGAAGGGTACACCCATAGTCTTAAAGGCATCACGGTTGTCTACCTCCCAGACAACAGGTACTTCATCAGTAATTTCTACAGCATCACCGCTGTCGTTGATAGCGTTTTTAAACGTAGCCAAACCAAAAATAACACGGGTACGCTTAGTAGCTTTGATGAGCTTTTGTGTGGGTTCAGGCACACTATTCCAATCTTCAATGTAGCCACTAGGCTTACCACAATTAAAGCTACCGGCGCTATCTTTTAGGTCCACTTTAATGTCTGTCCCCATAACCGTTTTGATATACTCATTTGGCATACCACCCACACCTTTGACAAAACGCTTGTAAAGAAAGCGCTGCATGAAAGGCCGGACAGTTACTTCCGTAGAGTACACTTTAGGATCGTCACGGGTTGGGCCTTCAAGGCGGTAGGAGCCAGCCTCCACTACCTCCACATTAACCATCTTACCTTTAACTTCTTGCTTAGCGGTAAGAGCTTTGTGCTGAAGACCTAAACGTTTGAGGGTAGAGTAACCACCCGTAGTAGAGGTTGGCTGAGACATCCCAGCAAGCGCTGCCATTTCAGCGAAGTTCGTTGGGTCGAGTTCTGCTAGTGCGTTCATTCTATCTGTTCCTTTGTAGGTTTTGAGGATATATATATACTCGAAGCAGGAGTGAATGTCAAGCGACATCTTTAACTTCAAGCCAATTAGGTCCGATTTTACATTCGAGTAGCAACGGTACGTTGAAGTCAATGTCCCATTGCTTATTGATAAGTGTGACTAAGCTGTTGTTAGCCCGTTTGATAACGTACTTAACCTGCTCTAGCTCGTCAGGGTGTACGTCAATAACAAGAGAGTCGTGAACACTGTTAACAATACATGATTGCATTCCTTTAAGTAGGTGTTCAATGTACAGTAACGTGAAGGGTACAATGTCAGCCGTAGCAAACGATTGGACAGGGTAGTTTTTGATACGGGTAAACTCAGAAGGGTTTCCGTTACGTCTCCTTGTGATGTTGGGGAAGGCAAACTGCCTACCAGATGGCGTACTGATGAAGCCCTTGTTGAGGGCAGACTTAGCGAGGCTCCGGTGCCACGCAGCGATACCGGCATACTTAGCAATGAAGTGATGGTAGTAAGCTGCCTCTGCCTGTGTACGGCCATAACCTGTAGCGCCAAACAGCGGGGCAAAGGTGTGGGCCTTAGCCTCCTGTCGAGAGGTAGGTTGCCCCGCTTCCGTGATAACCTTAGAAGTGTAAGCATGTACGTCAGTACCCTCAAGGATTTCCTTCATAGCAGTCTCATCTTGAGATAAGAATGCAGCAACACGGAACTCTAGTTGGGCAAAGTCTGCTTCAAGCACAAGGCCGTTAGCCCATCTCGACCTAAAGCTTTTCTTAATAGGAAAGGTACTGCCTCGTGGCATGTTCTGCATGTTAGGGTTACGACCAGAGAAACGCCCAGTGGCAGTGATGGTCTGGGTAAGCTGTACGTGTAGCTTACCATCCGGCTTAGTGAATGTGTCGATACCATTGACAAAGGCAGATAGGTAGCTGCTGATAGCATTCAAGCGCATCATTTTATCTAAGAATGATTTAGCTTTGCTATCGTTAAGAGAGGCAGCGGTAGCAGACAGGACCGTAAGCTCATCCTTTCCAGTACTGAACCCGTCTGCTGTAACCCAAGAGGAGCGAGGTGGCATGAACTTAAGCCCTGCAATCTCACCCCTGTTCTCATAAAGATAACCTTCACCTACACAAGCAGGACACTTCGTAGGCTTGGCCCACCTCTCTCCATTCTTTTTAGTCTTGTAGGTTTTGCCAGAACCTCTGCATGTACTGCACTGAATAGCTTTCTTTTTGTACACAACATCTGACAAACGAGAAACAGTACGGCGATGGTCTGGGCCTGACATACGCTCTGCAAACTCATCTGCCCAAAGCTTTTTATCTTTAGGGACACGTGAGTAAACTAAACTTGACAACTGAGCAGGGCTGTTGAGGTTGATAGGGTAGTCACCCATAAGCTCTTGTGCCTGTTCTTGTAGCTCCTTTCTTAGGGTAGCCTGCTCAGTCTCGTATTCTAGACGAACTGCTGCAAGAGCCTCACGATCAACAGCAAAGCCCCGTTGATTCATACGGGCAAGACATGCAGTAACCTTGTTGCTCAGGTCAATGGTAGGTCGCAGAGAGGAGTACTCTGCACTAGCAAGAGCGGCGGTCTGAATCTTTTTAAGATGGTACGTAGCACGTAGATCGTCGATCAGGTAGTCAGTCAACTCTGCGTGAGGTACTTCGTCAACAGAAACACCGTCAGCTAGATACTTCTTCAGTGTGTCTTGCTTCTTGACGATAAGATTGTGGCGTTCAGAACAAGCGTCAAGAGACACTGCATCCTTAACACCCTGTAGCATTACGTACTCAGCCACCATAGTATCATAGATAGGCCCGTCGTATTTGAACCCGCACTCCCACAACCACACAAGATCATGTACTAGATTATGTCCAACAAGACACGTACAATTTCCCAGAATAGATTTAAGCTCAGAAACATCATCAGGGTCTTTCTCTGTGTGGTTAATAGTAAAGACTTTAGAATCATTGTCCCCTAAAAGAACACCCACCATAACGAGTGTGTTGGTGGGTTCAAAAGGGTCAAAGTGTTTCTTGCCGTCTCGTTCTGTTACGGTATTCTCTACGTCAAGAACTACCTGCATTGGTTGGGCATCCTACTTTAGGGTTATTGGTTAGTCTTTTCCGGCTGAATAAACTCAGTAATGTCGGGCATGACTTTCGCAATCTCTCCTGCACACAGACGTGCCAAGTCTCTATGCTCAGCCTGCGTTGATGGGTCAGTACGCAAATCAATATAGTGTATCCAGCTACGGATACTACCCTTCATATATAGTCGAGTACGAGTCAGACCTTCAGGAAGAACACAACGCATAAGCTCTTTAGCTATACCCTTCTTAAGACCTGTATCATAAATATTAAAAACCAAATCGTGAACTTCTTTTTGTGAGTTCAACCACCAAGCCCTTAGTTCTGCATCAGTAGTAGGGATGCTACTTTGTCTGTTGGTTGTGTCTTGCAGCCTTGTGTCAGCCCAATCGGTACTCCCTGTTTCTGTAGCAGCGTACCGCTGAGAAAATTCCTGAAACGAAAATGAACGATGTCGAATTAACTGGCGTGAGATTGCACGGGTAGTAGTAATGTCTAAGCAACAATCAACCATCTCAAAGGGCGACCAATGACGGTGGTTGATAAGGTACTGGATTAACTTATCGTTCCCAAGAGAATTGTAAGAAGATGCAGGATTAGACACACGAGCATAGTATGCTATCTGATCTAGCAAACTAGAGCCTGTCTCCGTCTCGTTCCTGCTTTTACTTGATCCGACTAATGTAGCTTGGTTCATATCAATTCTTTCTGACATCTACGGAGGAAACGTATAATAGGTATAGTACAAAAACAATAAAACAACCCTATTGTTGCTAGCACAGCTAGTAAAAATGTAATCATATATGTTCGCCCCGTTCATACATATCTTTTAAGTCTTGTACAAAGAACTCCATCTTATTTAGCTCGTACATAACATCAACCCCTTCCTTTTCTCCCAACCTATAACAAGCTTTGAACACATCTCCTCTAGACTTAGACATATTCTTATGTGAGATCATATGACGCAGTTCTGTTGCGTGTTCTGGGATTCGATAGTAAGCGGTACTACCTCCATCGCTACGAGTTTTAACTCTGTCTTTAGGAGCAGGTTCTATATCAACGCCGAACTCCTTAGCCAACCTTCGTTTCTCCTCTCCTTCCTCCATCATCTCTATTTCTTTTGTTACTTCGTACCAAGCTGACATTGTTAAATATCTCCTTTGTCTAGAGTCTTCCAAAGACGAACATAAAAAGACTTTCCTATATTATCTATATGTTCTTTAGGGTTTCATGACTCCGCATTTTATTAGCTTAGCAGACGCATTATAGATGTCGTCGTTACGACGTAACCAACCCTTACCGTAGATGTCAAAAGTCGAAAGCTGTTTGTAAAAATATTCTCTGTTTGCATACAACTGGCCGAGAAGTTTTTGCGTTTTACTTTTGTCTGCACTAGGATACCGTTCCTCTACTAGCTTAAGTGTTTGAGGCCCGATGTGTCCGTCATCCGCTGCACCAACCATACGCTGAAGAGATATGGCTGAACGTGAAACACCAGAGTTAACTGCGTAATCAAAGAGGAAAACATCTACACCATCTGGTAGTTGAGTACCACGAAGTTTGTCCCAGTAATCACGGGTGTAAATTTTCTCTGCCTGTTCAAGAGTAAGGTTTTCAATATCAAGATCGGGATAGGACATAGCACTAACGCCATACTTTGTACCCTTAAGTTCCCCCTCTCCAATGACACCTGTTGTCCAGTTACCACGATCTCGTTTATCATTTCCATAGCCACCTTCGTGGCCTACGGTTAGTTCAAAAGCTGCTTTAAAATTATACATCCATTTTCTCCGATACCATATACACAACACTGTCCCATGTTACGTGGGTAAAATGACCTGCGTTGTTCTGAACTTGCACACCCTCTGCTGTATAAACAATACCAACTACATTGTCTACAACAATAAAGGGTGGGCCTGAATTTTTCTCTGCAATGATACCCCGTAATCCAATCCGAACACGGAGGTTATCAGTTTCATGCTGCGTAATAAGCTTGGGCTGAGTAGGTCGGCCCTGTTGTTTAGCAGGCTCTTCTTTGGTAAAAGGCATGTAGTTCTCCTTGTGTTTATGTTGTAGTTTTACGCGGTGTACCTGCCGCTTTGCCAATCAAGATCGCAGTGTACTATACCGTGCCACCCAGTCAACTTATTTTTTACGATGTTGATGTGACGTTGTGTATCTTCCTCGTCTTGCCCCTCAACAGTGGGGTTCTTAGCAATGAGGACCATCAGATCAGCCTCTGCTGCCTTGCCTGTCTTGCTGCCCTCCATCATAGCTTGATTGAGAACGACACGACCCTCTGCTTCAGCAGATAGCTGTGACATATACATAACTGCACAGTCATAATACTTAGCTATCTGTCTTGCGTAGACAGCATTGGCACCCAGCACCAAGTCAGGACGGGCAGGGTTGCCCTTCATAGAAGCGAACTTATCTCCCATGTCAAGCACAAGAATGTCAGGGTTAACGTTCTTACAGAGAGACTCAACCCACGCCATGTCCTTTCCTGTTGTGTCTTTGATAAAGATATTCTTTTCTTTTTCCTTCCACTTAGCCAGCGCTTGTGTCTTGTTCTCAAAGATATCATCTATGTGCATATTCATAGTGGCACTAAGATACCGTGCTGTAACACGGTGAGCGCTCTCTTCGTTACAAAGGATCACACACTTAGCGCCCTGCTCAGCAAAGCCGTCAGTACCGGCCACAAGAGAGGCGTGGAAGCTTGTCTTCCCTGTATTGGGACGTGCACCTACCTCAATGAGATGACCACCACTGATGCCGGAAACCTTACGTGTAAGGGACGGGATGTTGAATACCCAACGCGCTTCTTGAGAGTTCTTTTCTAAGATATAATCAAGTGACATGTTCTCCCACTCGATATCAGTCTGTGGTAGAAAGTTGTCTTGGTGGTTGTCCAGTATTCTACGAAGAGGTTCGAGACTATTTTGTGTACCATTTACATAATCAAACCCTAAGTTAGCAATCTCTTCTCCCAACACCTGTTGGAATAGTTTACTGAACACATCACGTGCTACATCCACACCTAACTCTGATTGCTTTTTAATCTGTAGAAACATACTCTCATATGCTGTCTTCTGTGATGTACTAAGAGAAGGGTTATCAACAAGGAAAATTGCCTGTATCTCATCAGGTGTTATGTCCCTGTCGTAGGACGTAATAGCTTTATCAATAGCAGCTTTGATTTTCTTTCCGTCAGATGTAAAGAGAGAGTCAGGACACTTAGCCCCACGTGTAGAAGAGTAGAACTCTTTGTTCATAAGAGATCGTAACAGGGCTAGTTCCATAGCATATTCTCCAATGCCTCAAGGTCGGAAGGGTGTTTGTATTTCAGGTCATCTGTAGTACGTAGAACCTTTACGTCAGGCACTACCTTACGTAGTTGGTTTGCTATCTTGAGTGTCTTAGGTAGAGCATCAGGGTCGAGGCAGATAACAATACGATCTAACAATGGCATGTAACGTATGTGGTCCTCCGACAATGAGGTGCCCAAGACAGAGATACCTATAACGTTGCCTCGCCCTACAGTGTAAGCACTGATGCAGTCCTCTACCAATACACCTACCATACCATTACCGTATGTGTAGGGTACACCAGAGCTAGCGTAACGCAACCACTTTGGTTTCCTATGCTGGCTAATCGCGCGCCCTGCTGCATCCACCATAAGACCTTTGTAAGTGATCGGAAACACTGCTCTGTGTTGCCTAACATCGTACAAAACATCCTTGATGTCAACGTCCCATTTGTCGCACCAACCCTGCAATGTATCAGGTTGCTGGTTGACTACGTAGTCAGGCATATCAAAAGGCTCTGGCCCCGTAGACTTAGACATAACAGGGTTGAGTAGACGCTTGATGTGGGTAGCTGATAGCGACGTAGTGTCGCGTCCCTTTATGCCGCACCCAGCCTTGTAGCAGTTCCATACAAGCTCACCTTGTAAGTTGCTGGCGGTAAACGTACCACGCCCATTACACTTAGGGCAGTTCATGCGCTTAGTTGTATCAAGCTTCAGCCCCAGTTCGTTCACAAAGTCTTTTACTATCATACCATTGACCTTCCTCTGAGTGCTTCTGTCGCACCCCTCAGTGTGTTTTTTAGGTATGGTTTAAGAGAGGCGGGGTTCACATGACCTGTTACCTGCATGATAGATGTAACTGGTACACCACCCTCTACCATCTGTGTTGCCCCTGTTCTACGTAAGTCGCTAACACGTAGCGTAGACGGTAGCTTAGCTTCTTTAAGAACATCTTTTATAATATGTGACACCATGTAAGAAGAGTAGGGTAGGTACTGTCCTTTATATGGTGTAACACGAGGGGATATGTAGGGCTGAAAGCCAAAGTCTTTGTGCTGTTGTCGCAGCAAGCCCATTAGCTTTTCTTCAATAGGTAGGTGTACTTGAGCCTTCCTCTTTGACTGTAGGATAGTTATACTTTCATTGTCAAAGTTGATACTGTCCCATGTTAATAGTCTAGTATCTCCCACCCTTTGCACCCAAGCATAGGTCATGTGAAAGATCAACCCAATGTTCCGCCATTCCCACTTACCATAAGATGTATCAAGGAATTGTTGAACCTGTTCGTGTGACCAGACAATCTTACGTTGGGGTGTCTGTCTTTTCTTTACACGAGAGAAAGGGTTGAGACTAACTAACTCTCTGTCAAGAGCATAGTTAAACAACACGCTTGCAATCCTTACCGTTTTGTTAGCAGCAAACACACCACTACCTACTAGGTCATCGTAGTATTCTTGTGCCTGTCTGTGGGTAAGGGAACTCATAGGTGGGTCATTAAACATATCAACTACCCTGTTAAGATAGAGCATGTAATCTGCTTGAGTATCTTCCTGTAACCCCTTGAAGTTAGGGGAATGTTTATACTGATAGACCAGCATAGATAGAGGGGCGTTAGCCTTCAGGTTCTTATGTTTAAGCTGCCCCGCTTTCCATTCATCTATAGCAGCATTAAATTCCTTAGCAAGTTTGTAGGATGTAGACTGTCTGTTTGTCAATGCCTGTCTACGTACCAATCCTAAGCTTATGTACTTAGGGAGAGGGCGATAGTGGTATATAACCTTGCCATCTCTTTTGATAATTCGTTTGACATACTTAGGTACATCCATATCACCCTCCTGTAACTACTGGTTGAACCGTCCAACATTGGACAGTATGTTTGCTTGCAAACTAATCTTTCGTTCGTACAGTCTCTCCCCGATCTTATCCCAGTTGTCTAGCTCATCCCTAAACATAAGAGCATTCTCTTTTGTTTTAAACTGTGCCACACCCAGTGTTTCTCCATAGGTGTGTACATTCATAACCCATAGGTCGTTAACCTTTTTAGGTTGAGTGCAGTAAACATCCTGCAAGTTATTTGTTTCAAGCATTAGGCCGTATCCTCTTCCGTAATCAGATCATAGATATCACTAGCAGCTACAGCCTCACCCCCGATATAAACTTCCAGATACCCTTCGGCTTCCCATAGCTGTAGTTTCTCTTCAATCTTTTGTTTCATTTCTTTTTTAGCTAACTCCGCACCTTTGGATAAGCCCTCCATGTAGTCAACAAGGTCTGTCTGATGTTGTTGGCCTGTCATGATCCTAAGTTTATGTCCGGCTTCTGTTAGTTTCTGTCCATTTAGGAACCAGAATTTAGAACCGTCACACCACTCGATAGCTGGACCATCTTCTCTGTGTCTCCGTCCATTTAGTAACCAGTATTTAGAACCACTACTGTCCTCAATAGCAGGACCATCTTCTCGGTGTCGCTTTCCCTTTAGATACCAGTATTTAGAACCACTACTGTCCTCAATAGCAGGACCATCTTCTCGGTGTCGCTTTCCCTTTAGATACCAGTATTTAGAACCATCATATAACTCCAGAGCAGGACCATCTTCTCTGTGATACTGTCCA
>TARA_R110002111_G_scaffold57363_4_pt1 | contig 11064 bp, 8 predicted proteins | sample TARA_R110002111 | Tara Oceans TARA_R110002111 (sample SAMEA4397363) | marine metagenome | biome: Polar Biome; feature: [ZZZ] marine water layer (ENVO:01000295); material: water (ENVO:00002006), including particulate matter (ENVO:01000060) such as... | depth 199 m | reverse complement strand
ACACTACCAGCATTTGGTTCGTCTAAGCCTGCACATAAGCCTAATAATGTTGTTTTCCCACTTCCTGAAGGACCAACGATTGAAAAAGTTTGTCCTTTTTCTACATCGAAAGAAATGTTATGTAAAACCGTTAATTGTTTGTTACCACTAGAATATGTCTTTTCTAGCCCAGTAATCTTTAATATCTTTGGCATATTAATTTTTAATTTAAATGACAACTTATGTCGAAGGCTCAAAATAATCATTTGCATTTAATTTCACCAATCTCAACCACACCTAAACTCTTAAAGTTTTGTTATTTTATTTTTACCCTTTTATTATTTAGTTGTGGTAATGATAAAGCTGAAAAAACAGTAGAAACAAAACAGGTGAAAGAAGCAACAAACAACGCCGAACAGAATGATGCCACTACAAACAATACTAAAACGATTTTATGTTTTGGTGATAGTATCACAGCTGGCATGGGATTGGAAGATAGTAATGATGCATATCCTGCCGTTTTACAACAAAAAATAGATGCCTTAGACCTAAATTATACTGTAATTAACTCAGGATTAAGTGGTGAAACGACATCTGGAGGAAAAAATCGTATTAATTGGATTTTAAATCAAAAAGTAGATATTTTCTTATTAGAATTAGGTGCTAATGATGGTTTACGAGGTGTTCCTTTAACCGAAACACGTGCAAATTTACAAACCATTATTGATGTGGTTCAAAAGAAAAGTCCAAAAACAATTATTATACTGGCTGGTATGGAATTACCACCTAACATGGGACAAGATTATACTAATGAGTTCAGACAAATTTTTGCAGACTTAGCAGAAAAAAACAAACTAGCCTTTATTCCTTTTATTTTAAAAGACGTTGGTGGTGTTGCTGAATTAAATCAAGATGATGGCATTCACCCTACTGTTGAAGGTCATAAAATAGTCGCAAACACTGTTTGGGATGTTTTAAAACCTATTGTCACTAAGTAAAAAGGATTAAATTAATGTTTCTTTTTCTTCTTTTTAGAATCTTCTGAGGCTGCCTTGCCCAATGTAGTTTCTGACACTTGATGTGCTAATATTTTTTCTATTAATTCTTCTTTTGTTAGATGATGAAAAATAGTACGTACATCTCTTCTTAGTGTTTCAGAAATCGTACGATTGGGTTTCGTTTTAAATATTTTTTTCGCCCACAATAACGTATTATTCTCTTCTATACTTTGAGCATCTGCTTTTTTAATTTCGTGGAAAGTGATTCCTAATTCATTTTCAAAATCAGCAATATCTATAACTTCTTCTTGCTGCAAAACAGTTAACGATAAACCTTTTGCTCCTGCTCTAGCTGTTCTTCCACTTCTATGCACATAAGCATCATAAGTGTCTGGTAAGTGATAATTAACCACAAATGCGACATCTTTTACATCAATACCACGAGCGGCTAAATCTGTAGCAATTAAAATAGAGATATGTCCTTCTCTAAATTGTCCCATTATACGATCTCTAATCCCTTGAGACAAACTACCATGTAACGCGCCAGAAGAAAATTTATTGATGGCTAAATTCTTAGCTAATTTATTTACAGCGGCTTTTGTTTTACAAAAAATAATACCTCGTTGTCCTTCTTTACTATTTAAAAAATGAAGTAAAACGTCTAATTTCTCTATAGGTTCTACTACCACATATTGATGATCTATACCTTGGTGTCCAACGGTAGCCATATCTGCTTCAACCTGAATCACGTGTTTAGACATGTAATTCTGAACCAATTGTTTTATAGCTCCAGATAAGGTTGCAGTAAACAAAAATGTACGTCTAGCTTTTGGAATACCTTTTATAATAAGGTCTAAATCCGTTTTTAAAGCACTGACCATTTCGTCAGCTTCATCTAAAACCAAGAATTTTAAATGTTTTAGACTTACAGCTCCTCGATTTATTAAATCTACCAAACGGCCTGGTGTGGCTACTATAATATGTGTAGTTTCTGTTAAACGTTCTATTTGTGGCTTTATCGGAATACCTCCAAACGTTGCCGCAATAGAAATCATAGGACTTTGCTTGGCAAACGACGTTAAGTTAGCGCAAATTTGTTGTCCTAGTTCGCGGGTTGGAGCTAAGATTACTGCTTGCACGTTAGTGTCTTCCGTATCTATTAACTGTAATAACGGCAATCCGAATGCTGCCGTTTTCCCTGTTCCGGTTTTAGCTATTGCAACAACATCTTCTTTTTGTTGAAGAATTATTGGAATGGCCTTTTCTTGAATATCTGTAGGTACAGTAATATTTAATTCGGCTAAACTCTGTTGAATAGATTTAATAATTCCTAAATCGGAAAAATGCTTGGACATAAAAAATAATTTTTGCAAAGGTAAGAATACTGTTGTTGGGAAAGAGGTAAAATAGTTATCATTACTACAAAGCCAAACATCTAAACATAAAAAAACCATCAGTTAAGATGGTTAAGTAAATTGTAATTCTAATTTTTTACAGCTTTTACATTTGTAGCTATTGGACCTTTATCGCTTTTCTCAACGTTAAATGTCACTTTATTTTTTTCTTTAATTTTACCTACTACGTTTGTGGTGTGCACAAAAATCTCTTCGTTAGTATCATTTATAATTATAAATCCAAATCCTTTTTTAGCATTGAAAAATTTAACGGTCCCTTCTTTTGTACCACTTACTTTATCAGAGTTGAACAATCTTTTTATAAAGTCTAAAATCATTAGTATTGTTTTAAATAGTTTGCGACAAAATTAACGTTTTGTTTTTACCCAAACAAACGTAGGCGCTTTCTATTGCTTATATATGTATTAAATAGATTTTTTATCACTTTGTTTGTCTATAAATGAAAACTTACATCTTACGATTTTTAAAGTCTAATTCTACTTGCTCAATGACCCAATTGGTTATCTTACTAGCAATGACACCTCTAAAAGCAGCTATAATTGGTTTTAACCACCAACTCTTAACTCGTCCTTTTAGTTCTGCCTTTAAAATAGCATTAACCCTTTTCTTTATTGGCTTTTTTAATTCTCGGAAAGCTTTACCATTAAACTTAGGAAAGTCCTCAACCTCATATTTAGTTGGATTGGAATCTCCTTCAATTTTACTGATGTCTGGTATAATTGGCATATAAATTTTCTCGCTACCATCTTTTTGTTTCACGTTCCGTTTAAATTCGGCAATGGCCGCATCACTAACACCATAAAACAAATTATTAGGATTGTGTTTATCACATTCTAAAAATAAAATTCCTCGTAAAAAATTACGTGCGTTATCTCTCCCTAGAAAAAAATCATGCTGTCTAAATTTAATATCAAGAAAACCTCCAAAACCCTCTAAAGCTCCTGTTGCTAAAGGTGGATGCTCTCTAATTTCCATTTTTCCAGATTTCAATTTTCTTGGAAAAGACATTAGTTTAAACAAACCAACACCATAAGTATCTGTTTGTTTGTAACGTGCTTGACTAAGAATTGTTGGTACAATAGCACCAAGAATCCCAACAATACTAGAGACTTTATGGTTTACATCATCCGTTACTTTAGCATCGAAAAAATTAGGAAACGGATCTATATGCACTGTTCCAAACTTTGGGTTGTCTAAATTTGGTTCTCCGTGTTTTTTAACGAGATGTCGCAATACTTCATCAAATGGTTCATTATTTATAGTACCTCCATCAATAGCTGTAAACTGAAAATTTGGTGTTTGTTCTGCATCTATGAGTATATCTAAATCTTTAATTAATGATTTACGAACCTTTAAACTATTATTTAAATAGCTTGTTGTAAACTCGTTATCAAAATAACGGGATTTTAATCCTATAGGAAATGCTCCAGTGGCTTTTGTTACTTTAATTAAAAATTGGCGTGAGTCTAAATTATGTGGATGAAACGGTAAATAGTGATTTTTATCTTTTGTATCGTCAAAGTTTAATTTAAAATGTGCCAATACATCATGGCTACTTACACGATGTGATGGAGTTTCGTCTAAAAATTTAGATTTAATTCTACTCATTTTCACCTTATAGTCTAACGGTCTAAGGCTTGTTAGAGTAATAAGCAATCTTAAATCTTTAGATATATATTGTGGAAAGTTATCTAAACCAGCCTCTTTTGGCAACTCATTAAATACACGCTCTGCAATAGCATCGATTGGTGTGGAATTTAAAAGAGAAGGCGCACCAACTTCTGGATTGATATCTGAAATATCTAACATTTTTTCAAATGTACCTTTTCCACTAGCCTTTTCTGAATATAGATTTTCATCATCGTCTAAAAACACCCAACTATCATAAAGGATATTGCCTGTTTTTACATTTGATACTTTCTTAACTGGTTTCCAATTACCAGCGTAAAGTGCAAGTGTCGCAATCATACCAACCATGCCTCCTGCAGAGGCGCCTCCAATGGCATCAATAATGACATTGTGAGTAGGAATATTACTGTCTGAATTATTTAATTGTTGCTGTTTTGCATTTTCCCATTCAGATAATGCTTCTAATAAATAATCCATAAAACCAGCTGTATAAGCACCTGCAGAAACAGCTCCTGCCATGGATAGTCCTAAATGAAATGTCTGTTTACTCATTATAATCTGGTATTTTGAAGTCAAGAATTTATTAGAACGATGAAATTACATTATTCTTTTTTCAAAATAAATAAAATAAGATTACAATCTTAATTCAGTTTAGAATTTTAATGCACAAAAAAACGTCCTAAATAGTCATTTAGAACGTTATATATTTTAACTAATTTTAATTATGATTTGGCTATAACAACATCTTTTTTTAATGTAATATTTCGCTCAGCGACAAAAATACCATCTTCAGATTTTAATTTAAGTATTCTAGTTGGATCACCTTTTTTAGCCATACGCTTACGACATGTTTTAGTAAGTAATGGATCTTCATCAAATAAAAATGTTTCAATAACGTATGCTTCTTTAGTAGCTTCTTTTATTATAGGATATACTTGTTGTAATTGATTAAATCGTCTATCTCCTCCCGGAACAAATGTATATAGAGTATAACGTCCGTTTGCATCTGTTTTTACCCAACTTCTATGATAAACATAGCGCTTATCATTGGTTTCTCTTAAATCGAAATCACCATTTTCGTCTGGTTGTTCAACATAAAGAATCACATCTTTTGCAGGAGTAACACCATCACTTTCGTATATAGTTCCTGTAATTTTAAGTTTATTGATTTTAGTATCGTAATCTGGAATAGTATCTGAACTCATTAAATTAAGTTCTGTAGAATCATAAATTGGAAGTTGTTTAATTGAATCTTGAGCAGATACCAAACAGCTTGCTCCTAAAAAGCAAATAAAACTAAATAAATAAATTGAATTTTTCATGAGAATATTAATTAACAACACTTCTAAATTGGTACTTATTAATAACAACACCATAAAAATCTCACCAATGCTATTTTTTCACGATAAACCGAAAAAAATAACTAAAAATTCCGACGTAATACGCTCATTTTTATCAAGCCATCAATTTATAAACTGTATTTATATCTCATATTTTTACTTAATAACTCTTGAAATAACCACATAATAAAACGACATTTAATAAAAATAAATACTCTGAAAGAATGTAAAAAATTGATGTTTGATTTTGAATGAATAAATAGTCCATACAATTATAGAATTAACACTTAAGTTCAACAGAAATTATGAGTATTTTCCAAAAATAAGTGATTATAAAGTGAATATTAAGGAGAAAAACACACAATGTATTTCATCGGTGAAATATGTATTTTATCAAGCAAACACGCAGTTTAACGTAAAAATCTGCATTTAATATATAAAAAAGTTTTCGTAAAAATGTAAAAATATAGTTGTTTTATTTAATAAAATGTATAGATTTGTTGCACTAAGATTAATTAAAAAGTGTAAATATGAATACCAAATCTACCTTATTTTGTGCCTTTTTTTTCCTAATGATAAGCATGGGTTTTGCTCAAAAAAAGAAAGAATCTCAAAGTATTATTAGTGGCAAAGTAAACATCTCAAAATATCATAGTCGTGAAGACTTAAAAAAGATGTCGAAGGGAGACTTATTAGTTTTATATATAGAACGAATTGAAGTGATTGTAAATATTCTTCCAAATATTGCATTTGCAACAAAACCTGGAGTAACTATGGAATCTTTAGGTATACCTGAGACAAAAGATAATATAAAGGCTTTAGAAGATAATATTGATGCTTCTACATCCTATTTTGATAGTACAATAGAGTTTCAAAAATCAATTCTGCCTTATTCTGATACTAAAGATTTAATAGCAGCTATTTTATTTTACGAATCAACTCTTAAAGCATTACATACCTACGACGACTTTAAAAAAGATTAGTTAGTTTTTTAATTATTATGTGTTTGTAAAAACCTTGACATTGAGATTATGTCAAGGTTTTTTTATGCTGTAAACTGAAACAATCAAAAAGGTTACATTTATTTTTTTTACATATTTCACTGATTAACTAACGTTTTTTGTAGGTAAATGCACCAAATTTACACTAATACATGTATTTCATCGATATTATTTGTGTTTCATGGATTTTAATCATATGTTTGGGCTAAATAATTAATAGCCCTTAATCTAATTATAGAATTTACCTACTATGAAAAATTTTACTCTAACCGCACTGCTCTTTTTTTTAGTGATTAGCAACATAAATGCCCAACAAGAAAAAGGCATTACTGGCTACAATAATTGGCTAGACTCATGGACGGATTTTCAGCCTAATAAAGAAAACTACGAAGAGCCAACACAAATCTTAACAGGTAACATAACAGAAAACACTACTTTAACCAAAAGGAACACTTATCTTCTTCTAGGAGATGTTTATGTTACTGATAGTACAACACTAACTATAGAAGCAGGAACGGTAATTCTTGGTGACTTTAATACTAAAGGATCATTAACAATCAGTAATGGATCTAAAATATTTGCAGAAGGAAAACCAACAGATCCAATTATTTTTACTTCAAGTAGAACTGATAAAAAACCAGGAGATTGGGGAGGCCTTTTTATTTTAGGAGATGCACCTATCAATACTTTTGGCAAAGTCGCTTCACTTAATTACGGATTAAACCCATCGTCAACAGAAAGTATTAGTTATGGTGGAGATAACTCTAACGGGAATTCTGGTACTCTAAAGTATGTAAGAATTGAGTATGCTGGTAAAAACACAAAAGAATTTGGAAACTTCAGCGGACTTACTCTTGCTGGTATAGGACTTCAAACTAACGTAAACAACGTAATGGTGAGTTACTGCCAAGGAAACTCATTTAATGTTTTGGGTGGTGAAGTTGAATTAATTCAAACAGTATCTTATAGATCTAATAAAAATGATTATGAATTTAATTATGGAGCACAATGTCACATTATTAATTCATTAGCAATTAGATCACCTTATATTTCTAGCCCAGACGGATCACGTTGTATGTCAATTAAATCTTATGATATAAAAGAAAAAGCGGATACTTCTAAAAAGGAAACATATGTTAATGCAGAGAACCTTACTCTTGTTAATGTTAGTAAAGATTTAAAATCAGATATTAATGTTGGTTTGGTACAAGAAGCGATTTATATAGGACCAGATGTAAAGTTCACAATTAATAAAAGTGTAATTTCTGGATTTAAACCTGCTGTAATCTTTGATGGACGTATTGATATAAACAGTGAAAATTTACAAAAGATAAAATTTACAAGATTATATTTTAATAACTGTAAAGGTAATATTTACAGAAAAGACTATTCTAATAATGATGACTTAGAAAGTTGGTATGGCAGCAGAGCTTTTGACAATGTGTACTCAAAAGGTCCAGACTCAGAAACTTTTATCGACTCTAATAATAGTAAATATCCAGATTTTAGATTAAGAATTAACAAAATAATTGCTTCTAATGATTTATATGACGATAATGATGATTAGACTATAATCTTAAAACGATCGTCTACCTTAAACTCAAACCCCAAACAGCTTATAGACTAAAACTACAACCCCTAAACCTAATGCTTAAACCTACCTACCTATCACAAATAATATTTGCAGTATGCCTTGTTGCCATTTCCATGTCAGAACGTGCCAATGCGCAAATAGTTATTGGTACGCCAAATTTAGGATTTAGTCAGGCTTGTGCAAGCGCATCATTTAACACTTATACTACTACGTTTATTTTCTCACCAGAATCTGCTTTAGATTCTTCTAACCAGTTTAGCATTGAAATGTCTGATGCGGATGGTGATTTTACTAATGCAACTACAATATATACATCAGCAGCCGGATCAGTTACAGTTTCACCAGCAACATTAGAATTCTCAATCCCAAACACAACAGCAGGAGAAAATTATAAAATTCGAATTAAAAGTAGTGCTCCTATAGCAACAAGTTCTAAGTCGGTAGCATTTGCTGCTTATTATAAAATTCAGGATTCACCATTTACTATTAATAATTTAGTTTCTACAGGTGCCTTTTGTACAGGTGGTAGCTACTTATTAACTATAGATAATCCTGGCAACGGAACTAATGATTCTCCATTACAATATCCTAACCTTACATATAAGTGGTATAAAGAAACAAGTCCAACAACCTCAGCATATGTAGCAGATGGACCAACGTTATCTGTAAACACAAATGGTACTTATTTTGTAAAAACCAATTACGGAAGTTGTACTTCAGATTCATTCTCTAATCGTGTTACTATCAGTGAAGCCATTTCTGGTGAAGCCAATGCTACTATAGCCTCAAGCTTAGGTAATCCATTTTGTCCTGAACAAGGTTATACCACTTTAAGTACTATAGGAGGTAATAGCTACCAATGGTTTAAAAACGGAAACATTATTCCAGATGCTACAAGTCAAATGTATCAAACTAATGAATCAGCAACTTTTTCAGTACAAGTAGATTTAGGAGATTGTTCTGCTTCTGGTAGTATAGAATTAGTAAGCGAGTTATTTGAAAGTTCAATTGATGTGCCAGAATATAATGAGATTTTGTCAGGTGAATCATTATTTGTTAATGTAACCTCAACAGCTCAAAACCCAAATTATAATTGGTATTTAAACAATACTATAATTTCAGGTGCAACCGAATCTTCGTTTGAAGCGACAGAATTTGGTGACTATAGTGTCATCATCTCAGAAACTACTGGTTGCGAAGCTTCAATAGAATATTTGTTTACCGTAGAAGAAGCATTAGATCTTTTTCCTGATGTAGTAAAAATACCGAACCTTATTAGTCCTAATGGAGATCTAATTAATGATACATGGATTATTCCACCAGCTTATGTAAGTGGCACAAATACCGAAGTGATTATTATGACTAATCGTGGTGAAGTAGTATTAAAGACTAATGATTATCAAAACAATTGGCCAGAAACCGATCTCAACTTAACCAGCATAAATCAGGTGTATTATTACATCATAACCACAGAAGATAATAAAATTAAAAAAGGTTCAATAACCGTAGTAAAATAATATGAAAGCACGTTTTTTACTTTTTATATTATGTATCTGTTTTACACAGACATTCTACTCTCAAGAAGATGACGGAGTGGTTTCGCTTGCAATACCAACTCGTAATTCTCTAACCTTTAATAAATATACTTTAAACCCAACATTCAGTTTTGTAAGAGAACAAACAAAATATGTAAGCATCTATAACAAAAGAGAATGGGTGTCTTTTGATAACGCACCACTCACCTATTTGGCAAGTTACTCTGGTCGTTTTGGAGAAAATATTGGTGCAGGATTAGGATTGTTTCAACAAAATTATGGAGTACTTACCACCTTTGGTGGTATTTTGAATTTTGCATACAATGCAAGATTAGGTCAAGATAGTAACCTAACTTTTGGTATCAATATTGGTGCTTATAAAAGTGGTGTAAATACAGGTAATGTTGTTACAAATTTTGAAGATCCATCCTTTCAAAATGTTCCAGAAAATTTCTTACTATCTATTAATCCTGGCATTAACTACGGAACAGAATTTTTAGATTTCGGATTGTCATTTAAAAATTTAGCTTTATATAATTTTGAATCTTCTCTCTTAGTTGAAGATAATCCACAACAAAGCATTCAAGCTCATTTTATGTACACAGGGTACATGAGTAGCAGAGGATTTTTTGACAATAGTAAATTTACGGCTTTATTACGATCTGATTTTCAGAAAGATGAAACCATCATTTCTGGTGTTGCTATGGTTACAGTACCTAAGGGTATTTGGGCACAAGCAGGTTACAACACACTTTATGGAGCTTCAGCTGGTGTAGGTATTAACATCACAAAGCAAATTGCTCTAGAGTATAATTATGAAAAAGCCTTTGGAGACTTAAACAGTTTTGGATCTTCACATGAAATCACATTAGCTTACAGATTCATAAATAATAATTATTATGATTATAGCCGAGAAGACGAGGTAAGTAGTATTCTTTCTGGAGGAAACAAAAGACGTCGAGTTTCAAAAAAGTCTAAATCAAGAGTGGCAAATAATAAAACCTCTAATACATCTAAACGTAAAACTAATACACAAGCTAACACTTTAACTGAGCAAAATGCAAAATTACAAACAGAAACTGAGTCACAAGCTAAAGCATTAGCAGAACAGAAAAAGACTGCACAAGATAATGAAGCTCAAACTAAGTTAATTGAAGAACAACAAGCAAAAGAATTAGCTGAAGTACAGGCTGAGCTTGATAAAATTGAAGCAGATAAAAAAGCGGCTGAAAGAGCAGAAACAAGAGCAAAACTATTAGCCGAGCAAAAAGCTAAAGCTAAAGCTGAAGCTGAAGCTGATGCACAAGCAAAACTATTAGCAGAACAAAAGGCCAAAGCAGAAGCTGATGCACAAGCAAAACTATTAGCAGAACAAAAAGCTAAAGCCGAAGCTGATGCACAAGCAAAATTATTAGCAGAACAAAAAGCTAAAGCCGAAGCTGATGCACAAGCAAAATTATTAGCAGAACAAAAAGCCAAAGCAGAAGCTGATGCACAAGCAAAATTATTAGCAGAACAAAAAGCCAAAGCAGAAGCTGATGCACAAGCGAAACTATTAGCAGAACAAAAAGCT
>TARA_R110002111_G_scaffold244113_1_pt1 | contig 11074 bp, 9 predicted proteins | sample TARA_R110002111 | Tara Oceans TARA_R110002111 (sample SAMEA4397363) | marine metagenome | biome: Polar Biome; feature: [ZZZ] marine water layer (ENVO:01000295); material: water (ENVO:00002006), including particulate matter (ENVO:01000060) such as... | depth 199 m | reverse complement strand
ACGTTTTTTAGAGATGATTTTAGAAGAGGAGATAAACCCTTAGAAGCAAATACAACGATTATAGATTTTATAGTTGAAGATAAAAATGTGGTTTTTATTGACGATGTTTTATATACAGGTAGAAGTATTAGGTCTGCGCTTACAGCAATTCAATCTTTCGGAAGACCAAAAGATATAGAGTTATTAACCTTAATAGATAGACGCTTTAGTCGACATTTACCTATTCAACCTAATTATAGAGGACGACAAGTAGATGCTATAGACAACCAAAAAGTAAAAGTAAAGTGGGTTGAAAATGAAGGTGAAGATGCCGTTTATTTAGTAAATAAATAAGAAGATGAACTCGAACTCGAACTTGAATTTGAATTTGAATTTGAATTTGAATTTGAATTTGAAAAATAAAAATGAATCGCTAAAGGCCAAAAGCTAATAGCCAAAAGCTAAATAAAGCAAAACAAAATGAGCGAATTAAGTGTCAATCACTTATTAGGAATTAAATATCTTACTAAACAAGATATCGACCTTATTTTTGAAACTGCAGATCAGTTTAAAGAGGTTATTAATAGACCCATAAAAAAAGTACCATCACTTAGAGATATTACTATTGCAAATTTATTTTTTGAAAATTCAACAAGAACAAAATTGTCTTTTGAGTTAGCAGAAAAACGATTATCGGCAGATGTTATTAATTTTTCAGCATCACAATCTTCAGTAAAAAAAGGGGAAACCCTTATAGATACAGTTAACAATATCTTGTCTATGAAAGTAGATATGGTGGTTATGCGTCATCCTAATCCAGGAGCTGGAGTGTTTTTGTCTAAACATGTTAATGCTAGTATTATAAATGCAGGTGATGGCGCACATGAGCATCCTACACAAGCCTTATTAGATTCTTATTCCATTAGAGAGAAATTAGGAAGTGTTAAAGGGAAAAATGTGGTTATTATAGGTGATATTTTACATAGTAGAGTAGCGCTTTCAAATATATACGCGTTACAACTCCAAGGAGCCAATGTCATGGTCTGTGGACCAAAAACATTATTACCTAAATACATTAAAGATTTAGGAGTGAAAGTAGAAACCAATTTAAAAAAAGCTTTAGAATGGTGCGATGTTGCTAATATGCTTAGAGTACAAAATGAACGTATGGATATTAGTTATTTTCCTTCAACTAGAGAATACACACAACAATTTGGAGTTAATAAAGAACTATTAGATAGCTTAGATAAAGAAATTGTGATTATGCATCCTGGACCCATAAATAGAGGTGTGGAGATTACAAGTGATGTCGCAGATTCTAAACAAGCCATCATCTTAAATCAAGTAGAAAATGGTGTCGCTGTTAGAATGGCCGTTATTTATCTGTTAGCTTCTAAAATAAAACAATAGATTATGATTATAGATAGAGACGGTAATATTACCATAATCGCTCAAGAGAAGGCGTCAGTAAAAACTTTAGTGAACAATATAGAGCAGGCATACGATAAGTATAAAAACTACCATCTAATTATTAGGTTATCGAGCTTAGATAAAATTTCGCTAGAAGATATTATTGAATTTTTACGCTTAAGTAATAATCACAGAGCAGATAAAAAAAGCTTTGTTGTGGTATCTGATCAAGTAGATTTAGACCAAATGCCAGACGAAATAGTCGTAGTACCAACCATTACAGAAGCATACGATATAATTGAAATGGAAGATATGGAACGCGATTTAGGATTTTAAAAGAAGTTTATGAGTTTATCTTATACCATTTATAAACTCTAAACCCATAAATTAATTAATGAAATTAACCATTCTCGGTTGCCATAGCGCAACACCACGTACCAATACCAATCCGACTTCACAGGTTTTAGAGATTAAAAATAATATGTTTTTAATTGATTGTGGAGAAGGAACGCAAGTAGAATTGAGACGTAATAAAATAAAGTTTTCTAGAATTAAGCATATTTTTATTTCGCACCTTCATGGAGACCATTATTTTGGACTGGTTGGTTTAGTTAATACATTTAGTCTGTTAACTAGAGAAACAGAACTTCATATTTATGCACCAAAGGGTCTTAAAGAAGTGATAACACTTCAAATGAAATTATCTTCAAGTTGGACAAATTATCCGCTTATTTTTCATGAGTTAAGTTCTAAAGTGTCGCAACTTATATATGAAGATGAAAAAGTTGAAGTTCATACTATACCTCTAAAACATCGAATTTACACCAACGGTTTTTTATTTAAAGAGAAAAAAAGCGAACGTAAATTAGATATTAATTTAGTGAATGAAGCCAATATAGATAAGGCTTACTTTAGAAAATTAAAACAAGGATTTGATGTAGAAAATGAAGACGGTGTTTTAATTGCAAATGAAAAAGTGACTAAAGATCCTTTGCCAGCTAAAAGTTATGCTTTTTGTAGTGATACAGTTTATAATGAGGAAATTATTCCTATAATAAAGGATTGTACTGTTTTATATCATGAATCTACTTTCTTAGATAAAAATGAAGATCTTTGTGTCCCTACTAAGCATAGTACAGCAAGGCAAGCCGCTACTATTGCAAAAAAAGCAAATGTAGAAACCTTAATATTAGGTCATTATTCCACGCGTTATAATGGCTATGAAGAGTTTAAAAATGAAGCACAAACTGTATTTGAGCATACCGTTTTAGCTAAAGATGGGAAAGTCTTTAACTTTGATTAGTCACTTTTGTTATTTCATCTAGATTAATAACCCAGTTGATGGCTTCATCTAAGCTTTTGCATCGTTTTAAACTTTTACTGAAAAATTGTTTTTCTAAAGAAGCATTTAAATGGCTAAAATTTGAATAAGATACAATGGCAGTTGCAATTAAAAAGTCATATTCGTTATTAAAATCTACCCAAATTTGAGGATTAAAAGAATATGAGTTATAACGATTAGCGATATAACTGATTTTATCACCCTTATGAACATATTTACTGCATCTTGAAATTATTTCGCCGGCAATTGTGTAATCGACATGAACACCCTCATTTAATTCTGATACAATAAAATATTTAGTTAGATATAATGTTTCAAACGGAAAAACTTCTTTTTTATATGCAAAACGCTTAGAATATTTACTGTCTTCAAATTTCATTTGTATGTTTTAATCCTTAAATTTATAGGGAACAAAGCAATTGAAGAAGGAAAAATTGAATAAAAAATTAAATTAAAATGTAATGCAAACAGACTTAGGTAATTATAGAAAATCTTACGAAAAAGGTGAATTGTTATTAGAAAACGTTCCAGAAAACCCTCTAGAGTTATTTAGAGACTGGTTTATAGAGGTCGATACGCATTTTGATGTAGACGAAACTAATGCAATGACTATTTCTACTATTGGCTTAGATGGCTACCCAAAGAATAGAGTAGTACTGCTTAAAAAATACACCTACGAAGGTTTTATTTTTTATACCAACTACGATAGTGAAAAAGGTAAGGCTATTGCAAAAAATTCTAATGTTTGTTTATCCTTCTTTTGGCATGCAGCAGAACGACAAATTATTATTAAGGGGAAGGCTGAAAAAATTTCGGAAAACCTAAGTGATGGTTATTTTGAATCAAGACCTCGAGGAAGTCAATTAGGTGCTGTAGTATCTAATCAAAGTGAAGTTGTAAAAGATAGAGCAGAACTTGAAAATAAATTAAAAGAATTAGGTGCTAAATTTGAAGGCAAAGATATTGAAAGACCTAAAAATTGGGGAGGCTATATTGTAAAACCTTCTACAATAGAATTTTGGCAAGGAAGACCAAATAGACTTCATGATAGAATTCGTTATCAATTACAAGAAGATTATAATTGGAAAATTGAGCGTCTAGCACCTTAATAGAAATAGTTAATTCGTTTTATTACACTGAATATTAGCTTACTTGCATTATATTCCATTCAATAATTCTGATGTCTTTAACAGATTTGCATGCTTTTACTTTAAAGAAATTAAAACATAATATGTCCTATTTTATGTTTATAAACTATTCCCTTTGATATATTTAAATCATCGTTGAAATACAATTTTTAGATGTTGAACTGTGTTAAATTTTATTAAAAAAGTGCGTTTCGTCGATGTTTTGCAATAAAAATCGACAAAATACATGCTGTTAATCGATTTTAACATTTATTTAACACTTTAAGAAAAGAGTGCGGTTAATTTAGTAAACCCTAACCTAAATTACCTACTTATGAAAGCTTCTAAATTATTCCCATTTTTGGCTATTATTGTTCTTTTTAATTTAACATCTTGTTCTTCAGAAGAAATGGATGATGACGCTAATACTGCAATTGAAGTGCCTGTCGCTCCTCAAGCCAAACAAATAGAAATAGAAATTATGGAGCTTCTTAATTCATACAGAATAGGTGAGGGTTTAAGTCCTTTACAAAATCATGATACTGTTAAAGCTGTGGCATTTACTCATACAGATTATATGGTAGAAGTAAATAATGTATCTCATCATAATTTCTTTTTAAGAAAGCAAACCTTAGAAGCAAATGCTAACGCTAATGTTGTTTCAGAAAATGTTGGTTATGGTTTTAATTCTGCAGAAGCTGTTGTTAATGCTTGGTTAAACAGCCCAAGTCATAAAGCTAATATCGATGGTGATTTTACCGATTTCGATGTATCTGCTGAGCAAGATGTAAATGGAAAATGGTATTTCACTAACATTTTTATTAAACGATAGTTTTTCTGCTAACACCTAATAGAAATAATAGTTGTTTTTTATTTCGTTTTCTCTTTCTCGTAAACCATTTCAATTTTTATAAATGGCACAGCGTATAACTTATCTTTATGTACAGATTTTCTAGAATGTTTAATCCAATCATTTGAACGAAAACGAGCGTATTTAAGTCTGTGTTTAGTATGTTTATGTAGAATACTTGGTGTAGTAACATACATTGAACTTTTTAGTTTTACAGAGTCTGGTTTTACGGTCTCAATACCAATAAAAATACCCTTTTTTGTAAAGGGAATACCTTTATCCTCTAAATCAATTATATAATTCTTTTCATGTATTTCTGGCTTTATTATGATATTTTCAAAATGTAAAAGATCACCAGGAAAGCCTAGGCTATCTATATTATAAAAAGCGATTCTATAATAGGTTTGGTACGTATCATAAATGTCTTTACTAGAATCCTTGAATTTTAAATGCAGTTTTACCAGCTTGCCATTTTTATGTTTTGGATTTTCTATTAATGTGGCTGTTTCGTAGCCGAAAGGAACAGAAAACGGAAATATTAGTTTTCGATTTCCTGAAGATAGCTTTATCTTATTATTACGATATGTTTTTGATGTGTTATGAATTAAAACTTCATCTAAAGTTTCAAATTTAGGTAACATTTGAAAGTTTAAATCTTCTTCGGTTCTGCCTAAAATATGTGTTACAGCAATTTTTTTATTATGATATCCAATAAGCGAAATAACTAAAGTGTCTTTTGCTGAAGCTTTAGATATATTAAAACTATAAGTACCATCTTCATTACTATAAACACCACTATTTTTATCTTTAAGAGCTAAACTTGCATATGGTAATGTTTTATTAGTAATATTATCTAAAACAACGCCTTTTAGGGTTTGAGAAGGCACTAAAATGGGAATTAGTAATAATATTAGTATGGAAAATATTTTCATGCTTTATTATTAAATCATTTTGTTTAGTAAAGTTACTTTTTTGAATTGATTTTAGTTTTCAATATTATTAATAAAAAAGAGCAAGCTCATTACAAGCTTGCTCTTTACTTAGTATAAATTTAGTTTGGGAATTTATTCTTTTTCTTTATCGCCATCTACAATGTAGAAATAAGAACGACGGTTTACTTGGTGTTCTTTTTCAGTACAATTAGAATTGTTACCACATTCATTTAAGAGACGTGTTTCACCAAAGCCTCTGGCACTTTCTATTCTACTGGCATCAATACCTCTAGATATAATATACTCTGCTGTAGATTTAGCTCGTTTGTCTGATAACTTTAAATTATACTTATCACGTCCTCTACTATCAGTGTGTGATTCAATTTTAATTACCATTTCTGGATGCTTACGTAGTACATCTACAATGTTTTCTAATTCGTATTGTGCATCAGTTCTAATATTAGATTTATCATAATCAAAGAATATAGGATTTATAATAATCTGACTCTCTAATATTAAAGGTTTTAAAACAAGATTAATAGTGTTTGATTTTTCGTTTTCTTTAGAAGATGTAATCGTGTGCTGGTCTTCTCTATAATCTGGTTTACTTCCCAGAATAGTATATGTTTTATCGCACTCTATTTCAAAATTGTAAGTTCCGTTTTCATCAGTTACAACTTCAGCAATTATTTTACCTGTTTCATCAATGAGTTGCACTGTTACATCAGCCAATATTATCTCTGTTCTATGTTCTGTTGCAATTCCTGTAATTAGTTGGTTACACTTACTAATTTTAAAACTGTAAATATCGTCACTCCCTTTTCCTTCTGGTCTATTTGAAGAAAAGTACCCTTTGCGAGTTTTGCTGTCAATGAAAATAGCAAAATCATCGTAACCGCTGTTATAAGGCGCACCCATATTTTCTGGTTCTGAAACTAATGTTGAATCATTTTTTAGAATGTTAGATTTAAAAATATCTAATAAACCTAAGTTTAAATGGCCATCAGAAGAAAAGTAGAACGTGCTATCTTGTGCCACAAAAGGAAACATTTCTCGGCCTTCGGTATTTATTTTGTCTCCTAAATTAACTGGATCTCCATAAGTACCATCTTCTTTTATTTCAACAGAATAAATATCTGTCTGTCCAATACCTCCATCACGATCAGATACAAAATATAATGTTTTATTATCTACACTTAATGATGGATGACCTGTGGAGTATATTTCGTCATTAAAAGGTAATTCTATAGGATTACTCCATTCTTTTCCTTCTAAAGTTGCTTTATATATTTTAAGATGTGTTGTTCCTTCTTTATCGTATTTTAAGCGTTTTTTATGATTAACATTATCTCTGGTAAAATACATTGTTTTACCATTGTTAGTTATTGCAATGGATGCTTCATGATATATTGTATTTATGTCGTCACCATTTATTTGAGAAGGTGAACCATAAACTTCATTTTTTTCTCCATCTTCATTTTGCTCATGTGTTATACCAATTTGAAATATATCTAAAAATGGTTCTTTATTCCAATTATAGATTTTTTCATCATCACCTCTAGAAGAGGCAAAGTAGAGCGTGCTATCTTTAACAAATGATCCAAAATCTGCTAATTCTGAATTAAAATCTAAATTCTTTATTGAGACCATAAGGTCTTCATTTTTAGATGTTAGTTTATCAAAAATATCAATGTCATCAGGATTGTAACCTTTAAGTCTGCTATCTCCATGTTGTGCTTCACTCAATTTTTTAAACCACACATCTGCTTCTTTGTAATTACCAAGGCTTCTTAGTGATTGAATGTACTTATAAATATATTCAGCTTCAATATCTTTGTATTCATTTAATGCTTTTTCATACCAATATGCTGCTTTTTCTGAATTTGAATTGTTGTAGTAAGCATCACCAAGACGTGTTAAAACGTGTGCATCTGCTTTTCCTTTTTCAACAACTTTTTCATATAATTCTATGGCTTTTACATAGCCATAATTATCAAAAAATTTATCTGCCAATTTCGTTTGCGCAAAAGACAACGAACTGCATAAAACTAGAACAAGCGTTAATAATTTGATTTTCATAATACAGTTCTTTTTAGAAATATCTTGGCGATTTAATTCGTTTGCTCTTAAAGACTTCAAACATTAGTAAAATTTCGTGAGTACCACTTGTGTAAGGAGCAATATCTGATATCGGATATTCATAGGCATATCCTACTCTTAATTGTTTTGATACTTGAAAATCGGCAATACCTCCGATTGCAGCAGCATGTTCATTAGCTCTATAGGCTAATCCAGCCCAAAACTTTTCATAGAATAAAAAGTTTGCAGAAACGTCAAAAGATAAAGGCGCACCATTAGTGGCTTTTAGTAATACTGAAGGTTTTAATTTAGTACTCTCACTTAGAGTAAAAACATATCCACCAGTAATGTAATAACTCACACGTTCAAACGCAACAAATTCTCTTATGGCATCACTTCCTTTATTATAATCTGTATTTAATATTCTTGGAGCAGATATACCTGCATACCAAAGTTGTGAGTGTAAATATAAACCTGCACCAACATTAGGACTCCAACGGTTAGAGATATCATTAAAAAAAGGATCTACACCACTAACAGAAGGATCATTAAGTAGTTCTTCATCTAAAGAGTAATGTGTCATACCTGCTTTTAGACCAAAAGCTAGTTTTGTTTTTTCACTTGGTTTAATGGTATAAGAATAATCAGCATATAGATAGGAAAAGTTTTCATATCCTAATTTATCATTAATAAATGATACTCCTAAGCCCATACGTTCATTACGAAGAGGAGCGTGTATAGATAAGGTTTGAGTTTCTGGTCCACCTTCTAAGCCAATCCATTGGCTTCTGTGTAATCCTACTATACTTAATGTCTCTCTACTACCAGCATAAGCCGGATTAATAGAAATGGTATTAAACATGTATTGCGTAAACTGGGGCAGTTGCTGAGCAAATGCAGCTGATACACTCAGAAAGAGTATCGCAATACTTATAAATTTTGATAACTTCATCAGTCGGTTAAGTTTTAATTTGTTGCTACGTATATAGGGCCTGTAATTGGAGCTATACCACTTTCTCTTATATTAATAATGTAGAAATATGTTCCGGTTGGGACTTTTCCTGAACTTCCTACAGAAGAACTGTGTGCATTACCATTCCAATCATTTTTATAATTATTAGATTTATAAATCTCAGCTCCCCAACGATTGAATATTTGTAGTTCTATAACAAATTCACAATCTTCTACACCACTAATGGTAAAGAACTCATTGTATGGATCTCCATTTGCTGTGACCGTTTTAGATATAACGATATCATCTTCACCACATGCTAATACTACACAATCATCATCAAGAGTTACGTTAACTTCTTTTTCTGTAGGACAAGGTCCATCTGTAATAGAGTATAAGAAGGTATATACACCAACTTCAGCAGATGAAGGGTCAAATAGACTTCCATCAATAACAGCATCACCAGCAATAACGCTCCATGTACCATCCATGTTAAAATCACCAGTTAATAAATCGAATAAATCAAATTCAGTATCTAGAATACAACGACTAGTATCGTATGCTGTAATCGCATTGGAGACTTCTACGGCTATATTTTGGATTATTTCTGATGTATTACCACAGTCATCAGAAACGGTCCAAGTTCTAATAATATTATAATCTTCATAATTATTAGATTGAGTGGATTCTTCATCGAATACGACCTCAATATTATTTGAACATGAATCTTCAAATTCTAAACTTGGCACTGCAGGTACATCATCACATGCCACTATAATGTTTTCATCGAAAGGAGTAGTAACAGTTGGTGCCGTTGTATCTTGAACTGAAATAAATTGAGTGTGTTCGGTTACATTATCACAGCTATCTATACTCGTCCACCTGCGCTCAATAAGATAATAACCTGTACAATCTCCGTTTGTAATCAGTTCTACAAAATTAACTTCGGCAGTACCACAGTTATCAGTAGCTGTTAGGGTTTCAGCCTCAGGTACTGCATCACACTCTACTGTAATATCAGAAGGTAGTGTTTCATTAAATGAAGGTGCAGTTGTATCTTGCACTGTAATTAACTGTTCATGAGTTGTTACATTATCACATTCATCTGTTAAAGTCCAAGTACGGGTAATAACAAAATAGTTAGGACAATTTCCATCAATGGTACTATCTGCGTATTCTGCCTGTAAACCAGCTGAGCAGTTGTCAGCTTCGTCAGTAACATCACCTGTTAGAGTTAAATCTGCAATATTCACATCACATTCTATAGTTATATCAGCAGGAACAGTGAATGTTGGTGCTGTAGAATCTTCAACAGTTACTATTTGTTCACCTGTAGCTGAATTTCCACAAGAATCCGTTGCTGTCCATACTCTTCTTATTGTTTTTGTATTACCACATTCGGTTTCTACAATATCTTCATAAGTAACTTCAACCGATATGTCACATTCGTCAATCGCTTTCCCTAATCCAGTATTTTCAGGACTTGAATCTTCGTCACATTCAATAGTCACATTTAAAGGAACTGTTAATATTGGTGCCAATGTATCTACTAAAGAATATGAAGCAGTTGTTGTAGCAATATTACCACATTCATCAGTTGCGCTGAATATAACTTCAATAGATCCGTTATCACAATCTATAGTTGTATTAGAATCATAATTATTGGTCCAAGTTACAGTACTACAATTATCAGTAGCTGTTGCTCCAGCATTATTAGCTAACCAATCTTCAAGAGTAGCCTCTAAAGTAATGCCGCATTCTATAGTTATATTTTCAATAGCAGAATCATCAATAGTAGGAGGTGTTGTATCTTGAACTGTAATTGTTTGTACAAAAGTTGTTGAATTATTACAATTGTCAGTTACAGTGAATGTTCTTGATATTATTATAGGACAATTGTCTGTTGAAGTAATAGTATCAATATAAGTTATGCTTGAAATATTAAAATCATCAGAAGCATTATAGTCTGGATTTGAATCAAATATTCCGGTTACATCAATATATTGAGTATCATTAAACGGAAATACAGCATTGGTAGAAGTTATAACATCAATATCACATCCTGAAATGGTTAATGTATTAGGAACTGAAATTGTAGGACTTTCGTTATCATTAATTAAAATGGTATTGTTAGTTGTGATAATAAAAGTACATCCATTAGCATCTGTAATTAAAACGGGATATGTTCCTGGGCCTAAATTTTCAAAGAAGCCTTCTAGTTGTAAAGTAGCACCATTATCAATAGAGTAGGTGTATGGAGGAGTTCCACCAATACCTTGTGCTGTTAGACTACCTGTATTTTCTGTATTACACTCAGAATTTGCTATTTGTGTTATAGAACCAGAAAGCTCATCGCTAGGTTGAGCAATAGTAATCGTTTGTACTACAGGCTCACAAACGGAT
>TARA_R110002111_G_scaffold241963_2_pt1 | contig 11150 bp, 7 predicted proteins | sample TARA_R110002111 | Tara Oceans TARA_R110002111 (sample SAMEA4397363) | marine metagenome | biome: Polar Biome; feature: [ZZZ] marine water layer (ENVO:01000295); material: water (ENVO:00002006), including particulate matter (ENVO:01000060) such as... | depth 199 m | reverse complement strand
GAGCACTTATTTTGGTTCTTAGGTCACCCAGAAGTATATATTGTAATCTTACCTGCAATGGGATTAGTGTCTGAAATTATGGCATCAAACTCTCGTAAGCCAATTTTTGGATATCGTGCAATGATTGCTTCTATTTTAGCGATTGCATTTTTATCTACGATAGTTTGGGGTCACCATATGTTTATTTCAGGTATGAATCCATTTTTAGGATCTGTATTTACATTTACAACATTATTGATTGCGATTCCTTCTGCGGTTAAAGCCTTCAACTGGATAACGACCATTTGGAAAGGAAATCTGCAAATGAATCCGGCAATGCTATTTTCAATTGGTTTTGTGTCTACCTTTATTACAGGTGGTTTAACAGGAATTATCTTAGGTGATAGTGCTTTAGATATCAATGTTCACGATACTTATTTTGTAATTGCACACTTCCACTTAGTAATGGGTATATCTGCTCTTTATGGTATGTTTGCTGGTATTTATCATTGGTATCCTAAAATGTTTGGTCGTATGATGAATAAGAATTTAGGTTATTTACATTTCTGGATAACTGCTATTTGTGCTTATGGAGTATTTTTTCCAATGCACTTTATAGGTATGGCAGGTTTACCAAGACGTTATTATACCAATTCTAACTTTCCATTATTTGACGATTTAGCAAATGCAAATGTTATCATTACTTTATTTGCTATTGTAGGTGGTATTGCACAGATTGTATATTTATACAACTTCTTTTCTAGTATGTTCTTTGGAAAGAAAGCAGAACAAAACCCTTGGAGATCTACAACATTAGAATGGACGACTCCTGTAAAGCACATACATGGTAACTGGCCAGGTGCTATTCCTCATGTTTACCGTTGGTCTTATGACTATAGTAAACCAGGACATGATGTGGATTTTGTGCCACAAAATGTACCTTTAAAAGAAGGTGAAGAGGAATTACAACACTAAATAATATGCCTTTTAAAAAAGGGATCTCATAATAGAGACACACAATAACAAAGCCTTTCACTTATACTGAAAGGCTTTTTCATTATATTTGTTTTGACTTGTTTGTCATTCTGAATTGTATTCGGAATCTGTATAATAATCTAATAATATTCCTGCTTTTGTAGGAAGTAATATGAACGAAAATCTAAATCCAAATAACGATAATTTCACACCTGAAGAAATCGATGTTGAAAAGAAATTGAGACCTTTAACATTCGAAGATTTTACAGGTCAAGATCAGGTATTAGAAAATTTACTCGTTTTTGTTCAAGCTGCCAACTTAAGATCAGAAGCTTTAGATCACACTTTATTTCATGGACCTCCAGGTTTGGGAAAAACAACGTTAGCTCATATTTTAGCTAATGAGTTAGAAGTTGGTATTAAAGTGACATCAGGACCAGTTTTAGACAAGCCAGGTGACCTAGCAGGATTACTTACTAATCTTGATGAACGTGATGTCCTTTTCATTGATGAAATTCATCGTTTAAGTCCTATTGTAGAAGAATACTTGTATTCTGCTATGGAGGATTATAAGATTGATATAATGATTGAATCTGGTCCAAATGCTAGGACAGTTCAACTTAACTTAAATCCATTTACATTAATCGGTGCCACTACGCGTTCAGGATTGCTTACAGCTCCTATGAGAGCTCGTTTTGGAATTCAAAGTCGTTTACAATATTATAAAACCGAATTATTAACCACCATAGTGCAGCGTAGTGCGTCCATATTAAATATGCCAATTTCTATGGAAGCAGCTATAGAGATTGCGGGTAGAAGTAGAGGTACACCTCGTATTGCTAATGCTTTATTACGACGTGTTAGAGATTTTGCGCAAATAAAAGGGAACGGTAAAATTGATATTGTCATCGCCAAATTCGCATTAAAAGCACTTAATGTAGATGCCTATGGCTTGGATGAAATGGATAATAAAATCCTAACCACTATCATCGATAAATTTAAAGGAGGACCTGTTGGTATTAGTACTATTGCAACTGCCGTTAGTGAAAGTACAGAAACCATAGAAGAGGTTTATGAACCTTTTTTAATTCAACAAGGCTTCATTATGCGGACTCCTCGTGGACGTGAGGTTACAGAACAAGCGTATAAACATTTGGGCAAAATAAAAGGACCAACCCAAGGAGGTTTGTTTTAACTTAAGCATATGAGTCTAAAACAAAATATACCCACGGTTCCTTTAAGTCGATTTATTAAACATTCATTAGAAATTCTAAAAAATCCACTGCCATTTCATCATAAAAATTTTGAGGAGCAAGGTGATGTTTTCAAGTTAAAAATTGGATTTAAAAACAGCGTTGTTTTTATTCGTGATGCCGCATTTGCTGAATATGTGCTTCAAAAGAATCAGAAGAATTATACCAAGTCTAAAATACAAACGGAAGATTTAGTAAAATATGTTGGTAAAGGCTTGCTTACCTCAGAAGGAGAGCATTGGAAAAAACAGCGTAAACTTATTCAGCCCGCTTTTCATAAAAAAAAATTAGAGAATCTTTTAGAAAGTATAAAAGAGGCTATTCAATTAGAGTATAACAAGATTTTATCTAATACTGTAATAGATATTTTTCCTATTCTTAATGATTTAGCGTTTCAAACTGTAGTAAAGTCGTTGTTTAGCAGTGCCGCAAATCAAGAAGATATTAATCGCCTTCAATATATTACAGAACAGGCTCAAAAAATGTTGGTAAAAGAATTACGTCAACCGTATTTGGGTTGGTGGTTTAATTTGAGTGGTGAAATTGAAAAACATATCGAACTCACCAACGAAGCACGTCAAATCTTAAAACGCATTGTTAACGAACGAAGGGCTTCAAACATAAAAGAACACGATTTGTTAGATATGTTGTTAGATGCAAAATACGACGATGGTACGTCGATGGAAGAAGAACAACTCATTGATGAAATCTTGATTCTATTTACAGCAGGACACGAAACCACATCAAATGCACTTACATTTACGATGCAATTATTAGCATTGCATCCAGAATGGCAAGATAAAATTTATGAAGAACGTCTGGCATTAAAAAGTGAAAGCGATGACTTAATGGATTTGGTAACAAAGTCTAAAGTTTGCCAACAAGTTTTAGAAGAAGCCATGCGATTGTATCCTCCAGCGTATTTTATAGACCGCGTTAATAAGGCACCAGATACTTTTAATGGGATGGATTTTGAAGCCGGATCTAACTTATTATTTTCGGTATACGAAATACATCGTCACCCTAAACTATGGGACCAACCTAATGAATTTTTACCAGAACGTTTTAATGAAGGTGGTCGTAAATTCTCATCACAATATTTTCCTTTTGGAGCTGGCCCACGGAAATGCATTGGTAATAACTTTGCCATGTTCGAAATGATCATTGCCGTTTCAGAGTTAGTTTCAAACTATAAAATGCATCCAGAGTTTAATAATATAGATATTACTCCTTTGATTACTTTAAAACCAAAGAATGCATTTTTAAAGTTTGAAAAAAGAAATTAGTGATAAACAACACTTCCAAATACAGTAAAATCATCAAAGCTGAAGCAAAACGCCTCGGTTTTTTGTCTTGCGGCATCAGTAAAGCTGGATTTCTAGAAGAAGAAGCACCACGATTAGAAACTTGGCTAAATAAGAACATGAATGGTGAAATGCGTTACATGGAAAACCATTTCGATAAACGTTTAGATCCAACCTTATTAGTTGAAGGTTCAAAAAGTGTGGTGTCTTTATTGTTGAATTATTTCCCATCAGAAACTCAAACGGACGATTCATATAAATTGTCTAAATACGCTTATGGTAATGACTACCATCATGTGATAAAACATAAGCTAAAATCATTGTTGTATTTTATTCAAGATGAAATAGGAGAGGTTGGTGGACGCGCCTTTGTTGATTCTGCGCCTGTTTTAGATAAGGCTTGGGCAGCAAAATCGGGTTTGGGATGGATAGGAAAGCACTCTAATTTATTAACGCAACAAGTCGGTTCGTTTTATTTTATAGCCGAATTAATTATCGATTTAGAGTTAGAATACGATTACGCAACAACAGATCATTGCGGAACATGTACAAAATGTATTGATGCTTGCCCTACCGAAGCCATTACAGAACCTTATGTGGTAGATGGTAGTAAGTGTATCTCGTATTTTACTATTGAACTCAAAGAAAACATTCCAACAGAATTTAAAGGTCAATTTAACGACTGGATGTTTGGTTGCGATATCTGCCAAGACGTTTGCCCTTGGAATCGATTTTCTAAACCACATAAAGAACCCTTATTTAATCCGCATCCTGAATTGTTGGATATGTCCAAAAAGGATTGGGAAGAAATTACTGAAGATACGTTTAAAAAAGTGTTTCAGAAGTCGGCTGTTAAACGGACTAAGTTTTCTGGTTTGGAGAGGAATATTGAGTTTTTAAAACCTTAATTTCTAGTTGATGCTCTTTTAATGAGTTTTGTTTCTAACTCTACGGTTTTAAATTTTATTGGTAAATTTTCCTTTCGTCTTTTAATTTCTTTATATAAAAGTTTGAAGGCTTCCTTACCCATTTCATAACCTGGTTGATCAATTGTAGTCAATGTTGGAGATATTACTGAAGACATGAACCAATTACTAAAACCAACAATGGATATATCCTCAGGAATTTTAACACCAATTCTATAAAATTCTGTAATAGCGCCAATGGCTACCAAATCTGTATTAATAAAAATGCCATCGACATCATTATGATCCCCTAATAATTTATGCGCATTTTCCTTTCCTTCTTCAAAACTCCTTTCGCCACATTCGCAAAGATAAACTAGAGAAGGATCATACGGGATATTGTTATCTGATAATGCTTTTTTATAACCCAGAAACCTATCTATTGAATTTTGAGGCAATAGAGGTCCTCTAAAATGTGCTATGCGTTTACAGCCAGAATCAATTAAATATTTAGTTGCCGTGTACGCAGCCATCCTATCATTAATTATAACTTTTGAGCAATTTACTATTTTGGCAATTTTATCAAACATTACAAGAGGTACTTCTTGGGATATTAAATCATCAAGATGTTTAAAATTAGCCGTACCATTAGCTAGGGATATAAGAATGCCGTCTACTCTCTTACTCAACAGTAAATCTAACTGCTTTTTTTCCATTTCGTAAGATTCACTTGACTGCAGAATAATAACCAAATATCCTTTTTTTTCAGCTCTAGCAATGATTCCTTTTATAACACTTGAAAAAAAATGATGTACGACTTCCGGAATTATAAGACCGATAGTTTTTGATTCCTTAGTTCTGAGATTAACAGCAAATGCATTGGGCTTGTAATTCAGAAGTTCCGCTGTTTCTTTAACTAAGAGTTTCGTTTTCTTACTTACATCTGGATAATCTTTTAAAGCTTTAGAAACGGTTGCGATAGAAATATCAAGAGTTTCGGCTATTTGTTTTAATGTTACAGGATTCATTTTGTTTAATTTAAGATGCTAAAAATATGAAGAAAATTTGAAATCGAAAACGTTTTCGTTAAATCGAAAACGTTTTCGATATGAATTTTTCATTTTTTTAGCATCTTAAATGTAAATTCGATAAATAATCAACGATAATAATACTAATTAAACAACAACAAAAAAAATGAAATCAATTAAAAACAAGTGGAGTTTACTTTTACTTTTTACCATGATTACTGTCATGGTATCTGCACAAAGTAGTGTCTCTGGTAGTGTAAAGGATACTGAAGGTATGCCTTTATTAGGTGTTAATGTAATTATAGAAGGTACAACTAAAGGTGCTGTTTCTGATTTTGATGGTAATTATGTAATTACAAATATTGAAAACGGAACTTATACTTTAGTAGCTTCGTATCTCGGTTTTGCAACATTTAAAAAAGAAGTCACTATAGATGGTGCTGATGTTACTGTAGATGTTATAATGGCAGAAGATTCTGAATCTTTAGATCAAGTGGTAATAACAGGAGTTGTAAACCCTAAATCTAAATTAGAATCAAGTGTATCTGTCTCTACAATGGATGCTAAACTTATAGAGCAAGCAGCACCAAGAAGTGCAGGTGAGCTTTTTAGAAATATTCCAGGTATACGTGCAGAATCTTCGGGTGGTGAAGGAAACGCTAACTTTAATGTTCGTGGAGTTCCAGTTTCTTCTGGAGGGTCAAGATATTTTCAAATTCAAGAAGATGGCTTGCCATTAAATTTATTTGGTGATACGTCTTTTGGAAATTCTGATAACTTTTTAAGAATTGACTCTAACATTGGTAGAGTTGAAGCTATAAGAGGTGGTTCTGCATCTACACAAACATCTAATGGTCCAGCAGGTATCATTAATATGATTAGTAAAACAGGTACTACTGAAGGCGGTTCAATAGCGACTACATTTGGTTTAGATTATCAAACTAGTAGATTAGATTTTGAATACGGAATGCCATTAGGTAACGGACTTTCTTATCATCTAGGTGGTTTTATGAGAAATGGTGAAGGGCCAAGAGAAATTGGATACCAAGGAAACAAAGGTGGTCAGTTTAAAGCAAATATTACAAAAAGATTTGACAGTGGTTATGTGCGTGTTTATGCGAAATTTTTAAATGACAAGTCAGTAATGTATTTACCAATGCCAATGTTATTAGAAGGTGGTAATGATGATCCTACTTTTTCTAATCTTCCAGGATTTGATATTACTTCAGATTCTGCACATTCAGCATATTTGCAACAAAGCGCTGGTACATCTCCTTTTACTGGGGAAAATCACACGAATGATGTTAGAAATGGTAATAACCCAATCTCAAAATCTTTAGGAGCTGAATTTTCATTTAGTTTACCTAACGATTGGAAATTATCAGGAAAAGCAAGATACTCTAGCAATAGCGGACAATGGGTTGCCCCATTTACTGCTGCTGTTGGTACAGTTGCTGAAATTGAAGCAATGGCAAGAGATGCTGCAGGAGCTGGTGCTGAACCATTAGTTTATGCAGATGGTGCTAGAGAAGCTTTTAATCCTTCAAATGATTTGGCTCAAATTATTCATATGTTTGATGTAACAGTAGAAGATTTAAGTAATTTTTTTAGTGATGTAAAAGTGTCTAAAAAGCTTGGTGATAACGTTGGTGTTACTGCTGGTTTATTTACGGCCACTCAAAACACTAAAATTGGATGGCAATGGAGCTCTTTTCTTTCTGAGGTTAAGGGAGGCGGAGAAGCTAGACTAGCTGATTTTGATGGTTTTTCAAGAAACGGCCAATTTTCTTACGGTACTCCGGTTTGGGGTAACTGTTGTCAACGTAAATACAATACAGTACATACAGTAAACTCTCCTTACGTTGGTGTTGATGCTGATATTACTGATAAATTAAATTTTGATGGAAGTGTACGTTTTGAGAACGTTAAAGTAAATGGTAACATAGCAGCTGGACCAACAAGCCAAGACGAGTATGATTATAATGGGGATGGTATAATACAAGGTATTGAGCAAGTTGTACCAATTATATCAGGTGCAGACGGTCAAATTATTAATGATGATTATAATTTTGTTTCATATTCTGCGGGTTTAAATTATAAAATTAATGATGGTTCGGCCGTATTTGCAAGATATAGTTCAGGTGCGTCAGGTAGAGCAGCAGATCGAAACAGTTATGGTACAGATGGTAAAGCAGACGTTCAATTTGATGAATTGTCACAATTTGAAGCAGGTTATAAGAAAAGACTTAAAAATGGAGTACTTAATCTAACAGGTTTTATGAGTAAAACAGAAGAAGGATTAAGTAATGAATTAAATAGAGAAGTAGGTAATCCATTTAAAGCCATAGGTATTGAAGCAGAAACAGCTTTAGCTTTTGGTAATAATTTTTCTGTCAATGGTTCTTTAACTTGGACTAAAGCTGAAATTGATGGTGGAGATAACAAGGGCAATACTCCAAGAAGACAGGCAGACTTTGTTTATAATTTAGCACCGTCATATAATTTTGGTAATAATAGTAAGCACTCTGTAGGTTTAAGTGTATTAGGTACCTCAAAGTCTTACGCTCAAGATGATAATGATTTAGTTATGCCAGGATATGCATATTTTAATTTAATCGGTAGAGCTGGTTTAACAGAAGGTTTATCTTTAGTGTTAAGTGTAAACAACTTATTTGATACCGTTGGTATTACAGAGGTTGAAGGAAATGGGGATGGTGCATACGGTAATAATCGTTTAGTAAGAGCGAGGTCAATTAGTGGTCGTTCTTCTACATTGTCTCTTCAATATAAATTTTAATTAAGTATTAATATTTGAGTAAGTTAATTTTTAAGATTGATTGATTGGTAAAAGAGTTGGTGTTGATATTTTATCACTGACTCTTTTTTTCTTAAAACGGTTCATTTTGAAATTAAGTAAATAATACATTTAAATAAAGTAAGGCTAATGTTAAAGAAAAAACCACGTTTAAGTTTCTGGCAAATTTTTAATATGAATGTAGGATTCCTTGGAATTCAGTTCAGTTTTGGTTTGCAACAAACAGCAGTTAATCCTATTTTTTCTTTTTTAGGAGCACTGCCAGAAGATTTGCCTTTATTAAACTTAGCAGGACCTGTAACAGGTTTAATTGTACAACCTATAATTGGTGCAATTTCAGATAAGACATGGTCACCACGTTGGGGAAGAAGAAAACCCTTTTTCTTAATAGGTGCGCTTATAGGTAGTTTGTGTTTGTTTGCTTTTCCTTATAGTCCAACATTATGGTTTGCAGTTGGTTTATTATGGATTTTAGATGTTGGTAATAATATGGCAATGGAGCCTTATAGAGCTTTTGTTGGAGATAAATTACCAACTAAGCAATTAAGTTTTGGATATCAGATGCAAAGTTTATTTGTTGGTGCTGGTATCGTTTTAGCCAATGCTTCTATTTTTCTTTTTCAAGATTGGTTTGGAGGACAAGAAATTGTTGATGAAACGGTAAAATCTATTCCTAATTGGTTATACTATTCATTTTTTATAGGTGCAATTTTATCCGTGATTACCATACTTTGGTCAGTTTTAAAAACACCAGAAATTCCTCCACAAGCTGAAGAGTTAGAAGAAATTAAAAAACACAAAGCCTTACCTTTTTTACAACGTGTACAAACTCCTTTCATAGAAATATGGGAAGCTATTAAGGATATGCCAAAATTTATGTGGAAGCTGGCAGGTGTTTATTTATTTCAATGGTATGCGCTTTTTATATATTGGCAATTTATTTCGCCAATGTTTGAGGAAAGTATTGGTTTTAATAAATCACAAGCATTGAGTCAGGCGGCTAAAATGAATACAACTTATAATATTTCCACTATAGTTTTTGCATTAGCATTAGTGCCTTTAGCTTTAAAATGGGGTGGAAAAAAAGTGTATGTCTTAAGTCTGTTCTTAACAGGAATAGCAATGTTATCCGTTCCATATATAAAAGATCCAATGTTAGTGCTAACACCAATGATTCTATTTGGCATTGGTTGGGCGGCAATGATGGGTATTCCATATACTATGGTTTCTAAAATTGTACCTCAAGAGAGACGAGGTGTTTATATGGGGATTTTAAATATGATGATAGTAATTCCAATGGGAATACAAACCGTAACATTTGGACCTATAGTAAAGAATCTTTTAAATAATAGTGCTGTAAATGCGATATTATTTGGAGGAGTATTTTTTCTTATTGCGGGAGTATTAGCAATTCGCCTTAAGCAGCCACAAGATTATGTACAAGAAAATCTTATTGATAATTAAGAATTAAATTTATTGTGAAAAATAGTATTAAAAATATAGATATCTTGTGTGTTGGAGAGGTATTGATTGATTTTATCGGGCATCAAAAAGATGTTCTTATTAACAACACAAGAGATTATCACAGGTATTTAGGAGGTTCACCCACAAATGTGGCCATGAATTCGGCAAGGTTGGGGTTAAATTCTAGAATGGTAGCCAGTATTGGTGATGATGGCTTTGGTGAATACGTTTTTGAACGATTAAATGAAGTTGGTGTTAATACAGAATCGATTTTTAAAATTGATAAAACGCCAACTAGTGTCATATTTGTATCGAGAACTCAAAGTACGCCAGATTTTATACCTTATCGAGAAGCGGATTATCGTATCTCAGAAAGCCAAATTCCAACAGAATTATTATCGGTAACAAATATTTTTCACACTACTTGTTTTGCACTGAGTAAAAATCCAGCGCAAACAACTATTTTAAAAAAGGCAGAAGAAGCCTTTAATTTAGGTTGCCAATTAAGTATAGACATTAATTATGCAGATGAACTTTGGGAAAATAAAGAAGAAGCGCTAAGTATAATTAAAGCTTATTGTAAATTTAATCCTTTAATAAAAATTAGCGAAGATGATATGTTACGACTTTTTGGGAGAACATTGCCTCATAGCGAAATCTTTGATTTTTTTCATAATGAAGGTGTTGATACAATATGTTTAACATTAGGAAGCAAAGGGGTTAAACTTGCCGAAAAAGAAAAAGAAACTATTCAGATGCCAGCAATTAAAGTTGAAAATGTTATGGATGCAACTGGAGCTGGTGATGCATTTTGGTCAGGATTTTTGTTTGCTTATATAAAAGAAAAACCAACAAAAGAATGTTTAGAAGTCGCTTTACAATTAGCAGCTTTAAAACTTCAAAATGTAGGAAGATTGCCTGACAATATCGATATTTTATCCAAACTATTATAGTAAGAGACTGCCATGCATAAAAAAGATAACCGTGAGATTTTTAATGGTGTAATGCTTAATGCTTATCCAGATAGTATAGGTCAAAAATTAAGCGATACTATTAAAATGCTTAAAATGCCAGAGTTTAAAGATGCCTTTTCTTTATTCTATGTGTTACCTACATTTTTTAATAGTGATTTAGATCGAGGATTTTCTGTTATTGATTATAACCTCAACAAAGAACTTGTTTTAGAAGAAGATTTAGAAGCATTAGAGTCTCTCAATATCTTATTGAAATTTGATATTGTTCTAAACCACTTATCAGTCGCTTCACCACAATTTAAGGATTTATTAGAGCATGGTAACGATTCTAAATACAAAGATTTTTTTATTAACTGGAATACCTTTTGGGAAGGTCATGGTGTAAAAAATAAGGATGGAATTGTAATTCCTCATAAAGAATTTCTCGATAAATTATTTATGAGAAAATCGGGT
>TARA_R110002111_G_scaffold64634_1_pt1 | contig 11178 bp, 11 predicted proteins | sample TARA_R110002111 | Tara Oceans TARA_R110002111 (sample SAMEA4397363) | marine metagenome | biome: Polar Biome; feature: [ZZZ] marine water layer (ENVO:01000295); material: water (ENVO:00002006), including particulate matter (ENVO:01000060) such as... | depth 199 m | reverse complement strand
TGCAGCATTATCATTTAAGCCACTTAGTTGTGAACCAAAGCCAAACTCAGAACCTAGTTGAGAACGTCCAGCACCTACTGCACCAGACAACCCTGAACTCTGAGAAGTACCTGAAGCTTCAGCACTTGCCCGTGAACGTGCCGTTGCTAAGATATTAGCCCTGATAGCTGCTCTACGTTGCCTTTTAACTTGAAGTTTCTGTGCTTTACGTTGTTCTTCTACCTGTAGTCGGCCTTGGTAAGCAGCCTTACGCTGTTGATTTAAACCTTCACCTGCTGCTATTGCAGTACCTGCAATAAGGATTGCCGTTAGAGTTGTTACTGCCATCTTATAATTCCTTTATGTAACTAGTCTCAGTTTTTGAGTAACCTTTTTTCTCGTATATCTCTGAAAGGTCTGTTATATCTTCTAGGTAGGTCATACCAATATACTTGACATCTTTTGACAAGGCCCACTCTTCGTACATTTTCATAAGTCTGAAACCTGCAGTAGTAGTTCTGTGTTCTTTGTTAACGTACCATGCAATCTCAGTAGATACTCTTTTAGATGAGAATAAAGGCTCACCGTACAGGCAAGCAAGAAGACCTATTAACTCATTATCTTTTTCAGCTACAAATATCTCATAGTTATCTGTAGGAAAAGAATTAATAATTGATTCTTGTGTTTTCTTAGCATCCCACGAATATGGTAGTTTAGACTCTTTGTGGAATTGTTTGAATAAGATAAGGCAGTCTAGTATGTCTTCTTCTACTGCTGATCTAATGTTAATAGCTGTTGTTTTTTGCACCAATAACCTCGTATCCTACTATATGAAAATCTTTACCAGCTGTACTCTCAAAGCGTAGCTTTAGATTTGTACCCCGTCCCCTTACTTTAGACTTGGTGACGATAGTATCTGTTGGATAGTTTATTGAACCAAGGTCTGAAGGGTCTACAACTGGTACATTTTTTAATTTATATATCTCTCTAGGTGTTCCAGCAGATTTACTCAGTCCCCAGTAAGCAGACATAAGGCAACTAGATGGGTTTATGAAATCGTATCCAAGACCGTTAGATACGTAGCCCTCTTCAGTCAGCCTCATGTAAGTTGTAATAAGTGGAGCATTCTTTTCAGAAGTCATGTCACCCATAAAGTCATAGCCAGCTTCTACAAAACTTTTGTAGTTGGCAGTTCCCCAATCTAAGTAAGATGAGCTACTGAAGGTAGCAAATGTTATCTTACCTGTAGCTCCATCACGAACTAAAACTTTAATTTCACTATCACCCTCAAGGTAGTTCCTGAACAAAGTAGATGTTACATCATCTGCACCATTTATAATATCGTCTACTCCGTTAACTACATCAAGCACTGTTTCTGTAGCACCTAGTCCACCGTAGTAAGACGATCCCATAATGTAAGAAGTATTAGCAGTTTCATCTTCAATCCTCCAAGGATAGAAAGCCTGTAGAGCCAAATCTAGTACTAGGATGTTGTTGTACTTGTAAGCTATACTCTCATTGTTATCTGGATAAAACCAAAACACACGTTGGTTTATCGTGTCATACTCTACGTGTATTTCAGCTTTCTTAGAGTTGTCTATCTTTTTCCAAAACTTTTGAATAGTTGTTACGGTAAGGTTCTGTACACTAGGTACGTTTAATGCTTCACCTTGTTGAATTGCAAAGATGCCTGTCTTGCTCCACCATACAGGAAGACCATCTGCTACGGTAAAAGAGTTTTCATATGTAAGACCTGTATCACTGATACGGGTAATAGCATACTCTGTAGCTCTAAAAACATTGTCAACACCAGCAACTGCCCATACCCCGTTCTCAGCAAAGACTAGAAGGGATGCACCTATAACGTATAGCTTACGTACATTGAAAGCATCTGGTATACTAACAACACCACCATCTGTATCTAGCAGGTCACTAAGCACCTCAGATGTTGGGTCAAACTGTTGGTAACAATTTCCCATGTCGGCAAGTCTATCAGACAAACGAGAGAAGTAAATCTTTCCTCCGTTCTTAGCTGAGTCTATCCCTGAATAAAAAATTCTACCAGCATAAGCTGCAACGGTACGAAACCTAGCTGCCTCTACCTCGTTTGAAAGACCTGATCTGGCTTTGTTAAATACGTTTAAAACAAAGTGTCCGTTAGCTGCTAGTGAGGAGCCAGTATAAATTTCTGCCCAATCCGTTGCACTAAATGCACCATTTGCATCTTTACCTGCATACCAAGCATGGGTAAGGGGAAGACCAGTATACGCTGGAGCATTGGTAGCTCCCCAGCCTACGTTCTTAGCATCGTATCCCCTTGCTCCACTAGTACTACCGTTAGAAAAATAAGAACTTGTTACCTCAGTATCTGAACCTTGCCATTCAAAGTCTCTTTCTTTAAAGGCTATGACTGCTTCAGAGAAGGCACTGGTAGAAGTATTAAACTCTACGTAGAAAGTATTACATGCAGGTGAAGCTACAACTAAAGCCCCGTTAAGGGCTGAAACTTGTATCCGTTCATTTGCAGGGGAAAGGCCGTTAGAGGCTGTGTAGGTGTTCAGGTTTACAGTGTCTGCATACTTGTTAGCAGACAGGGGGTCAGCAGACTTCTCGTAAAAGTAAAGAGTTGCATTGACTTGAACAACGAGAAACTCAAGGTTAGGTTGACCAGCAACATTGTACCAGTTTAGAGTTTGGATAAGAGCACCTTGAGGTACAACAATATCTGATAGTACATGGTTGGGTTCGTAAGCTAAACCTTTACGCCTACGTCTAGTCCCGTCAATTTCTAATGCACAGTTAAGTTCATCTACAGAAGCACCTTCTGGGAACGTAAGTTCAGAAGCCTCAGTAATAAGACCTTTAACAAACTTGTTAACCGTTCTCTGAATAAGGCTCTGTGCCATCTAGTGCTTCCTTCTTAACCTTACGTTCTTTAAATCGGTCATTGACAGCTTTTTGTTTGGTAGGTTTTCTAGCTTCAAGGTGGGCTAAGAGAGCTTTTAAGGCACCTGAGATACCAGTGTAGCTTCCTGAAATCTCTTCTGGTACTGGCCCTCCACCTTCGTACTTAATCTTGTGAAACTTAAAACCATCTTGAGGTTTGTAAACTAGGAGAGCTTGTTCTGTCTTGGGACTTTCTACTCTAATTTCTGATCCATCTGGACTGTGAGTAATCTTAACGTCTACCATAGTTGTTCCTAAACCTTCCTGTGTTTAGTCTGTGCTTGTCATTCTGTACATAACTCTTGTGTCTTTTAGCAGCCTGTTCAATCTTAGGATCGACACCAGACTTAAACAATGACATTGCTGTTGATTTGGATTCGGCTAGTAGGTAGGGAAACATTGTACCGTCAATGTCAGGAATAAAACCATCCTGTGTTACATCGAAGGTAGGGTACTTAACTCCGTAGCCCCTTGTCTTACTGCTCTGTAGGGTAGCCTCAAAACTGGAATCAAAGCTATCGAACACGATTGTCTCATCATCAAAGGATGTGTAGTAAGAAGGCATAGTATCGTTACGAATAAGTAAAGTGCTTCCAGAGTTTACATCTGCAACCTTTACTACTGTACTGGAAAGACTGTCTCTTCCATCTGAGATAGAGAAGAACTCGTCTGGTGTTAGGTAGGTTGTCCTACGGTAATCAATGCCACCAGAAGTCTCAGATACGTTGTAGTCTAAAAACTCAATGTTCTTTACACGTAAAGGAAAGGCAAAGTGTGTAGGTCTAGCTGACTGAGATAGTGAGTCCAGCTTTAATATTTGGGCATGTTCAGGGATAAAACGAGAAGCTACAAGGCTGAAGAAGGTTGTCTTAATAACTAAAGCAACTTGCTCTGCTTCATTAGAATCCGATAGGCTGTTAATCTCTTCCGAATCCATGTCGGATAAGATGTTCTGCACCATCTCTAGAAGAGTCATTTTCATGTTATGCACTCATTCCAATAATTGTAAAGTAGATAGATGCATAGTTAACCGTCACAGCATCAGCACTTGCTTTAGTTTTAATTTCAATGTAATCGTTCTGGGCCAAGGCAGTTAAACCTGTAACTGTAATAGAACCCCAAGTATTCGTACCTATACTACGGATTGCTCTTGAACCTACAATCTCTGTTCCGTTCTTAAACAAGGCCCACTCAATATCGTGGCTGGGGCCAGTGGCCTGTGTAGCAGATAGAGTAAGATTTAAAAGACCTGTGATTGCTGTAGCACTTGTATACTTTAAACGTAGGTTAGGAGAGGTAACTACTGTAAAGCCATTGTTTACTGTACTGTCTACCGTAGGAGAAAGAAAAGTCTCTGTTGTACTCGTAACAAGGATGTGACCATACGGGGAAGCTTTATCAAATGTTGTAGCTACTGCTAAGTGTTGGTGTATAGGTTGCCACGTACCTGAACCAGAACCATTAGCTACGTAAGTAGAACCACTGCTTGCAGCAGCCGTACCTTTAGGTTCGTGAAGGGAGCTACCAGTAAGTACTGAGTGTTCTACGTTAGCCATTGTGATTAGTCCTTATCGGGGGAGACTTGTTAAGACTATTATACACACAAGTAAAATAGTTGTCAAGTGAAAAAGAGTAGAAGGAGGAGATTTCTCCCCTCCCCCTGTATTTATGTCACTATGCTAAAGGAGCAGTAAGTACAGTAACAAAGTTTTCTGGACGGTACAATTTCAGACCGTAACGTGCAGTAGTAACAAACTCTGTACGTTGGTAGTCTTTGTTGTACTCTGTGTCCACAGTTGGCATCTGACGCCATGCACCAACAAACGGTACTACTGCTTGGTCAGCAGAGAAGAACATGTTGTTGAGAGCTACGTTTGGAGCAGCTATGCCACCAACTGTTTCAGCACCAGCATTGGCACGAAGGTAGTTAGAAGTATAAACGTCAAAGCCGTAGATGTTGGCGATGAAGGACATACCTGTTGCAATACCTGTGTTGACGATACCTTCCCACTTTGGGTTGTTAGCAACTGTTGTCAAGGATGAAAGTGTGTTCAGTTCAAACTCAACTGATGGGTCTACAATAGCAACGAGGTTACGTTGTGGAACCTTACCAGTTTTTAATGCACGAAGGGCTTTAGCAAAGTCAGCTACACCAATCTTGCCACTGCCACCTGATCCTACCATACGGTGAGCAACACCATTGATAAGGTTCGGGTTAGCATTTGTTTGTTCGGAACTTAGTTTCATAATGTCTGTTTCCAGACGTTCCATCAAAGCACGTTCCTGAAGTGGTACGAACTGTGACATTACTTCGTTTGCATAGTACACATCTTGCATTGCTTTGTTTGTGATGTAGTTACCAGACTGCAAGTACTCAGTAATTGTGAAAGTAAACTGAGCATCGTCAAGTGCTGTGTATGCAACACTTGTGTCCTCAGTATAGTTAGCAACGGTTGCATCACCCAAGGATGGGATTTTAAAGGTATCACCGTCTGGGAAGCTGTCGAGCCACTTCACATACTGCATACCTTGCAGTTCGTCACGTAAGATTTCTTTAAGTTCGGCAGACCAAACTTCAGCACGTTTCATTAGTGCTAGGGTTGCTACTGTATTACCAGCCATTGTCGTATTCCTTATTTCATAAAGTTGTCACCCAGACGGTCGGCATCAGCCATCATTTGCCGTTGGGTTGAGGGTTTATAGTATAGCTTAGAGTTTTCTCTACGTAGCTTCTGATAGAAGGCGAAGTCTTGAGTAGAGGATGCTTGCATTGTAGAACCTTCAGTACGAATGCTCCCTTGAATTATTGGAGAGAGTTGAGGTGCTGGCTTACCCATGAGTTGCATAAATGCAGATGGGGATTTAGCAGCCATACCTTGTAGCTCTGCCATTGGTAGTCCAAGTTCAGAAGCCTTCTGTTGTACAGCAGAGGCAGCTTCCGTTCCGTAGGACTTTTCAAGTTCCGATTCAACTAGGGCAATGTTGCTCTTTGCAAAACCTTCTTGCTCTCGTTTCTTCAGGGTCTGTTCAACTAGGCTCTCAATGTTTGCTTCACTCGAATTTAGCTGGGTGTTAGCCGTACTCGAAGTGCCACCGTTATTATTATTGGGGTCTGAAAGTTCGGCGGTGGATTCCGAGGCCGTTTCTCTCAGTTGGTCTGCAACTCCTAGTCGATAAGCCTGTTTCTCTAGGTCAGATTTTAAAGCAGCATTCTCTTGTTTCATCTGTTCGATAAAACTATCTGCTTCTAACTTCCCTTTAGCTAGTGCTTCGACATCATTGAACTTACGTCCCTCTCCCACAAGATCACCTAGGACTGAAGAACTGGTCGGCTCTCCAAAGGCGGATACTTGTTCAGTCTGTGATACAGGGGTCACCTGATCCTCAGAAAATACACTCATTGTTATTCCTTGTCTAAGTTGATGAGATCAAGAACAGTGGTCACTGCCCTATTAAACCCATTACGATCTGCTTGCTTGTATGCCCACGAAGGGGAGTCATAGTCACTAGCAGGGTTACTATCCTTGAGCAGAGGCTCTAGAATTTCTTTAAGACGGTCAAGGCTCTCACGATTTGATTGGAGTACTTGGGTAACCGACTCTTTATCTTTCTTAGTCTTACAGCCCTTAAACCATGCTGTCTTCATTACTGCTGTTCCTCTTCAGCTACTTGCTCTGCAGGTGCAGCCTCAAGCTCTTGCATACCCTCTTCAGCCTTCTCTTCCTGTTCAGCTTCAAAATCAACTTGAGCTTCTGTGACAACTTTCTGTGTTTCAAGTTGCTCAGTAACTGAGATGTTTTCACTGAAGAGTGCTGGCTCACCAAGTTCATCTGCAAGCAAACGAGCAAACTCTTTACCTGAAAGGTGGGCAGCTACCGTAGGATCAGATGCTTTAATTTGGAACATGGTGGTGAGGTTCTGCACACGTTGAGCACGTTCAGCAAAGTGTCTGGCTCCCAAGGGAACAAGCTTACCATTTGCCTTAATGTCCTCACGGGTAATCTGTGTAAAAAAGTAAAGACCTGTATCATCGTTAAGCACACGTACTGTATCTTGATAGTCCATATTTCTACGGGATACTTCAAGCATAGCATTTAAGATTGGCTCAAGGAACACACGTTCAAAGTGAGCAGTCTTGTGTTGGAAGATACGTCCAGCTGCAGTCATTAGCTGACCTACTTCAAAGGCTGTCTTCTCACCTGCACTACGAATACCCATAGCTTCACGGGGAGCACCAGCCATCATTTCCATCTTAGCTTCGATGTTGTTTATCTGGAAGTCAGCATTCAAGGCTGTTGTATCTGGTGCTAAGTAACCAACGTCACCCTCATCTCCAAGGTAGATACGAGCATTAGGAGCAAAGTCAAAGTCCTCTACATCTCCACGTATCTTAAGAACGGGGTAGGCTATCTGGTCAAACACATCAGCCTTTAAGTTTTCAAGATGGTCGATACGGTACTGCATCCCAACTAGATTGTCAAGCGGCCCCATAGCATAAAGGTTGTCAGGACGTTCTCTCCACCCTGCATGGAAGATAGGGTCACGGCCTAACCAGCTAGGGTTTTCTTCATTGCTTAAAACGTATGCACGATCAACAATAGTAATTATACGGTTGTTTAAAAACTCTCCGTTCTCTGAGTCGTATATGTCTCCGTAGAAAGTAAGTACCTCTACGTAGTTAGATTCATAGTACGAGGAAATGTTTGAGAAACCATCAGCTACAAAACCTTCTGACTTACTGGTAGTTACGTCTGCACCAAGAGAAGTTGAACGGTTCTTTAACATCCTATCAAAGATTTCAGAAGTGTACTCAGGATTTAAACCTGACTTAATCTTACGTTGTATCTCACCCATTGTAAGAATAGATCGTATAATTTTAGGGCTGTCACCAAATTCAGATGCAACAGGATTGAAGCAAATGTCGTAAGGAGAAACACGTACAAGTTTAGGCCCAATATAATTTACTACACGGTCACCGTCTTTGTACTCTGTTATCTTACGTTGAAACTCTACCATAGCAAAACAATTACCGTACTGGATATAGTCGTTAATCAGTCGGCTTGTTGTATTAACAAAGTCTGACTGATTGATCTTGTTGTCCATGTAGGCTTGTATAATGTCTCGTTTTATCTTAACGTCTGAGTCTTCATCAGTTGCCTCAAACCTCATCCAACGCCTCTGGGGAAACAGTGCTGCAAAGTAGTTAGCATGTAGGTTGTCAGCAATCTGTGTGAGCTTTGGAGTAGTAGTAGAGTTAGACCAAGGCAACTTGTTATTGCTTGTTGTACGTGTATCTGTAGCATAGATGTAGTTACGAAGCTCTTTCCATTCCTTAATCTTTTCAGAACGGGCATTGTTCCACTCAGTCCAACGGCTAGAAACATCCACAGCCAAGGCGTGAGGATCAATCATGCTTTCAATATCTATTGTAGTACCAGCCATTTCGACTCCTAAGACTTAGCTTATGTGATAATAATATCACAATGTAATTTTATTGTCAAGTGCTAAAATGCAACACCACCAAACTTAGGGTGAAATACTACATTGTTTTCTTGACCTTGGGTTCTTCTTACTGACACACTTGGCTTGATAGCTACCTCAACAGCAGCTGCTAAACAGTCCTTGCAGTCATCGTGGGCTGGGTTGTAAGAGACTAGCTCTTCCTCTAAGACTTGACAGTTGCCGCCACGGTAGTGATACACCTGTAAGTTGTCGTAACGTGGTTCAAGGATTGCTGCAATACGTTCCTCTTTAGAGCCTTGGTGACGGTTAGGTCTGTGCTCATCAATCTTTAATGCTAGACCGTTAGGCTTGATGTAGTTATCTTTAAGTTCAGATACGATGGCTGACTGAGCAGCTGTACACTCTGCTCTTAGCTTCCTGAAGTCCCAACGGTTTAACAAGTCAAGTATGTGCCTGAAGTATTCAGAAATCTTATCTGTCTTGAAACGATCTATGTCTAAAACATATACGTTATTTTCAGAGTCCACTCCAATGACGATGATGGCAGTGTAGTCGGCACGTTTACTGACAGAGTAAGCAAAGTCCACAGCTGCACTAACATTTAATTTACGTCCTAGATAATGCCACTGTCCGTTGTCTCTAGTCATATGCTTACGTTCATAGTACTGAAACTTCTCATAGGCTATAGGCTGAGTGTCAGGATCAGTAGGGTCATTGTAGTACTGAGCACGAAACTGAACTCTGTCTAAGTACTGTCCACGTTTCTTAGCTAAGATTTTAATGTTAAACCCAAAGTACTTACCATCTCTACGTAGCTGACGGGGCCAAAGAAAGTCACCAGTACCGTCACCATCATCCTCTACAGCCCTCTCCATTACTTCATAGATTTCTGCCTTACCTTCTAGCTCACCAGCATCTGAGTACAGGTCTTCCTCCATGCCCATTAGATCACTGTAAAGGTCTTTCGGGTGGTAACGTGTACCGACTACCCACTCCTGTGCCTCACTGCCCTCTATAGAGGATAACAGGGAGTACTGAGATTTAACTTTGTTACGTCCCTCGTTAGTGTAAGCATTCTCAAACACAACAACATCATCTAGTACTGCAATGTCACAGTGCATACCTGTAAGGGAAGTAGTAAGTCCACCAGTAAAGATTGATGGGTCACGTATAGATTCTTTCTTACGGTCTGGGTGGTCTAAGGCAATCTCAGATGTAGTCCACTTCTCTCGTTTACTCTCATCCTTGTTTAAGTGTTGAGGCCAATACTTCTGGTGTATGTCTGACTCAAAGATGTTCTTGATAAACGATAGCTGCTTCTGGGCTAGGTTGGAGGTAGCTGAAATGTACAGCACCCGTAGGCTAGGGTTCTTAGTTAACTCCCATGCAACCCTGTAGGCTACCATAGCTGACTTGCCGTGGTCACGAGGAAACAGAAGCAACTGATGGGTCTTAGCTTCTTGCCTAGTCCACCACTTGCACACATCTTCGTGGCAGTTACCTAGTACTCGTTGAGGAGCTACAAGCCTAATGAAAGTTATTAAGCTTGTTTCTGCAGCCTCTCTGATTTCAGTTAGAGTAGCCATAGTGTGCTCATGGTGCTTCCCAGATGCATGTGTCTTCATTCAGAACCCAGCCTTCATCTGGCTGGGGTGCATAGAAGGCATCCCGTGTTGCATCGTATATTGAGCCAATGCCAGCATAGTTCTTACGAAGGGGTGTGCCACCGTCTGAGTGTACGCCGCCATGTGTGTTGTAGCTAGTTTGCAGCCACGTACCAGCCGAGCTATCTACGAAGGTATCAAAGAACTCAGCTTCTGCTACGATTACTTGCTCGACGATGCCGCCGTTTACTTTTGCATAATGTGCCATGTTCTATTCTCCTATGTTAAGTAACGGATTATTACGATGCCAGAGCCGCCGTTACTCCCATTATCAGTACCTGTATTGTTCCCAGCACCTCCGCCGCCAGTGTTTGCTTGAGCATTAAGGATGGTTCCCATAGTCCCATCTGCTCCGCCACCCTGTCCACCAGCTACTACACCAGACCCTGAGCCACCGCCGCCGCCGCCAGCATAGTAACCACTATCCCCAGTGGATGTAGCTGTTGCCCAAGTTGAATAAGCCAACCCAATGCCGCCAGTGCCAGCCGAGCTAGTACCGTCTACACCCGCTGCACCAGCACCGCCGCCACCGCCGCCAAAACCGTTAGAGCCTCCGATTGGGTTGTCGCCCCCATCTTTACCTTGACCAAGTGTTCCAGAGCCGCCGTTGCCGCCTGCGCCGCCGCCACCACCCGACCCGCCGCCAAATCCGGGACTAGGATACTGTTGGCCTGAGTAGCCGTAACCACCGCCTCCACCGCCAGATGCAATTACTGAGTGGAAAGAAGAGTTTACCCCGATACCACCTCTACCGCTACCGCCAGCCCCTTGAACGCCACCTGCTCCAACTACAACAGTGTAAGCCTGCACACTAGTATTGAAGGAAGATTGAAGCAAACCACCAGCGCCCCCGCCACCTGCCTTATAACTCCTACTTCCACCTACGTGTTTGCCTCCGCCGCCGCCGCCAGCTACGATAAGATAATCCACTGCCCGACTGCCCGTACTAACCGTAAACGTGCCAGAGCTAGTAAACAAATGGTATGTGTAACTTCCTGAAGTTGTTACAGTTCCGCCTGTTGCAGCAAAGGGGCCAACCTCTCCACTACCATCACCTGTGTTAGTCCAGATATTTGCCCCAGCGGTAGCCGTAGTTAAGACATACACTTCCCCAGATGTCTTGTTG
>TARA_R110002111_G_scaffold130732_11_pt1 | contig 11219 bp, 11 predicted proteins | sample TARA_R110002111 | Tara Oceans TARA_R110002111 (sample SAMEA4397363) | marine metagenome | biome: Polar Biome; feature: [ZZZ] marine water layer (ENVO:01000295); material: water (ENVO:00002006), including particulate matter (ENVO:01000060) such as... | depth 199 m | reverse complement strand
ACATGCTGATCTCGCCGCCCTCATAGACGCCGGTGTCATTGCGCACGATGCCGCCAGCCGCGGTTTTCCCCTCGGCCGGGGGGCGGTAGCGGGTCAGACGCCCGATCGACGGCAGGAAACCGCGATACGGGTCTTCGGCGTAAAGCCGGCTTTCCATCGCCCATCCGTTGATTTTCAGATCGCTCTGGCCAAAGGGCAGCGGCTCTCCGTTCGCGACGCGGATCATCTGTTCCACAAGGTCGACGCCGGTGATCAGTTCTGTCACCGGATGTTCGACCTGAAGCCGGGTGTTCATCTCGAGGAAGTAGAAATTCCGGTTGCCGTCGACGATGAATTCCACCGTCCCGGCCGATGTGTAGCCCACGGCCTTTGCCAGCGCGCAGGCCTGTTCCCCCATCGCCTTGCGGGTGGCCTCGTCAAGGAAGGGCGACGGGGCCTCCTCGATGACTTTCTGGTTGCGGCGCTGGATGGAGCATTCGCGCTCATGCAGGTAAACACAGTTGCCATGACTGTCGGCCAGCACCTGAATTTCGATATGGCGGGGTTGGGTCACGAATTTCTCGATGAAGATCCGGTCATCGCCAAAACTGCTGGCAGCCTCGTTCTTGGACGACTCGAACCCCTCTTTGACCTCGGATTCCGACCAGGCGATACGCATGCCTTTGCCGCCGCCGCCCGCACTGGCCTTGATCATCACCGGATAGCCGATTTCGCCCGAGATCCTGACGGCCTCCGCCGCGTCGGCAATTTCGCCCATGTAGCCGGGAACGGTGGAAACCCCCGCCTCCATCGCCAGCTTTTTGGAGGTGATCTTGTCACCCATCGACTCGATCGCGGACGACGGCGGCCCGATGAAAACAACGCCCTCTTTTTCCAGCGCGGCAGCAAACTTCATGTTTTCCGACAAGAAACCATAGCCGGGATGCACAGCCTCGGCCCCGGTCTGGCGCACGGCCTCCATGATCTTTTCGATCACGATATAGGATTGGTTGGCAGGTGCCGGGCCGATATGCACCGCCTCATCCGCCATTTTTACATGCAGCGCGTTGCGGTCAGCGTCGGAATAAACGGCGACGGTCTTGATGCCCATCCGGCGCGCCGTTTTGATGACGCGGCAGGCAATCTCGCCCCGGTTCGCGATCAGGATCTTTTTGAACATGTCAGCCCCTTTTCTGAAGCGCGGCGGCGCGCGCGGAATGCAAAAGGACCACCAGGGCGGTGTGCCCGGATGGTCCTGGTGGTGGATGTTGTGCGCCCCCGGGGCGCGGATGTCAGATCAGTAGCAACCGGCAGTGCCCGGAATGACGCAAGACGCAGCCCCGGCTGCTGCCCCATAAAGTGCGCCTTTTCCTGCTTTCCCGCCTGTGAGGTCGGCGACAGCGGCACCGGCAAGGGCACCGCCAACGACTCGCGCTGCCCCATTGTTTTGAATTCCGCCGTTGCCATACCCGCTTGGCGTGCAACCTGCGACCAAAAGCGTAGAAACTGTCGCAAAAACGAATATTGAATGACCCATATCGATATACCTCGTGTCTGGTTTCTTTTGTGCCCCGATCTTACACCAGCCTCGGCAGGTTCAAAGCTAATTCCGCAGGCTGTCAGGGCGCGATATCGAAACGCGACTTTCCTCTGCACCATCGCCGCGAAAAGGCCCGGCCCGGCCCGCCGGGAACCGAACCGGGCAGAGGTGAAAGGGGTTCGCGCAAGAATGGCAGGTGCGCCGACAGCGGCTTTCGCGCTGTCGGTCGCATCATGGTCGGATATCGCAGACGACGCAAAAGCGAAATCCGACTCACCCGACGGATGGGCAAAACCTTGCTTTATTGCTGTCGGGCTGCGCAAAATCATGCCCGGTCATCCTCGTCATCATCCCAGTCGGCCCAATCGTCGACCGGTTCTTCCACCGGATCGGGGGCAAAGACCTTGGGAAAGGACGCCTCGGCAATCTTGCGGTTGACGCGCAGCAAGGCGTCATAGCTTTCGGGGTCGAACGGGTCTTCGGCAGCGACGACCTCGCGCCCGAACAGCCAGGACAGGCGACCGGCATCGAGGTTGCCACGCTCGAACGGCTCCTCGCCGAAATGCTTCCAGAGCGCGCGCAAGAAGCCTTCGTCGGCAGCGCGGTCAACGGCGGCGCGGTCGCGGTAGCGTTCACGTTTGATGATTTTGGTCGCACCGGCCTTGTTGGCGCGGCGGATCACGAACTGGAAATCCGTGCTGGGCAAACGCCCGGGGAAGCCACGATGCTTGATCATGCGGCACCCCCTATCAGGGCGATTCCGCAAGAACGGGCGGGCAGAACGCGTGACGCGCCGGTAGCCCGCCCGGAAAGTTTACTTGTATTTACCGGTGTAAACCGGCTCAGCCGAAACGGCTGATGCCTGTTCATCAATATAGACAATTTCTTCTTGCTGGGGCGTGGCGGCGCAGGCTGCAAGGAAAGCAACCGTGCCAAGTGCCAGAACCAGCTTGGTTCTCGATACCATTTCAAACTCCTGTATGTCCGGGAGATCGGCAGGCCGGTTGTTTCCGGCAGGCGCCCCCATGGTGATGTAACGGCCGCTTGGGTTCGGCCTTCGGATACAATAGCCCGGATGGGCGTTGAAAAATACATGAGTTTACCTAAGTTGAAAGGTTGTGACTTCGCTACATCAGCGCAGGCGCGGGCCGGGCGGCGCGAAGCCAGATTTTGTGTCCGCATCAAAAGCCCTCCCATATGCAGGTCTGGTCTTCAATGGTGTAGGCCTCGAAGAACTGGGTCGCCTCTGGCGTGGGCACGCCAAAGTCCACCGGTCTGTCAGACAGCGAGATGATGATCTGATCCGGCATGGGAGTGTTGCCCAGCACACGCGGCAGGGCGTAGCTCTGGCACAGCTCATACATGTCATCGAGGGCGGTCTCGTTGTCGATGTTGCCTGTATCGCGGGCAATCGCCGGAGCGACAAAGCGGAAGCGGACGGCAAGGCCCGAGGGGCCAGGCGCATAGGTGATGACATCGAGCAAGGTCACAAGCTGCCCCGAGGGCACGGCAATCGGCGCGTCCACCCCGGCGGCGGGCGACAGCCAGTCCGGGGGGGCGGCCCCTGTCGTCACGCCGTTCATGGTTGCGGCACCCGTCATGCGCTGGCCTTGCGCAGCAACACGCGCCGCGCCTTGGGCGGGGCCGGAAGGTCTGTCAGCGTGCCAAATTGCGCGAGCGCCGCCGCCTGGGCCAGGGCCGTCGTTTCGCGCAGATCGAAAATCGCGGCACCGCCCGGCAGCAGCGCCTTGTCGAGGAACGGCAGATACAGATCGACCGGGTAGTGAAAGCCACAAGACAGGAACGACACCGCGAGATCGACGGGCTTCAGTTTTTCGGGTGCTTTGTCGCGCGGGTTCAACGTGGTGATCTGTTTGGCCAACACACCATTGGCCCGCAGCAACTCCTTGGCACGCACAAGGCTGGAATAGGCGGCCCCCTCGTTTTTGAAGCCGAAGTGGCGATGTTCGTTGCTTTCCAGATCGATCAGCACCACGTCTGACTTCAGGTCGCGGGCAAGAAACAGGTCGAAAAACGCATAACCGCAGCCAATGTCGGCCACCCGCTTTGGCGCAAGTTCCGCCAGCAGCGGTGCGAGCGCACGGTATTCGGCATGGATGACGCCCGCGGCACGGCGGGCGATCCGGTCGCCCAGCCGGTCAATCTCGGCCTGCATCAGGGTCATGTCGCCCTGCCCCCAGGCCCGGATCACCTGGCCCGAGCGTGGACGGTCGAACATCACCTCGGAGCGTTGCAGCACGAGGTTGATCAGGTCGTCACGAGTCAGGCAGGCGAGGTCGAGCCCGGCGATGGCCGGATCAGCCGCCTCTGCGGCGATATCTGGGGTCAGGGTCATGGCATTTCTCCACTGAAGAGGTGTTACAGCGGAATGTTATCGTGCTTTTTCCATGGATTTGTAAGCTTCTTGCTGCGCAACGAGGCAAAAGCCCGCGCGACGCGACGCCGGGTGGAATGCGGCGCGATCACCTCGTCGATAAATCCTTTTTCAGCGGCGACAAAGGGGTTGGCAAAGCGGCTTTCATATTCTTTGGTGCGCTCTGCGATTTCCTCGGGGGTTTTGCCGCGGTGGATGATCTCGGTCGCCCCCCGGGCCCCCATCACCGCGATTTCGGCGGTGGGCCAGGCGTAGTTGAAATCGCCGCGCAGGTGTTTTGACGCCATCACGTCATAGGCGCCGCCGTAAGCCTTGCGGGTGATGACGGTGACTTTCGGCACCGTCGCCTCGCCGTAAGCGAACAACAACTTCGCGCCGTGCTTGATGACGCCGCCGAATTCCTGGCTGGTGCCGGGCAGGAAACCGGGCACATCGACCAGCGTCAGGATCGGAATTTCGAACGCATCGCAGAAGCGGACGAAGCGCGCGGCCTTGCGGCTGCTGTCGATGTCGAGGCAACCGGCCAGAACCGTGGGCTGATTGGCGACGATGCCGACGGACTGGCCCTCGATCCGGACGAAACCGGTGATGATATTGGCCGCGAAATCCTTCTGGATCTCGAAAAAGTCGCTCTCGTCCGCCAGTTTGTGGATCAACTCTTTCATATCATAGGGCTGGTTCGGGTTGTCGGGGATCAGCGTATCAAGGCTGTCTTCAAGCCGCGCCGGATTGTCGAAGAAAGGCCTGGTCGGGGCCTTTTCACGGTTGTTCAGCGGCAGAAAATCGATCAGGCGGCGGGTTTCCGACAGCGCTTCGACATCATTGTCATAAGCGCCGTCGGCCACGCTCGACTTTTTGGTGTGGGTGACGGCACCGCCCAGTTCTTCGGCGGTCACCACTTCGTTGGTGACGGTTTTCACCACGTCGGGGCCGGTGACGAACATGTAGGAGCTGTCTTTGACCATGAAGATGAAGTCGGTCATCGCGGGTGAATACACCGCGCCGCCGGCACATGGCCCCATGATCAGGCTGATCTGCGGCACCACGCCGCTTGCCATGATATTGCGCTGAAACACTTCGGCGTAGCCCGCAAGACTGGCGACACCTTCCTGGATACGCGCGCCGCCGCTGTCGTTGATGCCGATCACCGGCGCGCCGTTCTGCACCGCCATGTCCATGATCTTGCAAATTTTCTGCGCGTGGGTTTCCGACAGCGAGCCGCCGAACACCGTGAAATCCTGGCTGAAGACATAGACCATACGACCGTTGACCGTGCCCCAGCCGGTCACGACACCGTCCCCGGCGGGACGATCGCTCTCCATCCCGAAATCGGTGCAGCGGTGGGCGACGAACATATCGAACTCTTCGAACGAGTCCTCATCCAGCAACAGCTCAAGCCGTTCGCGCGCGGTCAGTTTACCCTTGCCGTGCTGGGCTGCGATGCGCTGCTCGCCCCCGCCCAGGCGTGCGGCTTCGCGGCGTGTCTCAAGCTCTTCCAGGATGTCTTTCATCGTCAGCCCCCCAATTGCAATTATGGCATTCTTAGCCTTGAAAGTCGCGTCACGGAAGAAAAATACGGTAAATTTGCAAAGTTATCGCAGAAGTTTGTCTGCAAATTGCAAATTTGCTAACCGAGGCTTTGTCAGAAGTTCCCTGTCAGGAACTTGGGCCTGATAAGCTCCGGCCGGTCACAGGCAGAGCGGCCACATGTCTTCCACGCTTTCGACCGGTAGGGCAAACGCATCGCAAAAACCTCGCAAAACGTCTACGAAGAACCTGCCCGCGGCAATAGACAATAGACAGCGGCGCGGGATCGGCGTAGCGATTTCTGCATGAATACCATACCCCCCGCGCGCTACCTTGACCGGACGACCGCCCCGCATCTCACGACACTGGTTCTGATCGCCGGAATCGCAGCGCTTTCGCTGAATGTTTTCTTGCCGTCCCTGCCTTCCATGGCAAGTGCATTTGGCGTCGATTACGCGCTGATGCAACTTTCGGTGTCGCTCTATCTGGCGGCAACGGCGGCGATCCAGATCGTGATCGGCCCGATTTCCGACCGCTTTGGCCGCAGGCCGGTGATGTTGACCGCAGCGGCGCTGTTCACGTTGGCCTCGGTCGCTGCAATGCTGGCCCCAACCTTCGGAATCTTTCTCGTCAGCCGTATGGCGCAGGCCGTGATTGCCACGGGATTTGTGCTGTCGCGCGCCGCCGTGCGCGACATGGTTCCGTCCGAACAGGCGGCCTCGATGATTGGCTACGTCACGATGGGCATGTCGGTCGTCCCGATGATCGGCCCTGTGATCGGCGGCGCGCTGGACCGGGAATTTGGCTGGCAGGCCTCGTTCGCGGTACTTGCGCTGTCGGGGCTTGGCCTGTGGCTCTTGATGTATTTCGACATGGGCGAGACCGCAAAAACCCGCGCCGCCAGCTTTTCCGAGCAGTTTCGTCAATACCCTGCCCTGCTGACCTCGCAACGGTTCTGGGGCTATTGCCTGGCGGCGGCCTTCGCCTCGGGGGCGTTCTTTGCCTATCTCGGTGGGGCACCCTATGTGGCGACGACCTTCTACAAGATGGATGCGGCGACCCTCGGCCTGTATTTCGGCGCGCCCGCGGTTGGCTATATGGCCGGAAACTTTCTGTCCGGACGCTATTCGATGCGGGTCGGAGTGAACCGGATGGTGCTGGCGGGGGCGCTGTTTTCAACCACAGGGATGATCGTGCTGGCCCTTCTGGCCTTTGCTGGCCATGACGGGCCGAACGTGTTTTTTTCGCTGATGGTCAGTGTCGGCCTGGGCAACGGGCTGCTGATGCCGAATTCCAATGCCGGGATGCTGTCGGTGCGGCCCAATCTTGCCGGGTCTGCCGCAGGGTTGGGCGGAGCCTTCACGATCGGCGGCGGGGCTGCACTGTCGGCGCTGGCAGGTTTTGTGCTGGGCCCGGACACCGGGCCGGAACCCTTGATCCTGTTGATGCTGGCCACCTCGGTGCTGTCGGTCATTTGTATCCTCTGGGTGATGCACCGCGCGCGCGTTGTCGGCAACACCGCTTGACGCGCCGGCTTTGCAAAGTCAATTCTGGCTTTGCAAAGTAACGGAGCGCACAGATGGCCACCCAGAAACTCTATGCCGGGGCGAAACTGCGCGAGTTGCGTGGCAGGCTGCGACTGACCCAGAAGCTGTTTGCGCAGAAGCTGGACGTTTCGCTGCCCTATCTGAACCAGATGGAGAACAATCACCGCCCGATTTCGGCCGGGGTGGTGCTGGGCCTTGCGCAGGAATTCGGGCTGGATGTGACCGAGTTGACGACAGGCGATGCCGAGCGGATGGTCGCCGACATGCGCGAGGCGCTGGCCGATCCGGTGTTCACGGCCCCGCCACCGCTGGCCGATCTGCGGCTTGCAGCATCCAACGCCCCGGCGCTGGCACGCGCATTCCTCGACCTGCACAGCGCCTATCGCCAAACGCATGAGCGACTGGCCAGCCTCGACGAGGCACTGGGCCGCGACGACAGCGCCTTGCGCCCCTCGCCCTGGGAAGAGGTTCGCGACTTCTTTCACTATTGTGATAATTATCTTGATGCTATTGATCGGGCAGCAGAACATTATGTTGACAATGCAAATACCGAAAAAGACATAAGAAACCTTATGTCTGATACCTTGATAAATCTGGGTATTGAATTGCACTTTTCAAACAATATGCGGTTACGGCGCTTTGATCCCGTCTCAAGGCAGCTACATCTGTCACGCCAGGCAGACCGGGCGACGCAAAGCTTTCAACTGCTGCATCAGATCGCGCTGTTGACCCAGGACAAGCTGCTCGAAGCCACCCTCGATCTGGCGCATTTCCAGAGCGACGAGGCGCGGGGTATCGCGAAAATCGGGTTGGCCAACTACTTTGCCGGAGCCGCGCTGATGCCCTATCGACGCTTTCAGGCCGCAGCGGAAGAGATGCGGCACGATCTGGAACGTCTCGCCGATACCTTTGACGCATCGATCGAGCAGGTCGCCCACCGGCTTTCGACGCTGCAACGGCCAGGCGCCAAGGGGGTGCCGTTTTTCTTTGTGCGGGTCGATCAGGCCGGTACGATCACCAAACGCCATTCGGCGACCTTGTTCCAGTTTGCCCGGTTTGGCGGGGCCTGCCCGCTGTGGAACGTCCATCAGGCGTTTGAGACGCCGGGTCGCTTTTTGCGGCAACTGGCGGAAACCCCCGACGGCATTCGTTATTTCTGCCTTGCCCGCGACGTGTCCAAACACGGCGGCTCCTATGGCGCGCCGGTACGACGCTACGCCATCGGGTTGGGGTGCGAGGTCGGCCATGCCGATAAGCTTGTCTATGCCGACGGGCTTGACCTGAAAGGACAGTTCGAGCCGATCGGCATTTCCTGCCGGATCTGCGAGCGCCCCGATTGCCATCAAAGGTCCGTCCCCCCGCTCGAGCGCCGCCTGCGCATCGACCCCGACAGCCGCGGAGTGCTGCCCTACGGGATCGACGCCGGGGTCACGCCGGATTAGGCGGCACGCAGCAGGGCCTGGATTTCGTCTTTCAGACGCATCCGCTGCTGACGCAACTCCGCCTCGTACTGCTGGTCAACCGGTTCCACCAGCGACTCGGCGCGGTGAACAGCGCGATTCACGGTGTGATATTCCTCAAAAATCCGCGCGAAATGAGCATTTTCCAGCTTCAACTGACGCATTTTTTCGGCGTCTTCCGGGAACTCCTCGGACAGTTCGTGCGGCGTATTCGACATAAAATTTCCTTTCGCGTTGCTTCGGATCGACCCTATGCCCTGCGGCCCGTCGCTGCCTTGATCCGTGTCAACCGGTGGGGAAACCCGGCCCGTGGTTTCACTTAACGCCTGGCCGCACGAAAGCCGGCAGCGATCGCCTCGGCGCCGGTGCAGAAAAACCGCTCATCCTTTTCCGGTGAGATCCTTGTTGCGTCATAGTCACGCTGGCCAGGCGTATGATAGATCCGCTCGCCAGTTTTCGAGATGTTTCCCTTGATCGCGCAGCCCTCCGGCGCGGGCTGGCGTTTGCGAAATTTTCGGTAGCGCCCGGGCTCTGTTGTCGTCCCGTTCCACACCCCGCGCGCCTGCGTTCTGGCAAAGGCTTCATCGGCAACATAATCTTGCGAATATTTCCGGTAAGCCCAGGCCGCTCCGGCCCGCACCATCCCGCTTGCGACGTCCTGGCCATCGGCAAGACAACGGGCCACGATACGGCCATAGCGGTCCCGGTCTTGCGGAACGCATCGGACGTCCGCGCCATCCAGCAGCCCGCGCAGCGTCTTTGTCGCCCAGGTCCCGCAGGCCCAGTTCCGCCCTGAAGGGTCGCAACGCTGCGGGGTCTCGGGCGCATCGATGCCGAACAGTCGGATTTTTGCAGCGCCCAGCACGAGGGTATCACCGTCGACCACCCGCACAATGCCCCGCAAGATGGCGGCATCGCCTTGCGGACCGGTCAGGCCAAAGGCCGGGGCGGCGAAGCTTAAAATCAGAACAAAAGCGGCACGAAGTGTTAACATACCCCTTGATCTGGGGGCTTTCGCCTCTGCAATCAAGTAATTTGTTAACTATTGGTTAACGAAGATTAACGCTTCACGCGACCAACCCATTCAGCGTTGGCGCTCTTTCCAGTCCGGATTGATCATCGGTGCCAGGTTCATCGGCGCCAGCGGCGCACGGCCGAGGATATGATCTGCCGCCTTCTCGCCCACCATGATCGACGGACCGTTCAGGTTGCCGTTGGGGATGCGCGGGAAAATCGAGCTGTCGGCGAGGCGCAACCCCTCGACCCCGATCACCCGCGCCTCGGCATCCACCACCGCCATCGGGTCATCGCGCCGGCCCATTTTTGCCGTGCCGCACGGATGAAAGGCGCTTTCGGCATGCTCGCGGATGAAATCATCGATCTCGGCATCGGTCTGCGTCGAAGGGCCAGGTTGAATTTCGTGCTTCACATAGGGCTTCATCGCATCCTGGGCGAACACTTCCCGCGTCAGGCGGATGCAGGCCCGGAAGTCTTCCCAGTCGCGCGCGGTTGACATGTAGTCGAAGCGGATCACCGGGTTGTCCTTCGGATCGGCAGAGCGCAACCGGACGGTCCCGCGCGACGGGCTGCGCATCGGGCCGGTGTGCACCTGGAAGCCATGGCCCTCGGCGCTTGCCTTGCCGTCGTATCGCACGGCGATCGGTAGGAAATGGTATTGGATATCAGGGTATTCCACGCCTTTCTTCGAGCGGATAAAGCCGCAGGCCTCAAACTGGTTCGACGCGCCCAACCCCGTGCGTGTGAACAGCCATTGCGCGCCTATCAGACCTTTTCCGATCAGGTTCCAGTGTTTGTAAAGGGTGATCGGCTGAAGGCTGGCGAACTGCATGTAAACCTCCAGATGGTCTTGCAGGTTGGCCCCGACGCCCGGCCGGTCCGCGACCACCGCGATGCCATGTTCCGCCAGATGGGTCGCGGGGCCAATGCCCGAAAGCATCAGCAGTTTGGGCGAATTGAGGCTGGAAGCGGCAAGGATGACCTCGCGCCCGGCTTCAATGATTTCTGTAGCGCCGCTGCGTGAAATCTCGACCCCCGTCGCGCGCCCTTCGGAAATCACCACCCGGCGGGCAAGACCCTTGACCACGGTGACGTTGAATTTCTTCAGCGCGGGTTTCAGATAGGCGTTGGCGGCAGACCAGCGCTGACCCTTGTAGATCGTCGCCTCCATCGGGCCGAAACCTTCCTGGGCCTCGCCATTGTAGTCCGGGGTGACGGGGTAGCCCGCCTGACGGCCTGCCTCGATAAAGGCATCAAACAACGGGTTGTTGCGCGGACCACGGGTGATGTGCAACGGGCCGTCAGCGCCCCGGTAGTCGGATTTGCCACCGTGCCAATGTTCCATACGTTTGAAGTAGGGCAACACATCGGCATAGGCCCAGCCATCAGCTCCCGCTTCGGCCCAATGGTCAAAATCGCGGGCGTGACCACGGACATAGACCATGCCATTGATGCTGGACGAGCCGCCAATAACCTTGCCGCGCGGCGTGACAAGGCTGCGGTTGCCGAGGTGCGGTTCTGGCTCCGACGACATGCCCCAATCGTACAACCCCATGTTCATCGGGTAGGACAACGCGGCGGGCATCTGGATGAAGGGGCCCGCATCGGTGCCGCCGAACTCGATCACGATGACGGAGGCCCCGGCCTCGCCGAGGCGATACGCCATGGCGCAGCCGGCCGAACCTGCACCGACGATCACATAATCTGCCTTCATAGCCTTCTTCCTGTTCTCCTGACCCCGGACGGGCCAGCCC
>TARA_R110002111_G_C6005689_1_pt1 | contig 11220 bp, 11 predicted proteins | sample TARA_R110002111 | Tara Oceans TARA_R110002111 (sample SAMEA4397363) | marine metagenome | biome: Polar Biome; feature: [ZZZ] marine water layer (ENVO:01000295); material: water (ENVO:00002006), including particulate matter (ENVO:01000060) such as... | depth 199 m | reverse complement strand
GAAAAGGCAGAGAAGGGCGAAATCCCACTGGATGTTTTCATTACCCATGAAATGCCACTCGAAGACATCAACAAGGCCTTTGAGCTGATGCATGAGGGTAAGAGCATCCGGACTGTGATTCATTTCTGACGGCATTGATTTCGATCCGGCTACTTTCTGTCGCCGGATCGAAATCTATATACTCCTTGCCTGCCGGACCTCGGGTTGCGCCGAACAAAAGTGGCTCTTCTTTGCTTAGGCGATGTGCACTAACGAACCGGGACGCTGTCTGGCCGATTAGTACACGGAGGTGCCCGATTTAAAGAAATCGCCGATGTGCTACGTAATCGTCACTTGGATACAACCACGATCTACGTCAAAGTCGATCTCAAGGAACTGACCCAATTGGCTTTACCATCGTCCGGGAGGTCGTTATGAATACGCACGCAACATTGGCTGTTCGAGCCGTGGCCCACGGCGACAAAGCGGCCGAACGCGCCCACCGCTGCTCGGCGGATTCAAGCCTTACGCCCTTCGCCCGCTATTGCGCCCAGTTCGATCCGGCCACAGAGATTTCGCCTGATGGTGTCTGTTTGTCCGTTTTTGTCAGCCAAGAAGCTGTTCTAGAAGAATATGGCCAAACTGTTTCGGGTCTTCTACGGAAGGCACATGCCCGATGCGATCGAGAATTATCGGTGTGGCGGTGCTGGCGTAGTGAGCCAATGCTTGCAGGGCTTCCGGCGGTGTGGCGATATCATCAGAACCACCTAGGAGGGTAAGCGGCATTGTTCGTTCTGACAATTTCTCGCGGAAGTCACAGGTTCCTAACATTTCACACAGTAAGGCGTAGCTGCGGTTGTCGCCGCGCCCCATAATAACGCTCCAGCCTTCAACGAGCGCAGGTTGCTGGTTGCAAGCCTGTGCGCCGAACCAGCGCGTGGTGATGGTTGCGGCCATGGCTGGCAGGCCTTTTTGCATCACATCTACGGAGCGCGCCTTCCAAGCATCACTGGTTCCGATAACAGCGCCGGTGTTGGTGAGGATGGCCGAGGTCACCCGGTGCGGATGGTTGGCGATCAGTTGTTGGCCAATAACGCCGCCGATAGAGGTGCCAACGAAATGAAAGCTGTTGGCGCCGGCAGTTTTGGCCAGAGCCAGTGCTTCCTGCGCCAGATCCTCGGGCGTGATTTGGCTTGGGCTTGCCGGCCAAGCTGAGCTCGCTCCATGTCCTGGCAAATCCCAAGTCAGTATGCGGAATTTACCAAGCAAGTCTGGAATAACATCGTCCCAAACCCCTTGGGTCATACCCAGCGGATGTGCCATCAACAGCAGTGGGTTTTCGTTGTTACCCAACAAGCGGTAACAGACAATGCGGTCATTGTGTATTAAAAATGCCATATTTGCTCCGTGATGACGGCCAAATTAAACCCGTTCGATGAGTGTCGCAATACCCTGACCCACACCCACGCACATTGTGCAAAGCGCATAGCGGCCTTGTGTGCGCTGAAGTTGGTGGGCGGCCGTCAGCAGTAGCCTGGCTCCGGACATCCCCAGGGGGTGGCCTAGAGCGATAGCGCCGCCGTTTGGGTTTACACGGGGGTCATCGTCGGCGATGCCCAGTTCCCGAAGCACGGCGAGGCCTTGCGCAGCGAAGGCTTCATTCAGCTCAATCACATCAACATCATCAATGCTGATGCCCTGTTTTGCCAACAGTTTGCGCACAGCAGGAACCGGACCCATGCCCATGATGCGTGGCTCGACACCGGCTGAAGCCATACCAAGAATTTTTGCCATGGGCTCAAGGCCATGGGCGCCAACGGCGGCTTCGCTTGCTATCAGCATAGCCGCGGCGCCATCGTTAACGCCTGATGCATTACCGGCAGTAACGCTGCCGTCCTTGCGAAAGGGCGTTGCCAAAGCTGCAAGTTTTTCTAGGGTTGAGGCTCGCGGATGCTCGTCGATGTCGAACATCAGCGCTTCTTGCTTGCGTTGCGGAATGCTGATGGCAACAATTTCTTCAGCGAAGAGGCCCTGTTTTTGTGCCTCGGCTGTTTTCTGCTGCGAGCGGAAGGCGAATAAGTCCTGATCTTTGCGCGTCACATTGAACTGTTCTGCCACATTCTCAGCCGTTTCCGGCATCGCGTCGATGCCGTACTGACGCTGCATTAGCGGGTTGACGAAGCGCCAGCCGATGGTGGTGTCTTCAATGCTCTGGCTCCGTGCAAACGCAGAATCGGCTTTGCCCATTACATAGGGTGCACGAGACATGGATTCCACGCCGCCCGCCAGCACCAAGTCCATTTCACCAGCGCGGATAGCGCGGAAAGCGCTGCCCACGGCATCCATGCCTGAGCCACAGAGCCGGTTCATTGTGATGCCGGGAACCGATGTGGGTAAGCCGGCGAGCAAGGCTGACATTCTTGCCACATTGCGGTTGTCTTCGCCGGCCTGGTTGGCACAGCCCATGATGACTTCATCAATGGCCGCCGGGTCTAGGCCTGGGGCCTGTTCGAGTACGGCTTTGAAAACAGTGGCGGCGAGATCGTCAGGTCGCACACAGGCGAGTGTTCCACCGAAGCGGCCTATAGCTGAGCGGCGCGGGTGGCACAGAAATACGTTAGTCATGCTGTTCTCTCATTGTTATTTGGCATGGTGGGCACGGGTACGAGCTTTCAGGTCCCGCAGGATCTCCAGTTCTTTGGCCGTTGGTTCCGGCGTCGTTTCAGTGTTGTCCGCGAAACGAATATCCCAGCCGGTGGCGTCAACAACATTTTGCCGGGTAACCGACGGATGCAGGGAGGTTACCACCAGTTCTTTGGTTTCCGGGTCTGGCTTTAGAATGCACAGATCGGTAATGACAACGGTCGGGCCTTTGCCGATGTTGGGCACGTTGTCGCGAGCCTTACCGTCGCGACCAAAGCCAACGGTTGTCACGAAGTCGACATCTTTTACAAACGTGCGGTTGGAGTGTTTCACCGTAACGAACACTTCTTTCGCGTGTGTTGCGATTTCTGGTGCGCCGCCTCCGCCAGGCAGTCGAACCTTGGGCGCCCGGTAGTCGCCAATAAGTGTGGTGTTTAAGTTAGCAAAGCGATCGATTTGGGCGGAACCCAAAAAGCCGACGCTAACGTGTCCGCCCTGAAGCCAGTAACGGAACATTTCCGGCACCGATACGGTGGTAAGCGCTGACTCGCACAACTCGCCGTCACCAATCGAGAGAGGAAGAACATCGGGTTTGGTCTGCAGCGTGCCGGATTCGTAGATTAAAGTTACGTCCGGGGCGTGCGTCAGCCTTGCCAGGTTGGCGGCTTCGCTAGGCACGCCGATGCCGACAAAACAGGTCATACCGTTGTTCAGCGCACGAGCGGCGGTGACGCTCATCATTTCCGATGCGGTAAATTCAAGGCTCATCACGCAGCTCCTTGTTCAAAAATATTGTCGTTTAGCCAGGCAGCAAAGGTGTCGCGATCACGGGCAATGGTGTCCCACTCCTTATAAAAAGCGTTGTCGCGATCGTAATAACCCAGCGCGTAGGAGGGGCTGGCGCCTTTGGGCGCTTCTACGATAGCGGTGATGGCCCACGATGGTATAACGCATGCATTAACCCCGCCCCCCAGGTCATCCACAATTTCTTCAACGGTCACGATGCTGCGCTTGGCGGCTAAAACCACTTCTTTCTGGATGCCAATAATGCCTTCGACCAACACGTTGCCCTGACGGTCGGCACGCTGGGCGTGAATTACCGCCACATCCGGACGAATGGCGGGCACGGCTGCCAGGCGCTCGCCGGTGAACGGACATTCGATGAATTTGATCTGATCGTTCACTTTCGGTAAGTCGCTGCCAATGTAGCCACGCATAATCGCCAGCGGCAGGCCGGCGGCACCTGCTTCATAGGCGCAAGCCATAGCAGCATGGCTGTGTTCCAGAATTTCCAGTTTGTTCGGCCAGCCCTTTTCCACAGCGTCTCGTAGGCGGTGGAGCGAGCCAACGCCGGGATTACCACCCCAAGAGAATATCAATTTTTTGGCGCAGCCGGCGCCAATCATCTGGTCGTATATCAGGTCTGGGGTCATGCGGATAAGTGTCAGGTCACGTTTGCCTTGGCGGATGACCTCGTGACCCGCTGTGAAAGGGATCAGGTGTGTGAAACCTTCCATGCAGACCGTATCGCCGTCGCTGATGTGACGACTCACGGCCTCTTGAAGGGAGAGAAATTCAGCCATGACAGTGCCTCCAATGCGGCCTAAAAGTTCGCGATGCGAATATATGTTCTATATACGAACATAATGACGTGAAGATTTTGTCGCCGTCAAGTACAAATTTTATCAAATGCGAATCTTGCGGATGTTCGGTCACCGAACTAGCTGCTAACATGCGGCGTTACAGTTTTTAAGCGATTAAGCGATTAAGCGATTAAGCGATTAAGGGATAAAAATGAACGATCAGATTCTCAAACCCGGCGACAGGGACTATGTTGGCGCGCTTGCATCCGGGCTTGACGTTTTGCAGGCATTCGATGCAGAACATCGCCGTATGACCCTGAGCGAGGTAGCAACCTGCACCGAAATGGACCGAGCCAAAGCGCGGCGTTTGCTGCTAACTCTTCATGCCCTGGGATTTGTCAAGCGAAGCGCCAGGCAGTTTGAGCTAACCCCGCGGGTACTGCAGCTTGGCTATGCTTACCAGGCATCAAATCAGTACCGAATTGTTATCCAGCAGCAACTTGAAGCCATTACCGAAGAGCTGGGAGAGTCATCATCGCTGGCGGTGCTGGATGCTGACGATGTGGTCTATGTGATTCGTTCGGCTGCGCGGCATCGGTTAATGGCTATTACGCTTTCGGTTGGTACTCGCTTGCCGGCGGCCTACACCTCCATGGGGCGCGTGCTGCTGGCACAGCTGTCTGAAGTAGAGGTGTCAGCTTTTCTTGAGCGAGTAGAATTAGAGGCGTTTACGGCTTTCTCGATAACCAGTCCGGCGGCCCTCAAGCAGGAAATTGACAGAGTTCGCGAGAATGGTTATGCCATCGTGGATCAGGAGCTGGATTCAGGGCTTCGCTCAGTCGCGGTGCCCGTCTTTTCGGGAACTGATGAGCTAGTCGGAGCTATTAATATCAGCACCAATGCAGCGCGAGTGGACATGGAAACGTTGAAGGGCGTTTACCTGCGTCGACTGGAGGCGGCGGCGGCCGCTGTAGCACGGACAACAAAGTGAGGTCGCCTCCGCTGGATTAGTGATATCGCCCGGTTAAACGGGTATCCACTAGCTCATCCACAATGGTGTTTGCCAATCACATCACGGCGTTTGGGCTTTAGCCTTTTCGGCGTGAGGTAATAAGTAGTTCAAGGTTTTGCAACAACGCGTATACGTTACGTCAACGTCTCGCTCAATGTTAAGCTCCCACCTTAGAAGTCGCTATGCTGGGCACATAGTACGGACCTCACGAAGCATTTAATTTATCTAGCCGACCGTAACACCTCCACAGACAAAAAGAGTTTGGCCCGTAATGAATCCGCTACGCTCGTCACAATAGAAACTAACAGCTTGAGCAACATCTTCGGGCTGACCCATACGCCCTAACGGGATATTGTCGATGATGCGACGGGCACGCTTAGAATCAGGGGGGTTGTTCTCCCAGAAGGCGCTAGTGGCAATAGGCCCAGGAGCGACGCAATTAACCGTGATGCCGTGTTCTGCAAGCTCCAATGCCCACGTTCTGGCCATAGATTGCAGTGCCCCCTTAGTGGCGCTGTAGACTGTGCGGGCCTCTTTTCCCAGCACCACACGGCTGATGTTCAACACAATGCGCCCCGGACCATAAGCCTTAATACTTGGTAATAATGCCTGTGTGCAGATTAGTGCTGAGCGTACATTCAGGTGCATTAACTTGTCAAAATCTTCAAGCTGCACCTCCTCCAACAATGCCGGAGCGACAATTCCCACATTATTGACCAACCTGGACACCGAGTGAGATTTAGCAATTCCAACCATCACCTTGTAGGTGGCATCGGCATCGGAAAGATCGACTTGTTGCGCATCCGCCTTTAAAGATTCTGCTTCGGGCTCGATAATATCCACCACGATAACGCGATAGCCATCCTGCTGAAGGCGTAATGAAATAGCTTGGCCGATGTTTCTGGCCCCTCCGGTGACAACAGCACAGCTCTGTTGGGTACGTTTGCTCTGAGCAGATTCTTGACTCATTCAGATGTCCTCGGCGTATTTATATCTACTGGGTATGCACCTGACGTAAAAACACCTCGCTGGTAAATGACAGCGAGGTGCATGGAAGCTCTTCTTTTTTACACGTCGTTATCGCGTACTGAAGAAGGGTGGCGGCAGAGTGGTTTAACCTGGATATCCATGTAAGGAAATAGGGGCAATCCGCTAATGAGGCTTTGCAGCTCGTCGTTGTCATTAACGTCGAATATGCTGACATTGGCGTAGCTGCCCGCGACCCGCCAAAGGTGGCGCCACTTGCCCTGCCGTTGTAGCTCTTGCGAGTAGGCTTTTTCTTTCGCCTTAATATCAGCCACTTGATTAGCTGGCATTTCGAGCGGCAGCTTTACGACCATTTCAACATGGAACAGCATTGTTCTTCTCCATCACGTTTGCGTTATAGAGTGTTTTTCCGATCCAAATAGGCTTGCCGCCAGCGCATAATTTTAACCTCGGCGAACAGCTTCGCCTGATGAAACGGATCGGCGGTAATAAAACGCTCAGCTTCCTCTCGACTGTCTAGATCCAACAGATAGATGCCGCCCGAAGCCGTTTCGCCATCATCAGAAAGCTTGGCACCACAGGCCAGCAATATCTCCACGTGGGCGTCGAGGTAGTCTAAATGAGCTTGGCGCACCTCCAGGCGCAGGGCCTGGAGGTTGGGTTTGTCGAAAGTTTCGATCAGAAATGGCATGTGCAAGCCTTCTGTGAACATGCGTGGTTAAGCGCCAAGGTGGCCCCAGATCGTTACGGCGCTGGCGAAGATGACCCCCAGATAAATCAGGATCAGCACCATGTAGCCCATCACATCGCGTAACTTCAAACCGGAGATAGCCAATACTGGAAGGATCCAGAACGGTTGAATCATGTTGGTCCACTGGTCGCCAATCTGCACTGCAAGGGCTGTGGCCGCCTGGGAAGCGCCGAGTTCTGCGGCGGCTTGCACCATAACCGGGCCTTGCACTGCCCACTGACCGCCACCGGACGGGGCTAACAGGTTAATGATGCCGCCACTAATAAATGACCAGATAGGTAGAGTTTGTGCACTGGAAATATCAGCGAACATATTCGCAAACGAAACGACCAAGCCCGAACCTACCAGGATTCCCATTATCCCCGCATAAAAAGGATATTGCACAATGATACCGGAGACGATGCGAATGCCGTCTGCAAGTGCGGCCAAGAAGTTGGCCGGCGAGGCGAACAGCAAGATGCCCAAAAACAGGAAAGCAAAGTTGATGCTATTGAGGTTCAGCGAACCGCCGTCCAGGGAGTAAAGAGCCAGGTACAGCATGCCGAACACGCCAATACCGATACCTACCACTTTGCTACGATTTAAACGCTCGGCAATAGTGATTTCTTCGCCTGTGGCAATAGGAGCGCTGGTAGGTATGACGACGGAGCTACGGTCAATTTCAACAATATCTTCTGCTTTCTTGGGGTGCAGCCAGGCGTTGAAAAAGGGCAAGGTGAGAAGAATCAGGGCGCTAGTACCCAGTAGGATAGGCGAAAAAATTGTCTCGCTTAAAGGTATCAGCCCGATGGCATTCTGAAGAAAATGCCCCTCTGTCGCAATTAGCAGTGGCACGCTACCGGACAGGCCAATACCATATAGAGCAAAGCCCGAATACGCAGCGGCAATGACCAGGGGGTAATGCAACCCTTTCACGTTAAGCGCCAGCTTTTGAGCAACGATCCCGCCGATTACCAGGCCGAAACCCCAGTTCAACCAACTGCCAATACCGCCGACTAAAGTAGCGACCACAATAGCCATGAACGGTGTTTTCACGCGCGTAGCGATACGGTTGAGCGCGCCATCTACCAAGGGTGTTCTAGCCAGGATATAGCCGGCCAGAAGGATTACTGTCATCTGCATGCTGAACGCCAGCAAGTTCCAGAAACCGTCGCCCCAATAACGTACTGCATCAAATGGGCTAGTGCCCTGCATGAGTACCGCTAATATCATTGTGAGAACGGTTAAAAGGATGGCTATGACCAACGGGTCGGGCATGTAGCGGTTAACGAGCCGGGTGAAGAAATTTGCAAGCGCATTCATTGAAGGCGGCCTTTATTGTTGGCATGTTTGTAATTGTATATAATGTACGCTATGCGAACATAAGTTCGCAAACTTAGGCAATACTTAACTCTTGAACAACGTCATTCAATGCGACTTTGGTCTAACCTGCCCAAGATAGGTGCAAACAAGGAAGAAAAGCTGATGAACGAACATGCATTACAAGCTGTAGTGGTAGGTGCCGGCACCATGGGCACTACATTAGCCAAGTTGATGGCAGTTCAGGGCGTTAAGGTCATCATGGTAGACACCAATCCAGACGTGCTTGAAACCAGCCGTCTGTCTATAGGAAAGGATGTTGCCAACGTTTGCTTCACCACGGAATTAAAGGTGGCGCAGAGTCCGGATTTTGTAATCGAGTGTGTAACCGAAAATACTGCAATTAAGCAGAATGTCGTGGCACAGATCGAGTCCAGCATGCCTGATACCACCATCATCATGACCAATACCTCGGGTATCCCGATCGACGACATCGGTCGCACCATGCGCATACCGCAACGGTTTTTGGGTGCTCACTTCTTCAACCCGGCGGACATCATTCCCACTGTAGAGGTAATTCCCGGTAGCCAAACGGATGCTTCGGTCGTGGAGACAGCGTGCCGTTGGCTGAAGCAATTGGGAAAGCGCCCGGCGGTAATAAATATTGGCGTACCCGGCTTCGTCGCCAATCGCATCCAGCACGCGATGATGCGTGAATGCCTATCCCTGCTAGAGAAAGGCGTTCTAGAAGCCGAAGCATTGGATGACATCGTGCAGTATTCCATCGGTGTGCGCATGGCACTAAACGGCCCGTTGCGCCAACGTGACCTCAATGGGCTAGATACCCACCTGAACATCGCCCGTTACCTCTATCCGGATCTTGACGCGCGCGATAAGCCAGCGGCCCTTCTCGAAGATTACGTTGCCCAAGGGCGCCTGGGTGCCAAAACCGGACAAGGCTTCTACTCCTGGAGCGAGGAGTCGCGTGCGCAACACCAGACACAAGAGCGCGAAGATCTGCAAAACATCATTAAAATCGCCATGCAACACGTTAGCCGGGAAGACTTATGAGCCAGCCACGATGGAAAAAACGCCCTGAAGGTAGCAACTGGGGAGATTTCGGTTCCGATGATCAATTAGGGCGAGTCAACCTGATCGGTTCTGAACAGGTACTCAAAGGAGTCAGGGAAGTTCACGAAGGGGTGGTATTCTGCCTATCGCTACCACTGGACATTCCCGGCGGCAAGATGCTAAACCCCCGCCGTTCGCCGCCGAAGCTATCGCCAACGGCACTCGGCAATGACCAATACATCAACTTTCCTCTAGCCAATAATGCCCCTTCGCTGCAAGACGTTATTAGTGACGATCGGGTGCAAATCTCGTTGCAGTACTCCACTCAATGGGATTCTTTCGCCCACGTGGGCGCGCTGTTCGATGGTGATAACGATGGGAAGCTGGAAAGTCGCTACTATAACGGCTATCTGGCTGGGCAAGATGTACTCGACCTGAGCCAGGAACCTGCCCAACAACATGACTCATATGCCCAGAAACTTGGCATCGAAACACTGGCAGCGCACGGTATGCAAGGCCGGGCCGTATTGGTCGATCTGGTACGGGTTTTCGGGGCGGGAAGAACACTCGTAGGACATGTGCAGTTGATGCAGGCGATGGCGCAATTAAATGTGACTGTTGAACAAGGAGATATGCTGGTGCTGCGCACGGGGTTCGCCGAGGCGTTGCTGGACATGCAAGGTTCGCCAAATCCCGACGTGCTGAAAAACACCGGAGCGGTGCTTGATGGTAATGACGCGGCTCTGCTGGAATGGATAACGCAAAGCGGTATTGCTGCAATCTGCGCCGATAACTATGCGGTAGAGAATACCGACAGCGAACTGGAACCTGACTGCTGCTACAAGCTCCCTTTGCATCATCACTGTCTCTTCAAACTTGGATTGCCGCTGGCAGAGCTGTGGCACCTGAAAGACCTGGCAGATTGGCTACATAGCCGAGAGCGCAATCGATTTTTACTGACGGCACCACCGCTGCGTCTGCCAGGGGCAATCGGCTCGCCGGTAACCCCGATTGCAACCGTATGAGCTAGAAAACCTATTTGTTCCGCTCAGCTTCCTGCTGTGCACTAAGGTCATTCGATACTGGATCAGCCTCTAGGTTAGCTGGCAAATATCGAGAAACACAATAGTGCGGTTCTCACCCGTAATATTGCCAGCTCAGTGCAATAGGTTTCACCAAAGATGATGGACTCACCGTCGCGCCAGCCCTTAACGATCCGTCAACTTAACCTCAATCCGCCGGTTCTTCTGCAAGGCCTCATTGCTAGAGCCGTTTGCCACCGGGAAGAACTCACCAAAACCCGCCGCAACCATGCGGTTTTGTGGCACGCCCTGATCTGCCAGGTAGCGCACCACCGCCACAGCGCGAGCGGTTGAAAGCTCCCAATTAGAGGGAAACTGCAGTGTATTGATGGGAATCCGGTCGGTATGGCCATCAATACGCAGAATCCACTCAAGATCGGCGGGGATCGTTTCAACCACATCCAGCAGCACGCCGGCCAGCTTGTCGAGTTCTTGCTTGCCTTCTGCGCCGAGGCTGGCTGAACCGGAAGCGAACAGCAACTCGGATGGCAGCAGGAAACGGTCGCCGACGATGCGAATGTTTTCATTGGTGGCCAGAATGCTTCGCAACCGTGAGAAGAACTCGGACTGGTACTGCTCCAGCTCGTTAACCCGCTCAGCCAGCAGGGTATTCAGGCGCCGGCTGACATCGTTCAGCTCATCTTCCTTGTCGACGGTTATTTCCTCTTGCAGTTTCAGTGCAGCGGTTATCTGCCGCAGCTGGTTCTGAAGCGATGCAATCTGATTGGATAGCCGCATGATCATGGCCTGCTGGCTGTTGGAAAGTTCATCCTTGTCATCCAGCTCCTGGTTCATGTTCGCGAGTCTTTCAGT
>TARA_R110002111_G_scaffold42337_2_pt1 | contig 11315 bp, 11 predicted proteins | sample TARA_R110002111 | Tara Oceans TARA_R110002111 (sample SAMEA4397363) | marine metagenome | biome: Polar Biome; feature: [ZZZ] marine water layer (ENVO:01000295); material: water (ENVO:00002006), including particulate matter (ENVO:01000060) such as... | depth 199 m | reverse complement strand
AACCATGTTGGGTTTTCATTTTTGATAATTTTAATAATATCAATTCCGAAATCTCCGTGAATTTGCTCTTCTTTCGACGTTGCTTCAACCACATTAGAAACACCTTTTAGCATGTTCTTATGTTTGTTGAAAGCCATAATGATTAAAAACTGAGAAAATAAAGACACATGCTCTATAAATAGAGAGAACAATAAAATTGACTCTGCATACTCTTTATTATCTTCACTTTTAGCATTTTTTAAAGCGGTTTCTAAATAATGAACACGTCTCATTATTACCGGCTTTTTCTTCAGGTTTTTAAATTCGTTATTAAGACCTAAAATCTCTAATAAGTGAGAATAAGCATCATGATGACGCACTTCACTTTCTGCAAACGTTGCTCCAACAGATCCGATTTCTGGCTTAGGCATTTTATTGTAAATCTCACCCCAAAACGATTTTACTGCAACTTCAATTTGAGAAATAGCAAGCATGGTGTTTTTAATAGCATTTTGCTCTACAACCGTCAATCTTGTTTTAAAATCTTGAATATCACTAGTGAAATTAAATTCAGAATGAATCCAATATGAATGTCTTATAGCATCTACATACTCATTAAGCTCAGGATACTCATAAGGCTTTAAGTTAATACGCTTTTCAAAAATATTTGTCTTTCTACTACGTGCTTGTTCGTCTCTATATAATATGTAAGCTTTTGCAACACTAGGGAAAGAACTTGTCATTAATTTTTCCTCAACAAGATCTTGAACCTCTTCTACAGTAGGTAAATAATTATGATCTCTACCCTTTCTTTCTAATAACGTTTGTAACACATTTACAGAAATAGTATTGGCATCTTCCTTAGTACCATTTCCTACAGACAGCATTGCTTTTTCAATGGCATTTGTAATTTTATTTAAAACAAACGGACTTGTTTCGTAATCCCTTTTAATAATCTGAGTAATCTCCATATTTCTTTTAATTTAAAACCTAAATAGTCATAAGAACAATAGTTAGTTGTTCAGAAACTCCTAGTAAATCCGTAAAACGTGTTATAATTTTTTCCTAAAACAGGAATAAAAAAGGCGAATCTTAGTTGTTTTTCTAAACTGAAAAAATAGAAAATCTATATTATTTTGCCCTCAACAAAGATTGAAAAATGTAGGGTGAAATGAAAGACATTGTTATAAACATTGTCAACAAGTTTTTAACAAACCGCTGTATCAGCCACAAAACACAATTTGATTAAAAATAAACTTAATTAACTGGTTATAAGTATTTTGCAAAACTAAAGAGATAAGAGAAATTGTAAGTTAAATCACATTAAAACCGATGTCAGCAAGCGATTTTATTGATACTTCTGATTAGGTATTTTAATAAAAATTAAGAAACAAAAAAGAGCGTTTTATAACGCCCTTTTTTCCCTAATAACTAACTAAAATAAATAATAAACAATTAAAAATTGCTTATTACCGATTAACACTGAAATGAAAATTTCAGAATTTTATAAAATCCTGATGAGTACTGATTAATAGCATTTAACCAAAAAGTAAACCCCCATTTACTGTATCATTTGGTCATTTTCATCACCCAAATATCACCATAAATCACTTATTTTCACTCTTGTAATGTGTAAATGGTAAAAAATAGTGTATAAATGGAGACACAATTTTAAGAACATTGTTTTTAGCATTCTACACACAAAACCATGCATTGCACACATAATTACGTGTAAACATTCATTATATTTCTACCTTTATATTCAATACCTTATAACCATGTTAAAAGCTGTAATCGTAGATGATGAGCCAAAAGCCATCCAAAGCCTCATTTGGGAACTGAGCAACTTTAGTCAAGAGATTGAGGTAATCGCCTCGTTCTCTAATCCGGATGAAGCCTTGTTATTTTTAGAATCAAATACTCCAGATTGCTTATTTTTAGATGTGCAAATGCCTACTATTGGTGGTTTTCAATTTTTAGAGCAATTAAAAAATAAAGATTTCGCGGTGGTTATTACTACTGCCTATGACGAATATGCAATAAAAGCCTTAAAACATGAAGCTATTGATTATCTCTTAAAACCTATAGATTCTGATGACTTAAGAGAATGCATTATAAAAATACAAAAATACAGCGATCGCACTATTAACTCTATAAAGTTAGAACGCATGCTTACTAACTTTAATTCGCAATTTGATAAAAAGAAAATTACAATTAATACAGATGGCAAACTGCTTTTTTTAGATGTAGATGATATTGTGTATATAGAATCTGATGGTAATTATAGCACACTCTTTTTACAAAATCAAAAAAAAATAGTACTCACAAAAAAGCTAAAAGAGGTTGATGCTATTTTACCAGAACATTATTTCTTTAGGATTCATAACTCTTACATTATTAATTTAAACAAAATAAAAGCATTCATAAAAAATGAAGGTTACGTAATAATGGATAGCGATCAAAAAATCCCAGTAGCTAGACAACGCAAATCAGATTTTTTAGAAAAATTATAACGAATGAATTTACGTTTCTTGCATAAGCTATTAAGTCTCTTTGTTGTCATTCTTCTTTATACATCACAAAGTTTTGCGCAACAACCAGAATTTGAAAACACATTAGCTTATCTCAACAACCAAAAGCTTATACAATTCACGCAAATAGATTCAATTTTAGAGCCATTTAAAAAGGATAGCCTAAAAATGAAGCAGTTATTAAGTGATTCTAAAAAGAACAATTATAATGAAGGCTCTTGTTTTGCATTAAATGCACTAGGTGTAATAAATAGAGATATTTCTAATTACGATCAATCCATAAAATACCACCAAGAAGCCAAGAAATATGCCGAAAAAGCCAACAGTACTGAGTTAAAAATTATTAGCCTTAATATGATTGGAGTTGCTTACAGGCGCATGGATGTTGTTAAACTGGCACTAGACTACCATACTGAAGCTTTAAAAACAGCCTATTCAGTAATCAATCCTTCGCAAACTATAATTCATAATATTGCCGTTTCTCAAAATAGTATTGGGAATATTTACTTAGCCTTAAACCAATATGATTTAGCCATTACTCAATTTAATAAATCATTAAAAATTGAACAAAATGCCAACAATAAATTAGGCTTAGCGATTAATTACCATAATATTGGCTATGCAGAAGAAGCTAAAGGCAACTTGGAAGTCGCATTATCTCAATACAACAAATCCTTAAGTTATAATAATGCTATTGACTCAGAAATAGGACGTGTTATATGCTACAATAGTATTGGCCGTATTTATCTTAAACAAGAAAATTACGATGAAGCAGAACCGATGATTAAAAATGCGTTAGAAAAAGCATTAGAATTAGACGATCAATTTTATATTACATCCTCATATGTTAACCTTGGTCAGTTAGAGCTTGAAATGAATGAGCTTCCTCTAGCTGAAAAAACTTTAAAAAAGGCATTAAACATTGCCAATTCCTATAATTTAAAATCAGCTGTCGCAGAGTCTAGCAAATTACTATCTAAACTAAATCAGAAAAACAAAAAATTTGAAGCAGCTTTAGACTACTACCAAAAAGCAGTAGAAATAGAAAGTACCATTTTAACTCAGCAAAATCTTCAATATGTTAATGATATTGTTTTAGAATACGAAAACGAAAACCAGAACAACCAAATAAAGGCATTGGCTTTAGAAAACGAAACCGTTCGTTTACGATTAGAGCGCAATAAGAAAATCCTACTTTACACCTCACTACTTCTTGCCATTTTAGGCACTGCTTTATTTATTTTAAATAGAACAAAAGCCTTATGGCGCGATAAGCATATCTTAACTCTAGAGCAAGATATGCTCAGAAGCCAAATGAATCCTCATTTTATATTTAATTCACTGAACTCCATAAAGCTCTACATTATTAATAATGAAAAAGAAAATGCGGTTTATTATCTCAATAAGTTTTCAAAATTAATTAGAAAAATTTTGATGGCTTCTAAAGAGAAAGAAACCTCATTAAACGATGAACTAGAGACCATGAAACTCTATATGAATATTGAAAACATTCGTTTTGACAATGAAATTGATTTCAATATTACCGTTGATCCTTCTATAAACACCGAAGTAACCAAAATACCTTCCTTAGTACTTCAACCTTTTTTAGAAAATTCGCTTTGGCATGGTTTATCTTCAAAAACAGAGCAGAAAAAAATTGATTTAATCGTTAGTAAAAAATCATCAAATTTTATTACCGTTGAAATTATTGACAATGGTATTGGTAGAATAGCTGCCCGAAAAATTAATGATAACAAAAAATTAAAACGAAATTCTGTTGGTATTGATATTACCAAAGCAAGGTTGGCTAATTTCTCAGAATCTTTTCATAATTCTTACACTCTAGATATTGAAGATTTGTATGAAAATGACAATCCAAGTGGCACAAAAATAACATTACAAATCCCAACTAAAAAGATTAATACAACCCATAGCTTAGCTTCTAAAAGCAGTTATTTTTAATCTTATTTAGCATTATGCTTTTCAGCCACTTTTTCTAACTCTGCATACCAATCTTCTCCAAATTTTCTAATAAGCGCTTCTTTCACAAACTTATAAACAGGCACTTGTAATTCTTTACCCAAAGTACAGGCATCATCACAAATTTCCCATTTATCGTAATTAACACCAGAGAACTCTGTGTATTCTCTAACCCTTATAGGATATAAGTGGCAAGAAACTGGCTTTTTCCATTTAATCTCACCTTGATTATAAGCTTCTTCAATAGCACAAAGTGCCGTTTTTTTCTCATCAAAAATAACATAAGCACAATCCGCACCATTAATAAGAGGCGTTTCAAAATCACCAAAATCTGTAGTTATTGATGTGCCTTGCTGCTCTATTGCTTCAATACCTTCTTTACGAAGAAAAGGCTTTACCAAAGGGTAAATATCTTCTAATATTTTAACCTCAGCTTTATCTAAAGGAGCACCTGCATCACCATCAATACAACAAGCACCTTTGCAAGCCGAAAGATTACAAACAAAATCCTTTTCTATAATATCTTCTGAAACTATTGTTTTTCCTAATTGAAACATATGTAATTACTGTGAGTTAGCATTTAGTGCAAAAGTATAAATACCTAAAACTTAACCGCAATTTAATATTGAAAATCTTTAATAATATCGCACCTTTGCAAAAAATTTGAAAACCTTAGCTGGTTTTTAGCTGATAAAACAATAACCATCAGCTATTTAAAGCTCAAATATCAAAGAAAAAAAATTACGCAATGCAACTCAATTTTAAAGAAATATTTACAGCCTTCATGATCCTCTTTGCGGTTATTGATATCATTGGAAATATCCCGATTATCATAGACTTACGTAAAAAAGTTGGACACATACAAAGTGGAAAAGCATCTATAATCGCTGGTATTATAATGATTGTATTCCTCTTTGTAGGAAAAAGTTTATTAAATCTAATCGGTATTGATGTTAATTCATTTGCGGTAGCAGGTGCATTTGTTATATTTTTTATTGCTCTAGAAATGGTTTTAGGTATTACACTTTATAAGGACGAAGAGCATAATGCAGTAACAGCTTCTGTATTTCCTTTGGCATTTCCTTTAATGGCTGGACCAGGAACATTAACCACACTCTTATCTTTACGAGCAGAATTCGCTATAGAAAACATTATCATCGCAGTAATTAGCAACGTCCTTGTTATTTTTATTGTATTGAAAACATCTGCTAAGATTGAACGCCTAATAGGATCCAACGGAATTAACATAATAAGAAAAATATTTGGTGTAATTTTGTTAGCAATCGCAGTAAAACTCTTTGCCCATAATATTAAAGCGTTATTGGCTTAATTTTTAAAACATGAAAGTATTTACAATTATCCTATCAGTTATAGCTCTAGCACTTATTATTTTTAATGCTACAAAGTTAAATTTTGATGCGCTTTTTAATGGTAAAAGCCAAACAGCATTAATCACTATTGTAGCTGCACTTTGTGCTATTATTTTATTGCAAATTCTTAGAATTTCTAAGAAGATTGAAAAGCTTTCTAAAAAAAACAGAGCCTAATCCAACCAACTCAAAACAGTGGTAATTAGGCTCATTACGCTTAAAATAGCTTTACTTAATTTAAACTGTAAGTCACTTCAAAAGTCCCCTCAGTAAAAGTATAAGTCGTACCTCCTGTAAGTATTGGATCTCCAACAAAGTTAAAAGTACCAGATACTTTTTGAGTCTCTGTATTATGAGTTGTAATTGTAATGCTGCCACTACTCGACAGAGCACTATCACCATTACTAGCGTCGTAGCTAGCCACAAACTGTGTGTCTGCAATGGTAAACGTATCTCCCGCTTCTGCACTGATAGGAAAATTAATAACCACATTATCACCATTAGACTCGCTACCACTTATTGTAATAGTAGAGCCTATTACTGTAATTAATCCGTTAACAAACTGTGGATTATAATCTGTTCCATTGATTTTCACAGAAAACAAATTATTATTAGAAGGTTCCGAAGGAGAATCGTCATCTCCACCGCATGATGTTGCTAAGAACGCAAATGCCATAAATAAAATTGTTTGTAATACTTTCATTTTTAAAATAGGTTTTAAATTAATAGTTCTTCCATTTATGACATGTAATTAAAAAGGTAAACATCATAAAGCACAATTATTTAAAAATATTTTCATTACAATTGTTTTTTCTAACTTTGAGTTTACTTTTTAGTCTCTAATGCATTAATGAATAAAGAACCTACACTAGAAGATCTTTTAAAGGATAAGGATAATGCCTTTGAACTTCTTTATAAAAACTATAAAGGTGATTTTATAGCTTTTGGTAGAAAGTTCTCATTAAAGGACAATGAAATCGTAGATATTTACCAAGACAGTTTTTTAAGTCTTTATGAAAATTTATTGAATGGAAAAATAACAGCATTTACAAGTAGTATAAAAACCTACTTATTTAGTATTGGCAAGTTTAAGATTTATGAGCACCTCAGAGCACATTCTAAATTAAATATTATTGATGCACCCATTAATGAAGAGATTACTCTTGAGGATTTAACTTTAGAAAATGAAGTATTATCTGAGCGAGAACAGCTCGTAAAAGCAAATTTTAAAAAACTAGGCAAACAATGCCAGCGCATTTTAGAACTTTTTTATCTTAAAGGAAATACCTTAAAAGACATTAAAGAAATTGAGAACTATGATAAAACAGATGTTGTAAAAAGCCTAAAATCGAGATGTTTAAAAAAACTAAAACATCTCGTAAATGCATAGTATGAAAAACGAAGAATTAATAGCACTTTATTTTGATGGTAAACTCAATGCCAATCAAAAAACCTTGTTTGATAAATTAATGTCAACAGATGCTGAATTCAGAGCACAGGTTGAATTTGAAAAACAAACAAAAACAGCTATTATTTCAATAAAAAAAGATGATCTAAAACGAAAACTTCAACAACTAGAAGCTCCCAAAAAACGTTTTAATTATTATGCAATAGTCATTGCAGCCTCATTAGTTATAGCCCTAGGTATCTTTAGCCTACTTCAACCAACAGAGAGTTTTTCAAATGAGCAATTATTTGCGGAATATTTTCAACCTTATACTAATGTTATAGTACCAGCCTCTCGTGGTGATGAACACACCAACACCACAACAGAAGCTTTTGCTTATTACGATGCACATAATTATAAAGTAGCATCAGAGAAGTTTCATACCTTATTTAATACAACGAACACATCTTATTATCTATTTTATGAGGCCATCTGCGAACTACAATTAGGTAATACACAAATAGCTATTAATTTATTTGAACAACATAAAGGCTTCGAGGATAAATTAGCAACTCATCGCAATTGGTATTTGGCTTTAGCGTATTTAAAAAGCGACAATATCATAGACGCTAAAGTTATACTACAGACTATTACAGCCAAAAAGTCCTATAAATACAAGGCTGCAGATGCCATTCTTAAAAAAATAAAATAAACAGGTTTACCTTTTTATAAAGTTGACATTAATAGGAAAACAAATTCTATTATGGAACAATTTATTTTAAAGAAAACTATTTTATACCTTTTAATTATTCTAGTAGCTTTTAATTGTAGTAGCGATGATGACGGTAAATTAGAAGAATCTGAATCCAAAGTTAAACTTAAAAAATTCACTAGTATCACCAGTGGATTTATAAACACCTCAGAAACAAGTGAAATATATTATTTAAACAATGGAAAACCTCAAGCCATATTAGATCCTTATGGTAATGTACTCTCTGTTATTTATCAAGGTGACAAACTTTTCAAGTTTGCAAATAACACCTACACTTTTGATACCGAGAATCGTTTAAAAACGATAACCAATTTAGATTATGGTATTTGCACACTTCATTACAATAGTCAAAATCTATTAATAAGGCAAGAGATTGTTGCACCTAACTCAATAGGTAGCACAGAAGAATTACATATTACTAGAGACTTATCATATAATGATAATAATCAAATCGCTGAAATATTAGAAACTGAAACTAATAATTATAGAATAGACAAATATGTATTAGAATACAACAATGATGAACAGTTAACCAATTATGAAATTTTTGTTTCTGAACAAAGTAACACACCTTTAGAATTAATTGAAGAAGTAGAAATCACCTATGATTCTTCAAGAAATCCCTTAGTACCAATTTATAACAATCTGGATTTAAATAATTCTATTTCCATGATTACTCTAAAAGAACTAGCACCATCGTTTTTGTCTAATACTGCCTTTGGTCACTACGAAGGTTTTAAAATCAATTACGTACCTCAAAACAATATTTTAAGCACCATTGTTTCTTCGCCGTTTAACGAAGCGTTGAGTGAAAATTATTCTTACAATTTAATAGATGATTACCCTAGCTCTTCAGAAGTCAATATATCTGGCGGTTTTTTTTCTTATTCAGCTGAGATCCTTTGGGAATATACTACAGATTGAAGCCAACTCTTTTTTTTATTAATCAATACAACCAACAATGAAAACAATTTTATTTAAATCAAAATTAATACGCTTATTTATAGCTTTTTTAATTTTCGCATCGTGCAGTAAAGATGATGAATCCTCAACGGTTGATATACCTACGGTAAATTATACTGCGACTAACTTTGATGCTACATTTTTTCAAACAGGTAACTCAACCGCACCTACTATAGATTGGAATGGAGACCAAGGTACATTTTCTCTATCAGCACCACTAGCAGGATTAAATATTGATAGCATCAACGGTATATTGAGCTGGGACAAAACGCTACCGATTGGCATTCACAATCTACAGGTTATAATAACAAATAGTGCAGGTCAAACCGTAAAGAATATCACTTTGAGTAATCCACTTCAAGGTGTTTTCACGGGTTTTATTATTAATGGCAATAGTGAGTACTTAGAAATGGAATTTTTCTCAGACGGTACAATAATAGTTAAATTAGAAGACTCTGGCAGTCCACCAACGGCATATGGCACATGGACTAAAAATAATACAACCATAATTGCAAACCTCACCAATCCGGAAAACGGGGTACAAGCATCATTTTCAGGCACTTTAACCATTGACACAACTGCTAAGTACACAGGTAATTTGTATAGCAATCCTAACTTAACAGATCCATTAGGTGTTTTTGAGGTGGTCCTACATTAAACAAATAAAATTAATTAAATATGAAATATTTATACATCATTATTACTTTCTCTGTGCTAAGTATACAAAATACAAAAGCACAAACTGCAGATTATTTTTTAACAATTAATACTACAAGCGCAACCAATTTAACTATAGACACAGGTATTGAATTTAATGGTTACAGATATTTCAGTGCTACTAAAAGCTTTACCGAAAGCACTATTTGGAAAACAAATGGAACTGAAATTGGCACATCCGATTTTATAAACTCTAATGACATTACTAGTGCTAGTCCAATATTTGTTTTCAACAATGAATTATACTACAATGCCTTTCAACTAGGAGAAACCGTAGTTTATAAAACAAATGGAGCTATAAAAACTCCGTTTCTTCAAGAAAACGCAGAATCTCCAGTCGTTGGTTTTGATAACAGAAGCGTTGCCATTTTAGACACCAACTTTGTATTTAGACATGGAACAATAACTACGGGCTATGAGCTATATATTAGTGATGGCACACCCAACAGCCCAGTACTTTTAAAAGACATAAGACCAGGCACTTCATCTAGTCAACCCAATTATTTCACAAAAGTTGGTGAAGACAAAGTGGTATTTATAGCTAATGATGGCACCAACGGCATAGAACTTTGGGTTACGGATGGCACAAACGCTGGTACACTGTTAGTAAAAGATATTAATACTTCAGGGAATTCTTTTATAAATGGACTAACCAGTTTTAATGGCAAAGCCTATTTTAGTTTAGGGAATGACATCTGGGAAACTGATGGTACCGAAGCAGGAACTGAAATATTTTTAAATCTTAGAATGGATAGTAATTCCGAATACCCGTTTTATGAATATAATAACGAACTTTATTTTACAGCTTACGACACCTCATTCAATTTTGTAGACCTTTGGAAAACTGACGGAACAGTTGCTGGAAGCACAATTTTAACCAGCGGACTAAACTATGCTGATGTATTTCAAAGAACAAATAATTACTTGTTTTTTGCTGCAAATACAGACGCAAACGGCTATGAGCTTTGGAGAACAAATGGCACACCCGGAGGCACGCTGTTAACTAGAGATATAAATCCAGGACCAGAAGACAGTTTGGTCGGAGAACCCTCATTAGGCAACGGCGGAAATTTATTGTTTTTTGAAGCTACTTTTTATGATGATGACCCTAATATAGAAGCCGATTTAAGTGGAGAGTTGTGGTCATCTAATGGCACAGAAACTGGGACACTGCTTAATACAACAATAAACCCTTCAAGTGGACGAGGACAACCAGACAAATTTTTCAATACAAATGGCAAGCTCATTTTTCAGGCCAACGGAGATGGTAGTGGTGCGAGCAATTCAAATCAAGGTATTGACTTATGGATTACAAATGCTAACCTGTTGTCTATAGAAGAAAATGAACCATCTCTAACCAACTTTTTATTATACCCAAATCCAAGTTCAGATACTATCGCCATAAAAGATTTAAATAATACAATTAACGAAATAGCCATTTTCTCTCTTGAAGGCAGAAAAGTTAAAACCATTACTTCTAATTTTCAAGCTATTTCCGTAAAAGACCTATCTGCTGGCACTTATTTGGCATCTATAGAACTTAATGATGGAAAACACAGTACTTTGAAGTTTTTAAAACAGTAAAAATCCAACTTATAAAATTTCAGTTATGGCGA
>TARA_R110002111_G_scaffold143696_2_pt1 | contig 11329 bp, 13 predicted proteins | sample TARA_R110002111 | Tara Oceans TARA_R110002111 (sample SAMEA4397363) | marine metagenome | biome: Polar Biome; feature: [ZZZ] marine water layer (ENVO:01000295); material: water (ENVO:00002006), including particulate matter (ENVO:01000060) such as... | depth 199 m | reverse complement strand
GAGGTGATATTCAGTATAAACTGTCTACCAAAGTCGAGATTTTTATAACGGTGCCTGCGCGCTAGGAACACTCAATCAGCTTATGAACGGAAAAATAGAATATGTGGCAACTATTTTGGGGCTGGCTGCCGGATTTATGGTTTTCCTAAATTTTGATTTTACTTATACGCTGCAGAAACTAAAAACCACTAATCGCGCAGATCTTAATATTTTTCTCTTTATTCCCCTGATGTTTTTGACCTGGGGCGTTGTCTGGTTTCAGATCATACAATTTTTAAAAAAAAGCAAAGAAAGTATGTTTAAAAAGTTCAAGCAATATCTTACCTCTCCTCTTGCCAGAGATTTTATCGGCGTTTCGATTTTCGGATTTTGCAGCGGTATACTTTATCTACTCCTTGGTCGTTCATGGGATTACACTAAATTTATTATGGAGATAGAGGAATATTTGCACGCAGGGATTTTTCCTGAAACAAGTATTTTTCCTGTATTAACAACAACGTTTGCACTGATCAGTGGGATGGCTATCGCCACAATCCTGTCTAAAAGCTTTAAATTCCAGCAAAGCACGCTCAGGGTGTTTGCGACAAGATTTTTGTCAGGAGGATTAATGGGTATTGCCATTGGGTTTATCCCCGGCGGCAATGATACGATTATCCTACATGGCATTCCGGGCATAGCCTTTCATGCTCCAGTCGCGCTCATGACTATGATGATAGCGATTGCCGTAGTGCTTGCTATAAGAAAGCAGATAAAAACCATCTCAATTGAAAAACCGGTGAAATAATTTTGGCCCGGAACCAACCAGCCCGTGACTGCACCATTTAAGTGTAGCAGTGTTATTACTACATTCTCAGCTTGACGAAATTGAGCAGTAATGTGGCGAGAAAACTTAATCCGTTAACTGAAAATACTGTTATGTGGCAAGGCCTTAGCTAGCTGTACGAACAGATGATTGGCTATCACAATGATAATCGATTTTTCGAACGTTCTTAGTTCTTAAAGCAAACATCATTGGTTCAAACTTTTTTAAATCCAAATAACGACATGAATTCTGTATATAACCAATCTATAACACTTTGCTTTTTGTTAGGCGGTTGATTACGATAACTGATGGAGTGCGCAGCGGCTTGCTCGCGTGCGCTTTGCAAATCTAAGCGACGCTGACGCCTATCATCAGCGTCGTTAGCTACCTTAGTGAATCGCGCCATCATTTCAACGCTCAAGATTGGTGTTGAAGGTTTTTTTCGAGAAACACTTTTTTGGGGCTTTGGCGAACTACACATACCTATCTCCACTTCTAGCAGCCGTTATTGTCACTGTTAGTTTGCGACCCATCGTTACTCTATTAGTCTTGGATGCATGTATATTTCTTACACATTGTGGTCAATATTCATTTAGCAGAACTAAATTTCTAATATAACGTAAGAAATCGCCCGTAAATCACGACAAAGATTCAAACACTGACTTTTTGTCCTAAACATTGGAGTGCCCGATGCACGCAACCTTACCCCTTTTGGAAGTGACTGATTTTCCCGCTATCCAACGCCAAAGCCTAGAGACTTTACAAGTCAATTTGGGTTACAAATGCAATCAACGCTGCCTGCACTGTCACGTCAATGCCGGGCCTCATCGCACAGAGATGATGGATAGGGAAACCATAGAGTTGCTGCTCCCCGTCATTAAGGCGCGCGGCATAAAAACACTTGATTTGACTGGCGGCGCACCGGAATTAAACAAGGAATTTCGTTATTTGGTGGCCGCAGCCCGCGCTGCTGGGGTGCACGTCATCGACCGTTGCAATCTCACTATTTTGTTTGAGCCTGGGCAAGACGGCCTAGCTGAGTTCCTAGCGGAAAACCAAGTAGAAGTTGTTGCATCCCTGCCCTGCTATTCACTGGCTAACGTGGACGCACAACGCGGCGAAGGCGTTTTTGATAAAAGCATTGCCGCACTGCAAAAGCTTAATGCGCTTGGTTATGGTGGCGCAAACAGTAAATTGCATCTTAATCTTGTTTACAACCCTCAGGGAGCGACACTACCGCCCAATCAACAGGCGCTGGAGATCGACTTCAAGCGAGAGCTGCACAAGCATTTTGGCATTGAATTCAATAATCTGTATGCATTGGCCAATATGCCCATTAAACGTTTTGGATCCACTTTGATTTCTAAGGGAAAATTTCACGACTATATAAAATTACTAAAAGACAATTTTGTCGAAGAAAATCTTGATCAAGTCATGTGTCGATCGTTGTTAAGCGTAGATTGGCAAGGTTATTTATATGACTGCGATTTCAATCAACAGTTGGAACTGTCTTTGGGTGGCGGCAAGCGTCAACATTTACGTGATGTGCTGGATTATGATTTAGAAGGCGCATCTATTTGTGTGGCGGAGCATTGTTTCGGCTGTACTGCCGGCCAAGGCAGCAGCTGCGGCGGCAACCTGTAGCAAGCAAATAGAAAAGTGTAATTCCTATCCACCAACAAGCTTAATGACTTGGGAACTTTAATGAAGAAGATAATATTATTAACGGTGATAGCCGCGATGGTTACTGGCTTTTTTTATTTTGACCTCAATCACTTACTTACATTAGATGGGTTGAAAAGCGGGCTAACACAATTTGAATCTTGGCGTGTAGCACGTCCCTTACTGGTCGGCGGCGCCTTTCTATTGCTATACGTTGTGGTCACTGCCCTATCGCTTCCGGGTGCCGCCATTATGACACTGGCTGCTGGCGCCTTGTTTGGCCTGATGTGGGGTACAGTTATTGTGTCCTTCGCCAGCTCAATTGGCGCCACGCTCGCCTTCTTAGTCTCGCGGTACTTATTAAGCGATACCGTGCAAAAACGTTTTGGTGATCGCTTGAAACCCATTAACGAAGGCGTTGCAAAAGACGGCGCATTCTATCTATTTACATTGCGACTGGTGCCTATATTCCCCTTTTTCTTAATCAACTTGTTGCTGGGGCTAACGCCCATCCGCGCGGCTACGTTTTATTGGGTTAGCCAGCTTGGCATGTTAGCTGGCACACTTGTTTTCGTAAACGCAGGTACACAATTAGCACAACTGGATAGTTTGTCGGGTATTTTATCGCCATCCTTGCTGCTGTCATTTGCCTTGCTAGGCTTGTTTCCGCTAATTGCCAAAAAAATATTAGGGGTAATTAAGGCGCGTAGGGTTTATGCGAAGTATCAAAAACCTAAACATTTTGACCGCAACTTAATTGTGATTGGTGCCGGTGCGGGTGGCTTGGTTACGGCCTATATTGCCGCTGTGGTTAAAGCAAAAGTGACGCTTATAGAAGCCCATAAAATGGGCGGAGACTGTCTTAACTATGGTTGTGTGCCCAGCAAGGCGCTAATTAAAAGCGCAAAGCTAGCGCAGCAAATGCGCAATGCTAGCCATTACGGTTTAGAGGATGCCAATCCCAAATTTACCTTTCGCAAAATAATGCAACGCGTTCACGAAGTGATCGCCAAGGTAGAGCCACACGATAGTGTCGAGCGTTACCAAGAGCTAGGCGTGGAAGTCATTCAAGCTTATGCCAAATTGATCGATCCTTGGACCGTGGAAATCAAACATCGCGATGGCAGTGTTCAACACCTCACCGCTCGTTCCATTGTGTTAGCTACCGGCGCACAGCCATTTGTGCCACCACTACCCGGTATTGAAGAAGTAGGTTATGTCACCAGTGATACGCTGTGGGATGAATTTGCTAAACTGGAGCAAGCGCCAAAACGACTAGTGGTGCTGGGCGGCGGCCCTATTGGTTGCGAGCTAGCACAAAGTTTTGCCCGCTTAGGCTCCGAAGTTGTTCAGGTAGAGATGGCGCCACGCATCATGATGCGCGAGGACGAAGACGTTACCGTGCTAGCGCAAGCCTCATTGGAAGCTGATGGCGTCAGCGTGCTGACAAATCACAAAGCCTTGCGTTGTGAACAGAACAACGAAGGCAAGTTTCTGGTGGTGGAACACGAGGGTGTGGAAAAAATTATCCCATTCGATACCCTGCTCTGCGCAGTGGGCCGGGTAGCAAGGATAGAAGGTTACGGCCTAGAGGAGTTGGGCATAGAAACCAACCGCACCATCGTGACCAATGATTATCAAGAGACGCTGTATCCGAATATTCTTGCTGCTGGCGATGTCACCGGGCCGTATCAATTTACTCATACTGCGGCACATCAGGCGTGGTATGCCGCTGTGAATGCTTTATTCGGCCAATTCAAAAAATTCAAGGTTGATTACCGTGTTATTCCATGGACCACCTTTATCGATCCAGAAGTAGCGCGGGTGGGAATTAACGAACAGGAAGCCAAGGAAAAAGGCATTGCCGTTGAGGTAACGCGCTACGAACTAGACGACCTCGATCGCGCGATTACCGATGGTGCCGCTTACGGGTTCGTGAAAGTACTTACCGTGCCCGGTAAGGATAAAATCCTCGGGGTGACTATTGTCGGTGAGCATGGTGGTGATTTGATGGCTGAGTTTATCTTAGCGATGAAACACGGCCTGGGTCTCAACAAAATTCTCGGCACGATTCACGCCTACCCCACTTGGGCAGAAGCCAACAAATATGCTGCAGGGGAATGGAAGCGCGCCCATACGCCGCAAAAAGTTTTACTGTGGTTAGGCAAGTATCATGACTGGCGTAGAGGGAAGCCAGCGAAGGCTAGCAAAAAAACGCCAGCAAGTTCTGGCAATAGCTAATGCTTATTGCCACGCTCATTAGGCATCAATCCAGTGAATTAAAAACCGGTTTAGCAAATCGTAGTTTTACCTATGGAGAGTTGGTCGCCAGTTATAAGTTTTGAACAGTTATTAAATTCATCGGAGATCTGAATGAAAGTGTTAACAATACCGTGGTTGTTTTTATGTTCAACGTTAATCGTTAGTTTAAATCAAGCCGCCTTTGCTACCAATGTCATGCCTCAAAACATCAATCATGATGTGTGGGATCAGTTACTCAAACAACATGTTCAGTCTCTAGATGGCGGTAAATCAACCACTGTCGATTACCAAGCCATGATGAGTGATAGACAAAATCTTAATGTGTATTTACAGTCACTTGCTACTGTCTCAGAGCTGCAGTTTAAGCAGTGGTCGAAACAAGAGCAATTGGCGTTTTTGATCAACGCTTACAATGCAGCAACCGTTGCGTTAATTCTGACTGCGTGGCCGGATATACAATCGATCAAAGAGTTAGGCAGCTGGTTTAACTCGCCGTGGAGCAAAGAATTCGTTTCTTTGTTGGGTAAGACCCGTTCACTTGATGATATAGAACATAACTTGATTCGTGGCGATGGCCGTTATAACGACCCTCGTATTCACTTTGCGGTGAACTGTGCCAGTATCGGATGCCCGGCTTTGCGAGCAGAAGCCTATGACGGCGATAAACTTGATCAGCAATTAGATCAGCAAACCACGTTGTTCCTCAGTGATAGAAAGCGCAATTATGTTGACGATAAAACCATAAAACTATCCTCTATTTTCAAATGGTATCGCGCAGATTTTGAGAAAGGTTGGCGAGGATTATTCCGATTAGAAGATTTTTTACAGCTTCATGCAGATGAAATTGGTATCTCAATATCGATAGCGGATAAACTAAAAACAGCGGATGCCGATATAGACTTTATAGGTTATGACTGGCGCCTTAATGGAAAATGATAAGAACCACGTGCAGCTGCGATTTCAAGCGCTATCCATCATCGTGCCGATTCTCAACGAAATCGAACTACTACCTGAACTGATGACCCATTTACAGTATTGGCAGCGACGTGGCTGTGAAGTTTTACTGGTTGATGGTGGCAGCGAAGATGGTTCTGCGGATGTGGCTGAAGCCATTGGCTTTAAGGTAATACGCTCGGCACGGGGCCGTGCATCACAAATGAATGCCGGTGCGGCACAGGCCAAAGGCAGGGTTTTGGTATTTCTACACGCCGATACACGCATGCCAAATGATGGTATCGAACAAATTTTTAGCGCCTTAAAGGGCCACCATTGGGGCCGCTTTGACGTTCGTATCAGCGGCGATGCACTCATGCTTGCTGTGATTGCCTTCTTTATGAATATACGCTCGCGGCTCACAGGTATAGCTACCGGAGACCAAGCTATTTTTGTGGCAAGTGACCTGTTTGTAGAGGTGGGTGGTTTTAATGAACAGCCCTTAATGGAAGATATTGAATTATCCAAGCGACTACGAAAAGTTAGTCATCCCGCATGTCTATGCACCAAGGTTACAACATCGGGACGCCGATGGCTAACACATGGACTTTGGCGCACCGTATTGTTGATGTGGCGATTACGTTGGGCATATTGGCGTGGTGTTTCGGCCGAACAACTGACGAAGGAATATTTTTAATGGCTGTACGAATTGTGATATTCGCCAAGGCGCCTTTAGCCGGTATGGTGAAAACTCGGTTAATACCGGCGCTGGGTTTAGATGGTTCAGCACTGCTAGCCAAAAGATTGCTTAGCCATACCGTTGCGCAAGCCATCGCGGCCAATATCGGGCCGACGGAACTTTGTGTATCGCCGACGACTCTACATCCGGTTTGGAAGGAACTAGCGCTACCCGCTGCACTGGTTTGGTCCGCACAGGGCGAAGGCGATTTAGGCGAACGTTTAGCTAGAGCGTCTCAGCGTGTGACCGCTAATGGCGAATCTATTTTGTTAATCGGTAGCGACTGCCCCAGTCTAACGGCTAAAAAAATTCGTGTGGCGGCAATGGCACTTGACCACTACGATGCCTGCATGGTGCCGGTGAGCGATGGTGGCTATGCGCTGCTAGGTTTGAATCGTCACCTAGATGCTGCATTCATTGACATACCCTGGAGTACCGCTTCGGTAGCTCAGCTTACGCGGCAGCGAATACTGGCGGAGAAATGGACGCTCGAATTATTTACGCCTCTGCATGATATTGATGAAGCCCAGGACTTACGGCACTTACCTAAAAGTTGGCTGCCGCATTTCAGCACCATCGGTTGTAACGCTGACATATAAATTACTTTACCTAGGAGAACACTCAATGAATTCAAACACCTCTGCTACAGATTCCCTGCAAATACCTTTGTCCCGCTCATTGCTGATGCTACGGCTAGGCGTCTTTGTGGTGATGTTGATGTGGACGCTAGACAAGTTTTTTAATCCGGCCCACAGCAGTAAAGTGTTTTCTGGTTTCTATGGCATCGATTGGTTGAGTCAAAATATGTCTTATATCGTTGGCGCTATCGAACTGTTGCTGGTGCTGGCGTTTGTTGCCGGCCTTTGGCGCCGCTGGACTTACGGTGCCGTGTTGTTGATTCACGCTATCTCAACTTTTTCTTCCTACAAAATGTATTTTTCTCCCTTTGATAATCTACTGTTTTTTGCGGCCTGGCCTATGTTGGCTGCCTGCTTAACCCTTTACTGGTTGAGAGATTGGGATACCTTGTGCGTCATTCCAGCCAAGGGAAAACGTTAATACGCTGAACTATAAAAACCTCAAACCAGTAAGCTATTATCAAGACAGGCCCCTAATCGGGGCTGCTCTACCCTAATCCGATTATTAGCTAGGCTTTACCTAGCTCGCAATATTTATTGTAAGAAACGATGGTTACGCCGCGACTAATAGCTATACGTAATTATCATAGCGATTCAATAGGCTAGCCCTAGACATAAAAGTATCTCATTTGGAGTCAGTCATCATGTACGACGTCGTTCAAGACTATTACGGTAAGCAGCTGCAAAGCTCTGCCGACCTGAAAACCACCGCCTGCTGCGACGTTAGCAATATGCCGGAGTGGCTTAAGCCCTTGCTCGCACGTATTCATCCCGAAGTGTTGGCGCGTTATTACGGCTGTGGTTTGGTTTGCCCGCCACTGTTATCAGGGTGTCGGGTATTGGATTTGGGCTGCGGTTCGGGCCGCGATGTGTATGCCTTGGCGCAACTGGTAGGCCCCGAAGGTGAAGTAGTAGGCGTTGATATGACCGACGAACAACTGGCTGTGGCTTGCGCCCATCAAGATTGGCATGCCCAGTCCTTGGGTTATAACAACGTACGTTTTATCAAAGGCTATATCGAAAAACTCGACGAGCTGGATCTGCAACCCGGTTCTTTTGATGTCATCGTGTCCAATTGTGTGGTCAACCTATCACCGGATAAAGCCGCCGTTCTCAAAGGTATACACCGCCTGCTGAAACCCGGTGGTGAATTCTATTTTTCCGATGTGTATTGCGATCGCCGAGTGCCGGATGCCGTACGCGAGGATTCGGTATTGTACGGAGAATGCTTAGGCGGGGCTTTGTACTGGAATGACTTTCTGCGCCTATCCGATGCCGCAGGCTTCAGCGATGCTCGCCTAGTGGAAGACCAGCCTCTGCTTGTGACCGATAGTCAATTGGCTCAGCAAACCGGTAACTTGCGGTTTTTCTCTGCCAGCTACCGCCTATTCAAACTGGGCGGGCTGGAGAGCGCCTGCGAGGATTACGGCCAAGCGGTTATTTACCAAGGCACGATACCCAACAGCCCACACAGTTTCGTGTTGGATAAACACCACAGCGTTGCAACAGGCCGGGTATTCCCAGTTTGTGGCAATACCTGGCGTATGTTGAAGGATACACGCTTTGCCGAGCACTTCAGTTTTATCGGTGATTTCAGTCAGCACTTTGGTTTGTTCGAAGGCTGCGGTTCGACTATGCCTTTTGATACCGCAACCTCAACCACAGAGAGCAACCCATGCTGCTAGCTGAAGGCCAAAGTTCACAGCCAAAAAGCTCGCACCCAAAAATTGCGGTAGAGCTACCATTACGGATCTTGGTGCTATGCACAGGTAACTCTGCTCGCTCTATTATGGCCGAGGCCATTTTCAACACCTTGGCTGCCGACTTGTTTCAGGCCTATAGCGCAGGCAGTCACCCGACCGGAAAAGTTCACCCTATGGCGCTGGAGCAGATCGGGCAATTAGCGCTACCTGAAAACATGATTGTTCGCAGCAAGAGTTGGCAGGAATTTACCAACCGTAATGCGCCGGAGTTTGATCTAGTGCTAACCGTTTGCGACAACGCTGCCGCAGAAACCTGCCCCACCTTTGCTGGCCAGTATGAATACGTGCACTGGAGTTTTCCAGACCCAGCAGGCTCATCGAATAATGTGGAAGAAGAGCGCGCAGCCTTTACTCGCTGTTTTAATAACATCAAAGCACGGGTAGAAACCTTAGTCGCTAATCTATCGACTAACAGTTGTAATAACCGTGCAACCATCGCCAACGTCATGAGAGAGTTGTCATGATAAAAGCAGTGATAAGCACACTTTTGTTATTGAGCGTAATGCTAAATCTCGGTGTGGCACAAGCCGATAATAAACATCTGACACTAACCGGATCTAGCACGGTTGCGCCACTGGCAATGGAGATCGCCAAACGCTACGAATCACAACATCCCGGTGTACGCATCGACGTGCAAATGGGCGGATCTTCGCGAGGCATTAATGATACTCGCATGGGATTGGCCGACATAGGCATGGTATCGCGGGCATTAAAACCCACTGAACAAGATCTCACGTCCTTTCTGATTGCCATGGATGGTATCGGTATCATCCTTCATAAAAGCAATGCCGTGAGTACACTCAGCGCCGCGCAGATAATTGATATTTACACGGGGAAACTAAACAATTGGCAGCAGCTGGGCGCTGCCGACCTTCCTATCACGGTGGTCAACAAGGCTGAGGGGCGCTCGACATTGGAGCTGTTCCTGCAACATTTCACTTTGAAAAACAGCCAAATTAAGGCGCAGGTAGTGATAGGTGAAAATCAACAGGGTATTAAAACCGTCGCCGGTAACCCCGGTGCCATTGGCTATGTATCCATAGGTACAGCCGAGTATGAGCAAGCCTTAGGTACGCCCATAAAATTACTGCCTATGGCAGGTCATGCCGCCACGGTTGAGTCGGTGGCCAAGGGTGATTATCCCTTGTCGCGTCAGCTCAATCTGGTGGTCAATACTGAACCCGTTGGATTGATTAAGAATTTTATAACTTTTGCGCAATCATCTGCAGTGAAGGATCTTATAGCAGCACAGTTTTTTGTTGCGCCTGTTAACGATGGCATTAAAAGTAATGCCATCGGTGAATAGCCAACGAAGCCGACCAATCCATGTTTAACAACAGCACCCATAACCAGATCGATAGGCGCCTCAATGCCTTGCTGTTGATTTTGGCTAGCGCAACAGCGCTGCTGTTGGCGCTAATTATTTTGTTTTTGCTCAACGAGTCTTGGCCATTTTTTGCCAACCGCTGGCGGGATGGTACATGGCTGCAGCTGTTTTACGGCCAGAGTTGGTATCCGCTGGAAGGTCAGTTCGGCATGGCACCGATGATACTGTCGTCGCTGGCGGTAACGGTGGGCGCAGTTGTTTTAGCCTTGCCGCTGGGTTTGGGCAGCGCTATTTTTCTGCAATTTTATGCACCGCCGCGATGGGCACAAGGTTTTCGTCTGCTGTTAAATGTGTTGGCAGGTATACCCTCAGTGGTGTTCGGTTTGTAGGGTTTGACGCGCTTGGTACCGCTAATTACCAGTTGGCAACCACCAGGGGCTTCGCTGCTGGCGGCGATACTGGTGTTGACCTTAATGATATTGTCAACTATTGCCCTCACCAGTACGTCCGCCTTGGCGAGTGTACCTAGAGAGTTGTTGGCTGGCAGCATGGCCTATGCTATGGGTGATCATCGCGCCAGCTTGTTTGCGTCTGGCTTGTTGTTAACAGTACTGGTTTGGCTGCTGTCTTGGTTCGCTCATCGTGTTGGCAAAGGGGCGAGACAATATGGCTGACCGACTATTTAGCTGGCTGTTATTGGTCTGCGCCCTGCTGGTGGTGTCCGCACTGCTTTGGGTGTTGAGCGATGTGGTGCTGCAAGGCGCTGCCCATTTTAGCTGGCAGTTTTTGTTTGCCGCGCCAGCGGATGCTGGCCGTGCCGGTGGCATAGCCCCGATTTTGGTGTCTACCTTATGGCTATTACTGATTGCACTCACTGTCGCCCTACCCTTGGGTTTGGGGGTCGCCATCTGGTTGTCGGAATTTGCCCACGGCAATAGTCGCTTTGCCAGCAGTACCGGCATCACTCTGGATATTTTGGCTGGCGTGCCCTCTATTGTTTACGGCCTATTTGGCAACGCTTTTTTTAGCATCTATTTAGGCTTGGGCTTTTCACTATTGTCCGGTGGTTTGACTCTAGCCTGCATGATACTGCCGGTGTTTGTGCGCACCTGTGAAGCAGGCTTGCGCGCGGTCAACAACGATTGGCGGCGCGATGCTTTGGCCTTGGGGATGACGCGCAGCACTGCCATTTGGCACATACTG
>TARA_R110002111_G_scaffold46643_2_pt1 | contig 11354 bp, 15 predicted proteins | sample TARA_R110002111 | Tara Oceans TARA_R110002111 (sample SAMEA4397363) | marine metagenome | biome: Polar Biome; feature: [ZZZ] marine water layer (ENVO:01000295); material: water (ENVO:00002006), including particulate matter (ENVO:01000060) such as... | depth 199 m | reverse complement strand
TTATTGGAGGCTATTATGAGCGTATAAGTAATTTTGAAATGGCTGAAGATTATATTGTTAAGGCTTTAAAAATTAAAGATCAGTCACTCTCAGATGAATATCAAAAGCTTGGAAGGATTTTAAATCGACAAAAGAAATACGAAGCGGCGATAAAAGCTTTTCAAAAGGCATTAAAGGAAGACCCATCTGATATAGTTACAGAATTCTTTTTAATTAGAACCAAGGACGAATTTTACGCAGATGTAGATACTAAGATTAAGATGTACCAAGACTATATTAAAAAGAAGGATAAAAGCCCGTTTATGCTATTTGCACAAAAAAGACTCAAAGAACTAAAACAAGAAAAATTCTTAGAACAAGATTAAAATCTAAAAATATTGTACTTTTCGCTATCAGAAATGTGCAAATGAGACCAATCGTTTTTCTTTTAATTCTATTGCTAACAACATCTTGCAGTTATTTTGAAAAAAAGAAAGTCTATACCGAGGATTTACTAAAAGAAGAATTACAAACTTTTAATTGGAATGAAGTTGATTCGTATCCAACCTTTAGTAGTTGCGATTCTATTACAATAAAAGCAGATAGCAAAGCCTGTTTTCAAAGCACATTGGTTTTTAATGTTAATCGTTTTTTAGAAGCTCAGAACATCATTGTTTCTGAAGATGTTTACGATACTATTAGACTTACAATTACTATTGATAATAATGGAATTTTAAAAGTGGAATCGATGACTTTTAAACCAGAAACTGTTAATCAAATTCCAGAAATAGACAGTTTGTTGGGACAAAGTTTAAGAGGAATTCCTAAAATATTTCCAGCAATTAAAAGAGGGCAACAAGTTACTACTGCTTTTGAGTTGCCTGTGATTGTAAAAATCAATTAATTGTTTTCTAGGAGCGTATCGCAAACTTTTGCATCAATCTAAGTACTTCTACATAAAGCCAAATCAATGTTGCTAAAAGTCCCCAAGTCGCAATCCATTCTTTATATTTTGGTGCTTTATTCTTGTAACGTTCTATATAGTCAAAATCTAGTAGCAAGGCAAAAGAGGCAACTATGGCAGCTAAAACGTTAAAAACTATAGCAAACCAAGATGTTCCCCAAATATAGGTTTCAATGCTAAAAAAACTCAAAATCCAAGAAATAATGTATATTACCATTATGCTTACAGTTGCTGTGATAATAACACTTCTCAGTTTTTTTGTTACTACAATAAGTCGTAGTTGATATAATAAGAGCATTACAAAAAAGGTAACAATCGTAACAACTATTGCTTGGTAAGGTAATTCAGAAAAATTACGATGAGCATAAGCAGAAAACCCACCTAAAAAGAACCCTTTAGCAATGACATAAAGTGGCACTAAAATATGTGCCCAGTTTTGTCGTATAGAAATTAAAACACTAATTACAACAGCTCCAAGCATACCTCCAAGGGTAAACCATTTCATAGGTGTACCAGCTTCGTTTAATTTCCATAAATAAACAGTAATTGCCGCAATGATTAAAATTCCGATAATAGATTTAAAAAAAACACCAGCAACTGACATGGTCTTTATAGATGACTTACCATCATCCCAAAAATAATCATTAAAAACAGGGTTTGAAGTTTTAAAATTTCTTAAACTCATTACAAATTAAATTTATAACCGATAGCAATATCAGTAGAAAAATTACCTTGGTTGTCTAATAATAGTGCGAATAATTCGCCATAAATTATAGTTATGTAACTCGTCTTCCCAACTTTTATATCTGAGCCTATCCCAAATATAAAAGGCACATCAAACGAAGTGTCATTTTGGCTAATTTCAGTTTCATTCTCACCTATATAAGTAACATCAGTAAAATTTACTGTTGCTAATTTTACCTGTCCATAGATAGAAAACGAAGATTTATTAATAATTCTGTAACGATAACCTAAAGAAAACTCTGTTGTGTTATATGAAAAATTGTCATTGTCAAAGGAGTGACGTACTTGCAAAAAACCAGAATGTCTTGGTAATACTTTAGCTTCATAGATTTCTAGCTCAGCACCAATAAGAGGCACTTTTACATTAGCGTAATTTCCAACAAAAGGGTTGTTAGTTATGCCACCAGAAAACCCCAATCTTAATTGCACTTTGCTTTCTGTTGTGGTTGAGGTGTAAGCCATATCAACCGAAGCATTGTATTTGTCTATATAATTACTAAGGCTATAAAGCGTTAAGTTTAATTTGCTAGTTGACATGCCATTTGTTAAATTACTTAAAGTTGCTTTATACTCTTCCTGATAGTTTTTATCAGAACCTTTAGTGTTTTTAAGCTCAGTTATAGAGCCATCATCTGTTTTAACAAAATAACGGTATTTACCATCGATTATATTCCATAGTAAATCGAGGTTACCATCAATCTCCGTTTTTAGTTGAAGTGTTTCTCCATTGACCGTGTAGTTTTCTTGACTATAATTAAACTGAAAAGCAAAACATAGAAGAATTAATAATAAATTTTTTTTCATGTGTTGTTAGGACTTGGTTTTAGTAAATCTACCAAAAATAATTAATTTCGCATCATTTTTTAAAAGTTCGGCCTTTCCATTCATAAGATTTAAAAAGTGCTAATAAAACGATATAAACACTAAAGAAAGGATAAAGCAAGCTCGAAAACAGATAAGATAGGAGCAAGGTTTCCTGTTTAAAAAATCGCGATGTTTTAAATAAGAGTAAAAAGTCAATGCTAAATTTAATAATGAATAAAGCGATAGCTGTTTTTAACGATATGTAACCTAGTAAAACCGTAGGAATAAGCATTATACACACCAAATTACCTAATAAGACAATTAAACCAACACCTTTAGCAAACCCATTAGAATTGTGACTTGTTTTAGAAGCCCAACGCAAACGCTGTTGAATTAATACTGATATGTCTTTTGCAGGATTTGTGCTTACTACAGCTTTCTTGGACTTAAGATAATGTACTTTTTGTGCATCTTGTTTTATGAATTTTTCTAGAAGAAAAATATCATCTCCACTCGCGATGTTAGTGTTGCCTTCAAAACCATTTAAAGTATTAAAGAGTGATTTGCGATAGCCAAAATTAGCACCATTGCACATAAATGGTTTATTTAACCCAAAACCACCAACAGTAGCACCTTGTAAGCTAAGAAAGTCTAAAATCTGAAAGCGATTAAAAAAGGAATTCTCACCTTTATATGTTACAGGTGCAACTATACAATCAGATTTTTTTGTTTGAATACATTCATCAAATACATCGAGCCAATAAGTCGGTAAAACGCAGTCCGCATCTGTTGTAATAATCCAATCAAATTTTGAAACTGTTATTGCTGTGGTTATAGCGTCTTTTTTTGGTGAATTTGAAGCTCTTTTGTTTTTTATTATTCTAATATTTTTAATTAGAGTAAAATCCTTTTTTGAGGATTTTGTATCGAGAATTTTTTCAATAAAAAATACTGAATCATCATCAGAATCATCATCAACAAGAATAATTTCAAATAAGGATGTAGGATAATTCAATTTTAAAATTGACGCTAATAATTGAGGTAGATTTTTAGCTTCATTCCTAAATGGAATGATAATCGAAAACTTTATTTTTGCTGGTAAATCCTGAAGTTTAAAATGGTCAACTTTATCAAAACCATAAATTAAGAGACCAATGAGAAATAGGTAAACTATAATAATTGATATGACTATTGTTGATAGGATCATTCTTCGTTTTGTGGGAGTTTAAAATTTAGCACAAAGTAGCTTCCAAATAAACTCGGAATTGCAAAATTTAATAACCACATTAAGGTTATAATATATAAAACAGTCAATTCATTTACTTCAGCATACCCAAATAAAAACACAGCAACACTTCCTTTTATAATCACATCAAAAATTGAAATGGAAGGTACAATCGATGCTAAAAAATACATACTAGTAATCACAACCATTGCTTTACTATATTCTACTTCAACACCAAATATTGTTAGGAAATAATAAAATTGAAATGAAAATATTAAATAACGAATTAAGGCAAGCGAAAGGTTTATAAGATGCGATTTTAAACCTAACTTTTTTATAAAACTCAAGATGCGCTCAAAAGAGAAACCTTTAATTTTATAACGTTTTTGTTTTACACCTAAAACAGCAAATAGACTAATTATAAGTACTATAAAACCAAATTTCATAACTCTGTAATAATCCATATCGATTTGATAGCGATTTACAAAAATGATAAAACCAATAATGCCAAAAATAGTAGTAATTGTCATTTGACCCATATTACCTAAAAGATTCAGTAATACTATTCGAGATCTCAATGGTTTTTCATAATACACAATCTTGGCTCCATAATCTCCAACCCGGTTTGGTGTAATTAACGATGCTGTTAATCCACCTAAACTTTGCTCTAAAGCCTCTCTAAAAGTTATTCGCTTTATAGCTTTAACTAAATTTTGCCATTTCAAAATTTCAAAAAACCAATTAAAAAAGCTTAATATGAATAAAAAACCAATGTTTTTAGATGAAAACGTATCATTTTTTTTCAAAAATGCTATAAATTCATTGAATTGTAAATTTTCGTTTTCAGAGAGTTTAGAGTAAATAAAATAAAATGCGCCAACTACAATACTCAACTTAATAAGTACAAAGAAGAATTGTTTAGTTTTGTAAGGCACATCGTAATGCATATTGAACTCTTCTTTATTTTTTGTTTTAAACCGAAAATGAAAATAAATTTGTTTAGATGAAACTATTTTTGAAAAGCATAATGGCTAAGTATAAAAAAATAGATAAAATATAAGCGAATTTAAGTCATTTTTTAGGGAAAATAAAAAGAGAGTACGTGTACATTACAAATAAAACCAAGAACCCACAGATGCAGCAATATTTAAAACACTACCTGTTCCTCATTATCCTCGTTTCAATGACCTTAAATAGTAATGCTCAGTTTAGAGACACTGCCAAGTGGAAGGCTCTATTTGCAGTTGGTCTCAATTACCCAACAACGGATGGGTTTGTAGATGGAGCTTATGCTAAGTCGGTAAATTTTCCAACGGTAAACTTAGGGATTCAACACATGCTAAAGCGTCAATACGGTGTAAAACTCGATTTTGGTTTTAACCGTTTTAAAAATGATGATAAATCTCCAGAATTTAAAATAAATTACTCGCGTATTAACGCGCAATTTGTTTTTGATCCCTCAGAGTATATTGGTTTTTTACCTATGCGCCTTCGAACGGTTTTACATACTGGTCCTGGTTTGGCTTTTGTAAAACCATTAGGTAATTTAGGATATAACAAGCAAACTTATCTTAACCTAAATATGGGATTTGAATTGCACTATAAGCTTAATGAGAAAGTATCTGTTTACACAGATTTGGCCTATTTATTTGGCTTAACATCCTTAAATAATTATGATTCTGTACTAAGTGGATTAGGAGCTTTTAATGGTAGTGTTTTTAACCTTACCTTTGGTTTGGCTGTTTCTTTGAGCGGTTGTCAGTTTTGCGATTAAATACATGAGTAAAGAAAAAATTATACTTGGCATAGATCCAGGAACTACTATTATGGGCTTTGGACTCATTAAGATCGTAGGTAAAAAAATGGAGTTTATGCAACTCAATGAGTTAATGCTAAAAAAGTACGATGACCATTATTTAAAACTCAAGCTTATTTTTGAACGCACCATAGAACTCATCGATTCGTATCATCCAGATGAAATAGCAATTGAAGCTCCTTTTTTTGGTAAGAATGTACAGAGTATGTTAAAACTTGGTCGTGCGCAAGGTGTTGCTATGGCAGCAGGTTTATCGCGAGAAGTACCTATTACAGAATATGCACCCAAAAAAATTAAAATGGCAATTACAGGTAATGGAAATGCCAGTAAAGAACAAGTTGCTAAAATGCTTCAGAGCATGTTAGGTCTTAAAACATTACCTAAAAACTTGGATTCTATGGATGGTTTGGCAGCTGCGGTTTGTCATTTTTATAACCAAGGGAGAGTAGAAATTGGTAAGAGTTATTCTGGTTGGGGAGCTTTTGTGAAGCAGAATGAGAATCGGGTAAAAAAATAATTATAATTGGAATTTATAGTATTGCCTCAAACCGTTTTTATTCTTAATCTTGCGTTTTTATATTATGTTGCTAGAGAACTGTATTTAACTAAATTCAGAAAAAAACATTTCAAAGTTATTTGGTTTATAGTTATTTTCATTTTTAGCTACTATGGATATGCTATTTATTTAGCCTATAGAAGAAGATTAATTGTAAAACGTAAATTTCAACCTAAATTTAATTTAAGGTAAATACTAAATTAAAAAGTTATCTCAGGCATCTACATCCACATACCATTCTGCAAGCAAGCGTGTCATTATTGCGACTTTCATTTTTCTACTTCATTAAAAAAGAAAGATGAGCTTGTCAATGCTTTGAAAAGAGAATTAGAACTTCGAAAAGACGAATTCAAAGATACTACTGTAGAAACTATCTATTTTGGAGGAGGTACACCGAGTCTATTAACTAATGACGAATTGCAATTTATAATCGATGCAGTTTATAAAAACTACAAGGTTTCAGAAAACCCAGAAATTACACTAGAAGCCAATCCAGATGATTTAACTAAAGATCGAATCATCGAACTATCCGAGAGTCTAATCAATCGTTTGTCAATAGGTATTCAATCCTTTTTCGAGGCAGATTTAAAACTGATGAATCGTGCACATAACGCTGAAGAAGCTAAAACGTGTTTAGAAGAAGCAACAAAAAACTTCGATAATATTTCTCTCGATTTAATTTATGGGATTCCTGGTGCGTCAAATGAACAATGGTTAGAAAATATTGAAACAGCTTTAAGCTTTAATGTGCCTCATATTTCGAGCTATGCATTGACGGTTGAGCCCAAAACCGCTTTAGCATCTTTTATTAAAAAAGGAATCGTTGAGAACATAGATGATGAGCAAGCACATGAGCAGTTTTACATCTTAAAAGAAAAATTGGAAGAATCTGGTTTTGCACATTACGAATTGTCAAATTTTGGAAAAAAAGGCTATTTTAGTAAAAACAATTCGGCTTATTGGCAAGGGAAATCCTATTTAGGAATTGGGCCTTCTGCACATTCTTTTAATGGAAAACAACGTGGTTGGAATGTAAGTAATAATTCAAAATACATAAAAGCCATTCAACAAAACGAATTACCAATAGAAATTGAAACTCTAACACTTACAGACCAGTATAATGAATATGTAATGACAGGTCTAAGAACCATTTGGGGAGTTTCATTTGTGAAAGTTGAAAACGACTTTGGCATAGTTTTTAAGGATTATCTAATTGAGCATTCAGAAATTTTTATAAATCAACATTTGTTGTATATTGAAGAAGAGCATTTACGAGTCACCAAAAAAGGACAATTTTTAAGTGATGGCATTGCTTCACAATTATTTAAACTTAATATATCTTGATTACAACCATACAATACAATTCTAAAAAGTTAAAAATAGATTTATCACAACCTTTAGACATTTCTATACCTTTAAAAGGTGATGTCTCTAACGTTAATGCATGGCATGTTGAACCTCCAAAAATTGCTCCAGAAGTTATAGATGGTAAAACAATTAGTGTCGCAAAAGGTGCCGTAGTAAATTTTAATACGATTAGTTTTAATCCGCATTCTCATGGTACACATACAGAAACCGTTGGTCATATTACAGAAAAGGTGTATTCTGTAAATAAACAGTTAAAACAATTTTTCTTTTTAGCCGAAGTAGTTACGGTTGCACCAGAAAAACTTGGTGATGATTATGTGATTTCTAAAAAGCAATTAGAGTTTACTTTGGGTAAAAAAAAGCGAGATGCCATTGTAATTAGAACCTTACCAAATACTAAAGAAAAAAAATCTCGTCAATATTCAAATACAAATCCTACTTATTTGTTGGAAGATGCAGCAAACTATATAAAATCTAGGGAGATTAAACATTTACTAATAGACCTACCTAGCGTAGATAAAGAACAAGATGGAGGCAAGCTTTTAGCGCATAATGCATTTTGGAATACAAAAGGGGTTTTAAGATTAGATGCTACAATAACAGAGTTTATATATGTGTCTAATAAAATCGAAGATGGGTGTTATATGCTAAATCTTCAGATAGCACCTTTTGAAAATGATGCCTCTCCAAGTAAACCTATTTTGTATAAAATATTAGAATAATATAGCGTGACTATAGCCATAAGCTAGTATCATATATTTAAAGACCTATGGAAACATTTTTTATCATCATCATAAGCATTTTAGTAACCTTAGGCTTGGTAACCATCTATAAGCAATGGAAGACTAAACAAACTACTAATGCGCAATCGATTATACTTTTAGATAAAATAAAACGGGTTTGTAAATTTATAACTGTCGAAGGTGATTTTGCAGAAATTTACCATTACGAGGATGTAAAGGAGAAGTTCTTAAAGTTAATCTCTAGTCGCAAAAAAGCATTAGTAGTTATCAATGCAAAAGCACATGTTGGCTTCGATTTAAGCAAAGTACAGTTAACTTCTAATCCTAAAACAAAATCCGTAATTCTCACCCACTTTCCGCAACCAGAAGTATTATCTATAGAAAGTGATATTAATTATTATGATAAGAGCGATGGGATGTTTAATAAGTTTGAAGCTTCAGATTTAACAGAATTACATACTAAGGCGAAGGAACATATTATGGAAAAAATTCCTGAAAGTGGACTTTATAATATTGCTAAACAGGAAGCCTTGGAAGCAATACATCTCATAGAGAATTTAGTTGAAACCATTGGTTGGCAGCTAGATTATTCTGCATTAAAGATTGTAACCTCTGAAGTAAAAAAACTAGAGAAGTGATAGAAATATCAACAGATAAAAGCAAGCTTCAGGTTGAGGTTATTCATCAATTTTTAACTGAAACTTATTGGGCAAAAGGAAGAACGCTAGAAGAAGTTAAAATATCTATTGAACATTGTTTTTGTTTTGGCGTTTTTTTAGATAAAAAGCAAATTGGTTTTGCCAGAATTGTAAGTGACTATGTCGTTTTCGCCTATATAATGGACGTATTTATCCTTCCAGAATATAGAGGTAAAGGCTATTCAAAACAATTAATGAAAGCTATAAATGAAGCACCTCAAATTCAATCTTGCAAAATTTGGATGCTCAAAACAGCCGACGCACATAACTTATATAAACAGTTTGGCTATACCGAACTCAAGCATCCTGAAAAGGTAATGGAACGACTTTTAGAATGAATATAGAACAGTACAGAGACTATTGCTTAAATAAAAAAGCAGTAACAGAACATTTTCCCTTCGATAATGATACACTTGTATTTAAAGTGCTAGGCAAGATGTTTGCTTTAGCATCATTAAAAAAATGGGAAAATGGTGAAGCATTTATAAATCTAAAATGTAATACGGAATATGCACAAGAGCTAAGAGCCAAATATGACAGTGTAAAACCTGGTTATCACATGCACAAACAACAATGGAATAGTGTTTATATTCAAACCGGTGAACTTTCACCAAAATTGATTACAGAATTAATAGATCATTCCTATGATATGGTAGTAAAAGGTTTGCCTAAAAAATTGAGAGAAACGCTAGATTAATTTTACATTTGTACTATACCTTATTTATATGTCATTAGAAAGAGAATTACAACAACGCAGTAGCTCTAAATGTGAGCTTTGCAGCAGTACAGAAAAATTATCTGTTTATAGTTTACCAGATGTAAAAGAGAGTGGTAAAAAAACGGCTTTATATGCTTGCAATGTCTGTACAGAACAGATGAATGACGCTGAGAAGATAGACGCCAATCATTGGAGATGTCTTAATGATAGTATGTGGAGCGAACACGATGCTGTAAAAATTATGGCTTGGAGAATGCTTAATAGAATTAAGGATGATTGGCCACAAGATTTATTGGGTATGATGTACATGGAGGATGAGATTTTAGAACTGGCAAAAGCTTCGGGTGATGGCGAATCTGACGAAAATAAACTCATTCACAGAGATATTAACGGTGTTATTTTAGAACATGGTGACTCTGTAGTTTTAATTAAAGATCTTAAAGTAAAAGGCTCTAGCATGGTAGCCAAACAAGGTACTGCTGTCAGAAACATAAGACTAGATCACGAAAATGCTGAGTATATTGAAGGTAGAGTAGGTGACCAGCAAATTGTTATCATAACCAAGTATGTAAAGAAAACTTAAGAAGTAGTCACTCTTAGTGACAAAAGCATAAGGTTATGTTAGAGATTAGACTAACATGCGAAAATTGTAATAAGTCATTGCCGTATAATTCTAAAGAGGCAATGATTTGTACGTTTGAATGTACTTACTGTACAGACTGTGTTGAGCTCTTAAAATTAATATGCCCAAATTGTAGTGGTGGTTTTGAAAAACGACCAATTAGACCATCGCACCATCTAAAAAAGCACCCTGTTTCAAAAGTTGTAGTACAAAAACCTTAGATGTAAATATACATCTTCATAAACTTAAGTCTAAGTAGTTTTATTTCATTTTTCTTACACCATATCTATTTGTAAGTGTGTTGTTTGTCGAAAAAATAAACAGACCTATCCGAATAATCTAGTCAAAATTACCATTTATCGATTTTATAATGTATCACCCAATGATAAGTTGCATATTTGAGTAATCCCTCTAATTAATAGCACCAAGTATACTGATTAATAGCCCTGAATTAGTATGAACGCTTTTAACATTAGTTATTATGGATTTACAAATTACAAATTACAACAATCATTATCAGATTAAAGGAACTTTAAACAAGCTTAGTATTAGAACCTTTAATGCACATTTCTCTAACATTTTCGAAAAATTAGATAATATTCTAATCAATATTGAGAGTGTAGAAAGTATAGATAGAGCTGGAGTTATGGCACTTGCCAGATTACATAATGAATCTATTACTAAATCAAAACGATTATCTATTGTAGGGTTTGGTTGTAAAGAGCTTTATCAGCATTTTAAATCTGAAGAACCAACTATTGCTATGTCAACAAACACAATTGTAGCGGCTTAAATAATCCTATTATATACATACTTTATAAAAGTGTTTCCAATGCATTTATGGTGATAGATTGATGTTTGGGTACACTTTATTTTTTAAGTCTGCTTCAACTAGCAAGACATATCGGCAACAATTTTCCATTCTCCATTTATCTTTTTAAAAATAATAATAAAGACTCCATCTGCGTCACCAACTTGTCGTTTTAGATGGTATTCTCCCATAACCCAATAGTTATCACCTTCAATTTTAGAAATATCATTAATTACAAAGTTAAGCGTACCACTTTCTGCTTCAGTTGGATAGCCTTTTTTGTAGTTTGCTAAAGTATTTTCCCAA
>TARA_R110002111_G_scaffold221575_2_pt1 | contig 11392 bp, 14 predicted proteins | sample TARA_R110002111 | Tara Oceans TARA_R110002111 (sample SAMEA4397363) | marine metagenome | biome: Polar Biome; feature: [ZZZ] marine water layer (ENVO:01000295); material: water (ENVO:00002006), including particulate matter (ENVO:01000060) such as... | depth 199 m | reverse complement strand
CTGCCATTCCGTTGATTAAATCTGTTTTGTTCATAAATATTAATTTTTAATTGTTAAAAAAATCGGTTTTAAAATTATTGTTATTAAAATCCTTAGACAAAATTATTAGGAATATTAAGCTATACAAGGAATAGCAAGGGAAATGCGGGTTTTTGTTAATAACTTATGACATTTGTTAATAAAGCTTGTGCATTTCATCGGATATTTTGTAAAACCAATGATAATAAGGGTTTAGAGCAGTTTAGCAGATTCAGAAAAATTAAACCCATTTAAAAGCGATTTTATATCCATTTTTCGCTTTCCTGGCAATTGCATTTCTATTAAATTGATATAACCTCCTTGGCATGCGACCTTTAACTCATTCTTAGTTGTAATTAGTTTTCCAAATTCTATATTATGGTGCTCTTCTTCTTTCTCAACCCCATAAATTTTTACAGATAAGGGCTTTTCTTCATCATTATCTAAGTAGCACCAAGCTGTTGGAAACGGATTTAAGCCTCTTATCTTATTGTATATCGTATCTATAGGTTGTGTCCAGTCTATTTTACAATTATCTCTATTCAGCTTATAAGCTGTTTTTAAATCGTCGGTTTGCGGCTGAATCGTAGTTTCAATTGTATCACTTTCAATTTGTTCTACCGTTTTAATAACCAAAGCACTTCCTATGGTCATTAACTCATCATGTAATTCACCTACAGTTGTTTTGTTTCCTATGGCAGTCTCTTCACTCTTAATGATGGCTCCAGTGTCAATTTTTTCATCTATAAAAAATGTAGTGACACCTGTTTTGGTTTCACCATTAATAATAGCCCAATGGATTGGAGCAGCACCTCTATATTGAGGTAATAAAGATGCATGCAGATTAAATGTGCCATATTCTGGCATCTGCCAAACTACTTTTGGTAACATTCTAAACGCTACAATAATTTGCAAATTAGCATTTAGTGCCTTTAATTCTTCTATAAAAGATTCTGCTTTTAAATTTGTTGGCTGCAGAATATTTAAATTTTGCTCTAATGCGAATTCCTTAACCGCAGAAGCTCTTAGTTTTTGTCCACGACCAGCTGGTCTGTCTGGTGCAGTAATAACACCAACAACTTTATAATCATGGTCAATAAGGGCTTTTAAAGTGGCAACAGCAAAATCTGGTGTGCCCATAAAAACAATGCGTAAATCACGTGTTTTTGTCATATAAGTGTGTAAGTATTTATTGGTGTTAATTTTATTTTTTTAAGTGCTATTAATTCTGAAAGACTATCTAAAAGGACCTTCTCTGAACATTTTATTTGAAGCAATAACTGTCTTGATGATAAGGCTTCTGTTTCTAGAATTTTTATAATTTGAATGGAAATCGCTTCATTTGAAGTGTTATCTAAACTTGAAGCTCTAGCTACACAAACTGAACATAACCCACAAGGCTGCTTCGATGTTTCTCCAAAATAGAGTAGGAGCTGATGACTTCTACAAACCGATTCATTCTGTATATAGCTTAAAACTGATTCAATTTGTTGATGTTTTAAAGTATGTTGCTGTTCTATTGTTTTGGCAATAGGGTTTATGGTAATATCATCTTCTCGAGGTTTTAAAAACGTGATTTCAGAATCTGTATTCGCCATTTGTAAACTAATAACTTCGTCCTTTTCTAAACGCTGTAATTGAGCTATAACTTGTTTTTCTGATAGATTAGCCTTTTTAATTACCAAACTGAGGTTGACTTTAGTTTCATAATCAAAAATGCCACCATAAGTCCTTAAAAGCACTTTAACCAAAATGTTTAAATCGAGATGTGTTTCTAAATATTTAAACAAAACAGCATTTGTGGTTATAAATTGAATTTTTGTTCTAAAGTTAAAAAGTTGCGTCAATGTAATAATCGCATTTCGGTCTAATAACAATAAGGCGTTATAGGTGATACTTGCGCTTAATTTATATTGGTTGCAAAACGATTTAAAATCGAATTGATGCAACGTGTTTTCTCCTTCTCCATAAGACACCTGAAAATAATTACATAGTTTATTATAAACTGTTTTTACAAAGGCGACTGAAGGCAATGTATTTAGAAACTGACTGCGTAAATGATTTTCATCGATATGCTGCTTTAAAATAATGGCATGCGCTAATTCTCCATCTCTTCCTGCACGTCCTGCTTCTTGGTAATAACTTTCTAAACTTTCTGGTAAATTAATATGAATAACGGTTTTTACGTTAGCCTTATCAATTCCCATTCCAAAAGCCGTAGTGGCAACCATAATATCTATTTGCCCATTGGTCCATTGGTACAAACGTTCTTGTTTTTCTTTATTAGTAATACCTCCATGGTAAAATGTAGAAGAAAACCCTTTAGCTTTAAGAAAATTATGAATGTCTGTAGTTGCTCTTCTATTTCTTACATATACGATAGAAGACCCATTATATTTTTTTAATAGATGTTCTAATTGAAATAATTTATCATCTGTATGAATAACGTCATAGGCTATATTGGGTCTTGCAAATGAAGCTTTAAAGATTTTGGGGTTTATAAAATCTAGATTCTCCACAATATCATCAACCACATTATGTTTTGCGGTGGCCGTTAAGGCAATGCAACTAACATGAGGATGCAACTGTCGCAACGCAGTAATGTTTTTATAAGCAGGTCTAAAATCATTTCCCCATTGACTTATACAATGTGCTTCATCAACGGCAATTAAATTCACTTTCATTTGTTGAATACGCTCTTGCACTAAAGTCTGTTGTAAGCGCTCAGGAGAAAGATATAGAAACTTATAATTACCGTAAATACAGTTGTCTAGTTGTGTGTCTAAATCTTTATAAGACATGCCAGAAGTCAGTGCAATGGCTTTGATACCTTTTTCTTTTAAGGTATTTATTTGGTCTTTCATCAATGCAATTAAAGGAGAAACCACAATGCAAATTCCATCTTGTATTAAAGCCGGAATTTGAAAACAAACTGATTTTCCGCCTCCAGTTGGCAACAACGCAAAAGTATCTTCTTGGTTTAAAACCGAAGTGATAATCTCTTCTTGTAACGGTCTAAAAGACGTGTGCTGCCAATACCGTTCTAAAACTTCTATAGGATGCATTACTGCAAATTTAAGGACTCTAGAATAAAATCAGCTCTAGATTTAACACTTCCGAACGGAACATCTATTAAATGATAACCAAAACGGACGTAACTTTGCAATAAATGATGGTGGATTTCAATAGCTTCTTCAAAGTTTTCGTAGCGTTCGCTGTCACTTGTAAAAATCTCTTGCCAAGGTGCTAATACAAAGATATAGTCATATTTATGATTTTCACAGGCTTCCACAAAACGATCTGGGTACGTATCTCCAATGTAATCCATGTAAGCAATAACATCTGGTATACCTCTGTCTAAAAAAACAATAGATTCAGATTCTTTTGCCGCATCGGTAAATTGTTTTGTTCGTCCTTCTAAAAGTTTTTCACTAAACAATAACGGTTCTGTTAAAAAAAGCTGTTCAATACCATCTTTTCTGGCTTGCAAAGTTATTTGCCTAGAAATTTCATCGTAGCATAAATAACCACGTGCTGTTAATTCATTAATGATGGTAGTTTTACCAGTGCCAGGACCACCTGCAATGACGATTTTTTTTGGATTCAAATTGATAATATTTATGATGTAAAATTCGTGATAATAAATTAAACCAAAAAATCTAAAGTTAATGTATCTTAGCAACTGAAAAAAAAGAACATGGATAATTCAGGAAAAACAGAAGAATTTTACGAAAAACTAAAAGCACAACTTTACGATACAGCCCTTTGGCCATCGGAATATTTATACAAATTTATTGTGCTTTCAGAAGGCTCAGGAGTTAATCATATTGAGGCACTTTTCGATAATTTAGGTGCTGTGATTACAACCACAGAATCTAAGAATGGAAAGTACACCAGTGTTTCTATTAATGTAAGAATGAAAAACCCAGAGGCAGTCATTGCTAAGTATAAGAATATCGCAGAAAATGTAGAAGGTGTAATTTCCTTATAAATTTTCCTTTAGGCTTCATATTTTTTTGTATTTTGCAACAAAACCGAAAGACTTCAGGTTTAAAACTATATACTACACATTTTACAATTTTGATTGACGATTTAGAATACAACACAGAGCGCGAGCATTTAATAATTCCAGAATATGGACGCCATCTACAAAAGATGATTAATTATGCTAAGACTCGCGAAACAAAAGAAGAACGTAATAAAGTAGCCAAAGCTATTATTTCAGTAATGGGAAATTTGCAACCTCATTTAAGAGATGTTCCAGATTTTCAGCACAAATTATGGGATCAGTTGTTTATTATGGCTGATTTTAATATTGATGTAGATTCTCCTTATGGTGAACCTTCAAGAGAAGAAATTCAGGCAAGACCAGAACCTTTAAAATATCCTCAGAATTTCCCTAAATATCGATTTTATGGTAATAACATCAAGACGATGATTGATGTTGCTGTTGGTTGGGAAGATGGTGAGCTAAAAGAAGCTTTAACATATACGATTGCTAACCACATGAAAAAGTGTTTCCTTAATTGGAATAAAGACACGGTTGAAGATGATGTTATTTACAATCATTTATTTGAGCTTTCTGGTGGTAAAATTGATCTAAAGAACACTGAAGAAGATCTTAGTGATGCTACAAGTTTGATGCGTACTAAATCTAAATACGGTAGTAAAAGCAATACAAATAAAAAGAGCAACAACACAAATAAGAAAAAATATTCCAATAACAGAAAACGTTACTAAAACGTATGGGTACATTTAAAATTGAAGGAGGCCACCAATTAAAAGGGAAAATTCAACCTCAAGGAGCAAAAAACGAAGCCTTACAAATCTTATGTGCAGTGCTCTTAACTGCAGAAGAAATAAAAATAGACAACATTCCAGATATTATTGATGTTAATAAACTCATCGAACTATTAAAAAAGTTGGGTGTTAAAATCAATAAACTAGGTAAAGGTTCTTATACTTTTAAAGCAGACGATGTTAATTTAAAATATCTAGAGTCTGCTGAATTTAAAGAAGACGGTAAAGGTTTAAGAGGTTCAATAATGATTGTTGGTCCTTTATTAGCACGTTTTGGTAAAGGCTATATTCCTAAACCTGGAGGTGACAAAATTGGTCGTCGTCGTTTAGATACGCATTTTGAAGGCTTTATAAAGCTTGGCGCTGAATTCCGTTATAATAAAGAAGATTTATTTTATGGAGTTGAAGCAAAAAAGTTAAAAGGAGCATACATGCTTCTAGATGAAGCTTCAGTTACAGGTACAGCAAATATTGTTATGGCTGCTGTTTTAGCAGAAGGAACAACCACTATTTATAATGCGGCTTGCGAACCTTATTTACAACAATTATGTAAGATGCTTAACCGCATGGGAGCTAAAATCTCTGGTGTTGGCTCTAATCTTTTAGTAATTGAAGGTGTGGATTCTCTTGGCGGAACGGATCACAGAATGTTGCCAGATATGATTGAGATTGGTAGCTGGATTGGTTTAGCTGCAATGACTAAAAGTGAATTGACGATTACCAATGTAAGTTGGGATGATTTGGGTGTAATACCAAATGTATTTAGAAAAATAGGCATCACGGTTGAAAGACAAGGAGATGATATTCATATTCCGGCACATACTGACGGTTACGAAGTGCAAAGTTATATTGATGGTTCTATTTTAACTATTTCAGATGCACCTTGGCCAGGATTTACTCCAGATTTATTAAGTATTATTTTAACCGTTTTAACTCAAGCTAGAGGAAGCGCAATAGTACATCAAAAAATGTTTGAAAGTCGTTTGTTCTTCGTTGATAAGTTAATTGATATGGGTGCGAAAATTATTCTTTGTGATCCACATAGAGCAACCGTTATTGGTCATGACTTTAAATCGACATTAAAAGCAACTACGATGACATCGCCAGATATTAGAGCTGGTGTATCTTTATTGATTGCTGCATTATCTGCAAAAGGAACGTCTATTATTCACAATATTGAACAAATAGATAGAGGTTATGAGAATATTGCTGAACGTTTAAGAGCCATTGGAGCAAAAATTGAACGTTTAGAAGGTAATTAAAAATAAAAAACCGATTTATTTTTGTTGAAACAATAATGAAAACGGGATATAATAAATTAAAAAAGCTTCAAGTGTAATCTTGAAGCTTTTTTTATGTTTTAAAAGTGTAGAGTTTATTCCATAGCATATAAAAATTGCTCATTTGTAATTTTACCATCTTTAACTTCAAAAACAGCAAGTTCCTCCAATTGTTGTCTTCCTCTATCTTTAAAAGTAATATCGAAGTGCATTTTTGTAGAAAAGTGATTTCCAGCTACAATTGGTGCACTTATAGAGCTACTATGATATTCTACAACATTATCTAGCCATTCCTTATTTTTATTCCAAACATTTTGCTTTCCGGTAATACTTTCTCCAGGCATACCAGGCATTTCTTTGCTAACCACATTATCGGCATAAAGCTCGTTAATACACTCCAAGTTTTTACCTTTTTCGCACATTTCTTTCCATTTTTTGGCAACTCCCCAAGTATTCATAATGATTCTGATTTTAGATTAGTGCTTTAAAGTTAACAAAAACTTTAATGACTTATGATAAATTAAACAAAATTCAATAAAAAAGCTCTGATGACTAATCAGAGCTTTAAAAAATTGTTTGTTGAAATGGTTATTTCAGTGTAAGACCTTAATGGTCTTATACTTAGCAACGCTGTTTGTTTTGATTTATTGTTTAATGTGAATAATTTTTATTCATTCAATGCAGATTTATAAGTTTCTAGGCAACGTTCTCTAGCCATTTTGTGCTCTACTATGGGTTGAGGATAAGATAACTCTTGAAAATCTGGCACCCATTTTTTTATGTATTCTAAGTTTTTATCAAACTTTTGAATCTGAGTAGTCGGATTAAATATTCTGAAATAAGGAGATGCATCTACGCCAGAACCTGCAACCCATTGCCAATTACCAACATTACTCGCCATTTCGTAATCGTGTAATTTTTCTGCAAAGTAAGCTTCGCCCCAACGCCAGTCTATTAATAAGTGTTTACAAAGAAAACTACCAACGAGCATTCTCACACGGTTGTGCATAAAACCAGTTTCATTAAGTTGACGCATTCCGGCATCTACTAAAGGATATCCTGTTTGACCTTCGCACCATTTCTTAAATTCATCTTCGTTGTTTCTCCATTCTATACGATCATATTTTGGTTTAAATGCATTGTCTGGTGTATGAGGAAAATGCCATAGTATTTGCATAAAAAATTCTCTCCAAATTAATTCTTGCCAAAATATTTCATTGTCTTCTGCAATAGCCTTTTTAATCATTTTACGGATGCTTGCAGTTCCAAACCGTAAATGTGGTCCTAATTTAGATGTTGCGTCTTTAGCAGGGAAATTTCTGGTGTCTTCGTATTGCTGAATTAAAGTTGGTGTTACATCAAAAGGAGGTATTTCTTGATTAGATGTTTTAAAGCCTATATCTGATAAACTCAAATTTGGTAATCTAGAGTGTTCAACCAAATTGTTTAGAAAGGAATTTGTATAGAAAATCTCTAAGTCAATAGTTTGAAACTTTTCTTTCCACTTACGCATGTATGGTGTATAAACCATGTATGGTTTTCCATCATTTTTTACAACTTCATCTTTTTCAAAAATTACATGATCCTTAAAGGTTTTAAAGCCTACTTCATTTTTATTTAGAAGCGCTTTAATTTCTTCATCTCGTGTTTTAGCATAAGGTTCGTAATCGTGATTTGTAAAAACAGTATTAATCTTATAGTCTTGTAATAAGTTCTCAAAGATATCTTTTGGTTTACCGTGATACAGTGCAATACTACTGCCATGTTGGTCTTGTAGTGTTTGCCTCATATTCTGAAGCGTTTCGTGTATAAAATTGACACGAGCATCATTCTTAGGTAGTTTTTCTAAAATTTCAGAATCGAATATAAATATTGGAAGCACTGGTTGTTCGCCTCTCAACGCTTCATAAAAACCAACATTATCATCTAATCTTAGATCTCTTCTAAACCAAAAAATATTAATAGTAGCATTCATAAATTAGTATTTTCCGTAAAGTTCTTCAAGTTTAGTTGTTCTGTAATTGAAAATTTCTTCAAGTTTTGGTTTTACTAAAATGGGATGAACCATTTGCCCTAAAATTCCCATAGGCACTTTATAATCTATAATGTCTTCCATTTCAACTCCACCTTCAATTTCTTTAATAAAATGCTTATGATGCCACAGTGCGTATGGTCCAAAGCGTTGTTCATCTACAAAATATTCTTTGTCTTTAACATGTGTAATTTCGGTAACCCATTTTGTTTTAATGCCTAAAACAGGAGTAACGATATATTGAATTATTTGCCCAGGAAACATAGGTCTGTCTGCTCCAGAGAGAATATTAAAACCCATATAATCTGGAGTAATGGTTTTTAGATTCCTAGGATTTGATAAAAATTCCCATGCTTGATCAACTGAAATGGGTAAATTTTGTTTTTTATGTAGTGTATATATTTTCATAGAAGTTTTATGACTTTAGAATTTTTTGAAAAAGACTGTACAGCTGTTACCTTAATTTAGTTGTTAAATACAACATAACCATTTAAGGTGGTTGCAATACATAACCAAATGATATAAGGGAGTAGAAGATATTTTAAACGGCTCAATTTGTCATCACCAAAAGTGATAAAGAAATAAATAATTAACAAGGTTAGCAAAACGATATTTACCAATCCTAAAGTTGTTAACTGTTGGTTGAAGAAAAAGTAATTCCAGCTTACATTTAATAAAACAGAACTAGTATAAACGGCAATTACAAATTTTGAATTACGGATGGAAAATAAATAACTTAAGTAAATTGAGAAACAAATCATTATTAATGTCCATGCGGCTCCAAAAACCCAACCTGGAGGTGTCCAAGGTGCTTTGTTTAAATTAGAATACCATTCGCCTGAAACTGCATCTCCCATAAACCAGCTACCAATCGCTAAAGCACCAAAATTGATGATTAAGAATAATATGAAGAGATATATTTTTTTCAACTTATGATATTTTTAATTTATCTATTTTATCAGCAACTATTTGGGCTTCAGCATATTTTTTGTCGCTTTCTGATCTATTTGTAGTAGAAAGTTTATGCCAGTCTGCCATAAGTTCTTTATACTTTTTTTGAAGTTTTTCTACTTCCGTCGCTTTTTTAAATAATCCGAACATAGTATGTTATTTTAAATATTTGGTAATACGAGAATTCAAAGGTTTTGTAATAGAGTAGAAGTAGTCTAAAAATTCACCATCTTCATCTACCAAGTACTTCTGGAAATTCCATTTAACCACAGAATTTTGTTTACCATTAATAGCTTTCTTAGTTAGCCATTGATAAAGAGGATGTTGCTGAGATCCTTTAACGTCTATTTTTTCTGAGATTAAGAAAGATACACCATAATTGACTTCACAAAATTCTTGAATCTCATCTGCTTGTCCAGGTTCTTGTTTGCCAAATTGATTACATGGTATGCCAATTACAACCAAACTGTCTTTAAATGTTTCTTGTAATTGTTGTAACTCTTTATATTGAGGAGTGAATCCACATTTAGATGCTACATTAACAAACAATATCTTTTTGCCTTTATACTCAGAGAGATGAATTGGCTGACCTTGAAGATTGTTTATTTCAATATTATAAATAGATTTTAGCGCATTTTGTTTTACACTAACGTCTGTAGTAGATATTGTACTTATAAATGCTTTTATTGGATTCATAATTTATAATTTAAAACTTACAATACCACAATCCATTTCAAAAATTTGTCCTGAAAGAGAGGCTGCTTTTTGAGACAATAAAAATGTAGCCATATCAGCAACTTCTTGAGGTTCTAAGTATTTTTTTAGTGGATGTCTTTCATTCATATTATCAATCATCCTTTCGTTTCGTAGCAATTTAGAAGCCAAATCTGTATTAGTTACTGTAGGTGCAATAGCATTAACACGAATGGTTGGTGCTAACTCTGCACCGAGCGATTTTGTAAGCCCTTCTACTGCAGATTTTGAAGCTGCTACACTGGCATGAAATGGCATACCTAATTTGGAAGCCACTGTGCTAAATAGCAATATAGATGGCTTATTACCATTTTTTAAAATAGGTAAGTATTTTTGCACCGCTTTTACTGCTCCAAGTACATTGATTTCAAAATCATTTTTAAAATCATCTAAACTCAATCTGTTAATTGGTTTTAGATTTATACTACCAGGACAATACACTAATCCATCTGCAGCCTCAATATTTGGTAGGTCATCATTGAGTACATCACAATTGTAATGGGTTAAATTCTCATGTGAAACCTGAGGTTCTGTTCTACTAATATTTACGACTTTATGCGAAGAAAGCAAAGATGTAACAATTGCATTGCCTATACCTTTGCTTCCGCCAACGACTATTATAGTGTTCATATTTAAGATGCTGTTAAAGGGCGTCCTTTTAAGCGCTTTTCTATTTTTTGCTTAATAACTGTAAGACGCTTCATTAGATCCATAAGTTTAGAATCCTTTTTTTCTTTATATAGTTCGTTTACTTCTAATATTAAATCTTTAGCTTCTCTTGCTGCTAAAATTCTGTCACTTGTTGTTTTAAATGAAAACTTTCTGTTTTCAAATTCTAAAGCTTTTTCTATTGTTTCCATAGCTTAATTGTTTATATAGTTTTGTAATTCTGCGATTTTTGAGGCTTTATTAAACTCGCCTCCGTAATATGTTGTTACTGTTGTAGATGTGTCATCTTGTATCCCTCTAGAGGATACGCATAAGTGTTTAGCATCTATAATTACGGCAACATCTTCTGTTTCTAAAACAGTCTTTAATTCATTTGCTATTTGGTTTGTTAAACGTTCTTGTACTTGAGGACGTCTAGCGTAATATTGCACTATTCTGTTTAATTTAGAAAGCCCAATAACTTTCCCTGAGGATTTGTATGCTATATGTGCTTTTCCTATTATAGGAACAAAATGATGTTCGCAATTAGAGTAGAAGGTAATATTTTTTTCTACTAACATCTGATTATATTGATATTTATTGTCGAATAAGGCCACTTTGGGCTTATTCTTAGGATCTAATCCAGAGAAAATTTCTTCAATATACATTTTTGCAACACGATCTGGTGTGCCTTGCAAGGAGTCATCAGTTAAATCTAAACCTATTACATCCATTATTTCAGAAAATAAAATGGAAATACGTTCTTTTTTCTCAGTGTTAGACATTTCAAAAGCGTTAGGCTTCATTGGTGTTTCTAAACCTGTAAATAAATGATCGTCTCCAATATCTTCTACACTGAAGCCTTTTAATTGGTGACCATTTTTTTTGGAAATTGTTTCTGTATTCATAA
>TARA_R110002111_G_scaffold2642_1_pt1 | contig 11447 bp, 10 predicted proteins | sample TARA_R110002111 | Tara Oceans TARA_R110002111 (sample SAMEA4397363) | marine metagenome | biome: Polar Biome; feature: [ZZZ] marine water layer (ENVO:01000295); material: water (ENVO:00002006), including particulate matter (ENVO:01000060) such as... | depth 199 m | reverse complement strand
TTATTGGTGGTCAACAAGCACCATGACAATGAAGCCGTGGTAAAGAAGATGAAGGAGATCATACCGGAATTTAAAAGTAAAAATTCCATTTATGAAGGCCTGGATAAAACAGGCTGATAGATTGGGCCTAAGGCCCTTTATTATTTTTTAAGTTGCTTACAAAGTTGCATTGAACCCGAAATATGTAATAGAATGTCTATTGCATATTTCGGGTTCAATGGTGTTGGCGTTTTTTACTATTAGGATTGCTTAAGTTTTAACCTGAGGTTTATCTTTGTTAATATTAACTATATATTTAAATCAAACCCCAAGGATCCCTTCCTTCTCATTCATTGGGGCATGTTAAGAAATGATTATTTTATCGGGTATCTCCGGTATAGTTTTGCGCAAATAATCACCATGAGAAACAGGCGAATATTAGGGTGAAATTTTAACCACTTTTTAGAGGTTATTTTATGATTGTTACAAAAATCACTTAATAGATGGTTAATTATTCTTTTAATTTTCAAGAAATAAGTGTTTAGTGGGTCTTTTTTACTCCTTTTATCCATAATTTTTTAAAAAAAAATAAAAAAAAATTAAATGGGGTGTTCTAATGAGAAATGCAATTAATAATATGTGAAATGAATAAATGGAAGTAGAAGCGAATATTTTGTTTTAGCCTTATTCAAAAAATAAATAATTGTTGAGGGGCAATTTTAACGGGCTGTAGCACTTTTTAAGTAATTTTAGTATATTTGAGTACTTTATAAAACAAGTAATCGTTAACCAAGTTTTGTACGGTATTATTTTTAAAGAGAATTATAAAATGGAGACTATTTTTCAAACAACTCTAGATTACCCAACCCAGAATTTCCTTTATTACGATAGGATATTAAACAGCAAAACCAAGGATATAATCCATAATTATTAATATAAATCTATAACCATTTCGATTATTTAAATTAATCGAACCTATACCTACCCAAGACAACCAAAATTTTGAAACAGCAATTGTAAGGTGTTTCAAAGTGGCGTTAAAAAAGTTTTTTAACCAATCGATTTAAAATAATTATAGTTTTGACCGGTAAGTCGGGTCATTTAACCAACGTTTTTTTATGATCAACTTAAGCAAAAAAATCAACATTTTACCCAGATGGATTATCGCATTTCTGGATGGTTTTATCATGTTTCAGTGTGTTATTCTGGCCTTTTGGCTTCGAGCCAATTTTGACTGGACATCATTGGCTGATTATCCTGTAATAGGATCCGCAGCAACCTATTTAATGATAGGAGCAATGGTTATGTTTTTCACGAAAAGTTATGTTGGGATTGTAAGGCATACCTCCCTCAGTGATGGGTTGTTGTTAATGAGAACGACAATCATAACTGCAGTTGTTGCCTATTTGGTAGATTTTGGCTACAGTGTTTTTCTTGTTCCGGGCAAGCATTTCCTTCCTTTGTCTGTATTGGTTATCACATCAGTATTGACCTTGTCTTTTTTAATGGTTTACCGGTTATTTGTAAAGGAAATTTTTAGCCTTATCAAATACAAGGTTGAATCCAACTTACCGGAAAAGGATGTATTAATTTTTGGTGCAGGCGAAGCAGGTATCCTTATTCATAAAGCGATCTTGAAAAACACCCATTACAAGTTTAATGTTCACGGATTTTTAGATGATGACCCTAAAAAACAAAAGAAAAAGGTTGAAGGAATTAGGGTTCACGGTGGCTTAGATATGTTGGATAGCCTGGTGAAAGAAAAAGGAGTTAAGGAACTGATTATTTCGGTGATGGACCTTTCTCCGGCTAGAAAAAGAGAAATCATTGACAGGTGTATTACACTAAATATTCACGCGCTTACCATTACTCCTGTAAATGAATGGGTAGATGGGAGCACCAAGACAGGTAGCTTGAGAGAAGTAAATATTGAAGATTTACTGAGCAGGGATGCTATCATGCTAAAAAATAAAAATGTAGCAAGTTACCTTAGTGGAAAAACCATTTTGGTGACCGGAGCAGCAGGCTCTATAGGAAGTGAGATTTGTAAGCAGGTAGCAAGGGCTAATCCAGGGTTTTTGATCATGTTGGATAAAGCAGAATCTCCCTTACATGAGCACGAAATAAGGTTAGAGAGTGAGTTTCAAGATTTGGGCTTACAGACCGTATTGGCGGATGTGACGGATGAAGAAAATCTTGAGCATATAATGAAGACCTATAGACCTGAGGTTATCTTTCATGCAGCGGCTTACAAGCATGTGCCAATGATGGAGAGGTATCCTATTCAGGCAGTAAGGTGTAATGTACTTGGAACCAAGACGGTTGCAGACTTGGCCGTGAGGTATGGGGTAGAGAAATTTGTTTTGGTAAGTACGGATAAAGCAGTGAACCCCACCAATGTGATGGGAGCTAGTAAGCGAATTGCGGAGATGTACATTCAAAGCCTTGACAAAAAGCTTAGAGAAACGGGTAATGGTGGTACACGATTCATTACCACAAGATTTGGTAATGTATTGGGCTCCAACGGTTCCGTTATTCCATTGTTTAAAGAACAAATTAAAAAAGGTGGTCCACTTACAGTTACAGATGCCAAAGTTACACGTTATTTCATGACCATTCCTGAGGCTTGTGACCTTGTTTTGGAAGCCGGAGTAATGGGTAATGGGGGTGAAATATTTGTATTCGATATGGGAGAGCCGGTTAAAATCATTGATTTGGCCAGAAAAATGATTCACCTGAGTGGTAAAAAACCTGATGTAGACATCATGATCCGTATTACTGGTTTGAGACCGGGAGAGAAATTATATGAAGAAGTGCTTAATGACCAAGAAAAATCTCTGGAAACGCATCACCCGAAAATTAAAATTGCTCAAGTAAGACCGGGCGTTTTCGATGAGGTTAATCTGGATATTTCCTTATTGATGGAAATGAAAGGTAACGAAGGTGAAATGACTTTGGTGGGCCAAATGAAGAAAATGGTTCCTGAATTCTTGAGTCATAAATCCAGGTTTGAAGCCATTGACAATGAATCCATCGTTCATGAATTAAAACCTTAAATTGACCCTCTATAGGTATGGTAAAAGAACAATTTTAAAAATAAATTAAAATACCTTTTTAAAATCGACACCCTTTTCTATATTTGCTCATCGTTATGAAAAATCAGAATCAAAATTGGTGGTGGCTTTCTTACTTCTTTTAAAGGGGAACAGCTAACTATTGCCAAATTTTGATCAATCGATATACTTAGGCTTGCTGGACTCCCGGCAAGCCTTTTTTTTATTTTAAATACCCAAATAATGAATAAAATAAGAATCAAAACCCGGTATAAAAAGCTTTTGGCAGATACCATCACTCCGGTGAGTATTTACCTTCAGATTCGCGACAGGTATAACAATACCATTCTTCTGGAAAGCTCTGATTACCATGGAAATGAAAACAGTTATTCCTATATCTGTTGTGAACCCATGGCCACTTTTTCTTTAATTAATGGTGAGGTCCATCAGTCATTTCCCGATCAGACTACTTCTGTAAAGAGGCTCGAGAAATCAGACAATATTATGGATGAGCTTAGGCAGTTTGGGAATACCTTTCAGGAAGAAAAAATGGACTTTAAGTTCATTACCAACGGTCTTTTTGGCTATATCCAATATGATGGCGTAAGTTATTTTGAAGACATTACCATCAACAATCCTCAAGCTTCGAGTACCCCTTTGATTCATTATGCGGTGTACAAAAACATGATTGTGGTGGATCATTTCAAAAATGAGCTCTATATTTTTGAACACTATTTGGAAGGAGCGGAGGAGGATTCAGGCATTCCTAAAATTGAGATGATTCTCAATAATAAAAACATCCCAAGTTATTCATTTAGTCTGGATGGTAAGGAGTCTTCAAATTATACCGATAGTGAATTTCTGGATATACTTGCCAAAGGAAGAGATCATTGTTTCCGTGGCGATGTTTTTCAAATAGTATTGTCCCGATCTTTTTCCACAGGGTTTAAAGGAGATGAATTTAACGTTTATCGGGCATTGCGATCCATTAATCCTTCTCCCTATTTGTTTTATTTTGACTATGGGTCTTATAAGATTTTTGGAAGTAGCCCGGAAGCTCAAATCGTTGTAAAAGGTAGAAAAGCCACCATTTACCCAATTGCAGGAACATTTAAACGTACGGGCAATGATAAATCCGATGCTGAATTAGCAGTAAAGCTTTATGATGACCCTAAAGAAAATTCAGAGCATGTAATGCTGGTAGATTTGGCCAGAAATGATTTAAGCCGATCTTCGGAAAAGGTGAATGTGGAAGTTTTTAAAGAGATTCAATATTATTCCCATGTCATTCATTTGGTATCCAAAGTGACCGGGGATTTACCTGAAGGAGCCAATCCCCTGCAACTTGTGGCGGATACCTTTCCTGCAGGCACCTTGTCGGGAGCACCCAAATACCGGGCCATGGAATTGATTGATAACCTTGAGAATAGTGCTAGGAAGTTTTATGGTGGCGCCATAGGTTTTTTGGGTTTCAATGGAGATTTTAATCACGCCATTCTGATTCGTTCATTTGTATCAGAAAATAATCTTTTGCGATTTCAAGCAGGAGCAGGTGTAGTGGCCAAATCCTCCATAGAGAGTGAACTTCAAGAGGTTAGCAATAAGCTGGAAGCCTTGAGAGTTGCCCTTAAGTCTGCTGAGACAATTTAATTAATTAGAAAAGGATTTACAGATGAAAATACTGGTACTGGACAATTATGATTCCTTCACCTATAACTTGGTGTATATTATCCGAGAATTGGGGTATGGAAATTCAATGGATATCATTAGAAATAATAAAATAAGCCTGGAAGAGGTAGATGCCTATGACAAAATATTACTTTCCCCGGGCCCCGGTCTCCCGTCCGAGGCAGGTATTATGCCTGAACTGATTAAAAAATATTCCCCAAGTAAAGATATTTTGGGAGTATGTCTTGGGCACCAGGCCATTGGGGAAGCTTTTGGCGCAGGGCTTATCAACCTTACAGAGGTTGTTCACGGTGTAGCAAGCAAAATCAAAATCAAACCTGATTTATTGTTTGAGGGTTTGCCTGAATATTTTACCGTAGGCAGGTACCACAGCTGGGTAATAGATGCCACCATGCTTCCTGATGAACTCGAAGTTACCTCCAAAACACCTGACGGACAGATTATGGCCATCAAGCACAAAGAATTTGAAGTACGTGGTTTGCAATTTCATCCCGAGAGCATCCTCACCGAAAATGGGGTGCAAATAATAAAAAACTGGATTGAAGGTAAAAAAAATAACAATTAATGAAAGAGATACTTAACCACCTGATAGAACACAAAACCCTCAGCAAAGAACAGGCAAAAGGGGTGTTGAAAGAAATGACTTCCGGTGAAGTTAATACCAGCCAAATGGCTGCTTTCTTGACCATATTTATGATGCGAAGCGTGCGGGTTGAAGAATTGATGGGATTTAGAGAAGCCATGCTTGAAAGATGTATCGCCGTAGACATCCCGGAATATGATGCCATTGATTTATGCGGTACCGGTGGGGATGGCAAAGATACCTTTAATGTATCTACCTTGGCATCCTTTATCGTAGCAGGCGCAGGACAACCCGTAGCCAAACATGGAAATGTTGGTGTTTCCTCAGTCTGTGGATCTTCCAATCTTTTGGCTCATTTTGGCTATGAGTTTACCAATGATGTGGAACAATTGAAAAGTAGTCTTGACAATGCAGGGATTTGCTTTTTGCATGCGCCTCTATTTCATCCTGCCATGAAGCACATAGGTCCGGTACGCAAAGAGCTGGGAGTGAAAACATTCTTTAACATGTTGGGCCCTATGGTCAACCCAAGTTTCCCTAAAAAACAATTGGTGGGAGTTTTCAGTCTTGAACTTGCTCGTCTGTACGGTTACCTGTATCAAAACAACGATGTTAGGTTCAGTATTTTGCATGCCTTGGATGGCTATGATGAAGTATCCTTGACGGGTGATCTAAAATGGATTTCTAATGATGGTGAGAGAATTGTAAGTCCAGAGGAATTGGGCTTTAAAACCATAATGCCTGAAACCATTAAGGGAGGGACTACAATTGAAGAATCGGCTGACATTTTCATGAATATCTTGAAAGGCAAGGGAAGTCCTGAACAAGAAGCAGTCGTAATAGCCAATGCCACCCTCGCCCTTACCACCTCCAAGCCAAATTGGAGTCTTGATACCGCGAGAGACAAAGCCACAGAAACCCTTAAAAATGGCACAGCGCTGAAAGTTTTCAAAGAACTGATTAATCCAAAAACCTCCATAAATATTAGTTGATAATGAATATCCTTGAAAAAATAATAGCTCGAAAAAAGGAGGAAATTGCAGAACGGAAAGCCCTATTTCCTCAAAAATTACTGGAGAAAAGTTTGTTTTTCGAAGGTAATGTGGTTTCGATGAAAAAATATGTAACCCATCCTGAAAAGACCGGGATCATTGCTGAGTTCAAAAGAAGATCCCCTTCAAAAGGTCTTATCAATGGAACAGCCACAGTAGAGCAAACAACAATTGGTTATATGCAGGCCGGAGCTTCTGCATTGTCTGTATTGACAGATAAGGACTTTTTTGGGGGAAGTGAAGCAGATCTTGGCCTGGCAAGGAAATTCAATTTCTGTCCGATCTTACGCAAAGATTTTATGGTCGATGAATACCAAATCATTGAGGCCAGGTCTATTGGTGCCGATTGTATTTTATTAATTGCAGCTGCCTTAACGCCAAAACGACTCAATGAATTGGCAGTTTTTGCAAAGGGCCTAGGCTTGGAGGTATTATTGGAAGTGCATGATGGAGAAGAGTTGGAAAAAAGCCTCAATGAACATGTGGACTTGGTAGGGGTAAACAACCGTAACCTGAAGACTTTTGAAGTAAACATTCAGACCTCATTGGAATTGGTAGATTCCATTCCAAACACTTTTACCAAAATTTCGGAAAGTGGCCTTTCAGAACCGGCCACTTTAGTCCAATTAAAAAAGGCCGGATATGATGGGTTTTTGATCGGAGAAAACTTTATGAAAACCATTCGACCACATCAAGCTGCTTATAATTTTATGCAACAATACAGGAAGTTATTGGCAGCTTCCAAAGGACAAATAGAGGCATGATCATAAAGGTTTGTGGCATGGCTGAGCCTGATAATATTTCAGGCCTGTTGGGAATAGCGGAAGTCAATTGGATGGGGATGATATTTTATCCTCCTTCGGGACGTTATGTGCCTAAATTTGGTCAAGATGCAGCAGGATATAAAAGGGTATCTTTACCCAAAGTTGGCGTGTTTGTCAATGAAAGCACTGAAGAAATCCTTAGAGTTGTGAAGGATTATGGCCTTTCCTTGGTGCAACTTCATGGAGATGAGCCTCCGAGCCAACTTCAAGCACTCAGAGAAAGAACCAAGGTAAAAGTGATAAAGGTTTTTAGAGTGGGAGCGGATTGGAACTGGAAGTCTTTGGAAGCCTATAAAGATCTGGTTGATTATTTCCTTTTTGATACTGATGGGCCTTCCTATGGAGGTACTGGTCATCAATTCAATTGGGAATTATTAGAAAGCTATCCTTATGAAACACCTTTTCTATTAAGTGGAGGGATAGCACCAAAAGATGTAGAAAATCTTTTGGCTTGTTACAAGGCTTATCCTGCAATGGTTGGAATTGACATTAACTCAAAATTTGAAATTTCCAAAGGTGTCAAAGATTTGGAAAAAATAAAGACATTTACGGCAGCGATCAGCGATAAAGCTGCCACAGCGAAAAAAAAGAAAACCAATGATAAAGATTGATGAAAATGGATTTTATGGCGATTTTGGGGGAGCCTACATCCCGGAGATGCTGTATCCCAACATTGAAGAGCTTAGAGAGAATTATGAGCAAATAATGGCTTCTGAGGAATTTAAGGAGGAATTTGACCGCTTGCTCAAAGATTATGTGGGCAGACCTACTCCTTTGTTCTATGCCGAAAGACTATCGAAAGAATATGGGGCAAAAATCTACCTAAAAAGGGAGGACCTTTGTCATACCGGTGCCCATAAAATTAACAATACCATAGGTCAAATAATTCTGGCAAAAAAACTCAATAAAAAGCGGATAATTGCCGAAACCGGTGCAGGGCAACACGGCGTAGCAACAGCTACTGTGTGTGCCTTAATGGGAATGGAATGTACGGTCTATATGGGCGCCATTGATATGGAGCGACAAAAACCAAACGTAGAACGTATGCGTATCCTAGGTGCCACTGTGGTACCGGCCAATTCCGGTAGTAAAACCCTGAAAGATGCGACCAATGAGGCCATGCGACAGTGGATCAATAACCCGGTTGATACGCATTATATCATCGGATCAGTGGTGGGACCTCATCCATATCCTGAAATGGTTGCCAGGTTTCAGTCGGTTATTTCTGCTGAGATCAAGACCCAACTGTTAGAAAAAGAGGGTAAAGATAGTCCGGATATTGTAGTCGCCTGCGTAGGAGGGGGAAGCAATGCTGCAGGAGCATTTTTTCATTATTACAATGATGAAAAAGTGAGATTAATAGCCGTGGAAGCTGCCGGTCTTGGTGTAAGCTCCGGCAAGTCGGCAGCCACTACCCAACTGGGAAAACCTGGCATCCTTCATGGAAGCAAGACATTACTAATGCAAACGGAAGATGGACAGGTAGTGGAGCCTCATAGTATTTCTGCAGGCTTGGATTATCCTGGAATAGGTCCTGTACATGCCCATTTATTTGCTTCAGGAAGAGGAGAGTTTTTGGCGGTAGAAGATGAAGATGCGATGAAAGCAGGGATAGAATTGAGCCGGCTGGAAGGAATTATACCTGCCATAGAATCAGCCCATGCTCTTTCTGCCTTGAACCAGTTGAAATTCAAAGCATCAGATATTATTGTAATCAATCTGTCAGGAAGAGGGGACAAGGATTTGGAAACATATATTAAATGGGGTAATTATTAATGGCCATGAATCGAATAGACGAATTATTTAAAAATAAGGATGGCAATATCCTTTCTATATACTTTACAGCTGGCTTCCCTAATTTGGACGACACCGTAGGAATCATGGAAGCCATAGAGGAAGCAGGGGCAGATATTATTGAAATAGGTATACCCTATTCTGACCCTGTTGCCGATGGTCCTACCATTCAAGATAGCAACAATGTTGCCTTGACCAATGGGATGACACTAAAATTGTTATTTACTCAATTGGAGGGATTAAGAAGCAAATTAAATATTCCTGTGGTATTGATGGGGTATCTAAATCCTATTGTTCAATATGGAATGGAAGCATTCTGCAAAAAATGTCAGGAAGTAGGCGTTGATGGAGTGATTATTCCTGACTTGCCAATGCAACAATATACTGATTCCTATAAAGAATTGTTTGATAATTATAACCTTAGAAACACTTTCTTAATTTCTCCTCAGACTTCTGAAAAAAGGATTCGAGAAATCGATAACAAGACAGATGGATTTATCTATATGGTCTCATCTGCTAGTATTACAGGAGCTAAAAAAGAGGTTACTCCGGAACAAATAGCTTATTTCGAGAGGGTAAGGGACATGGGATTAAAAAATCCACGATTGATCGGTTTTGGTATCTCAGACAAAGCTTCCTTTACAACCGCCTCAACTTATTCCCATGGAGCAATTATTGGAAGTGCTTTCATCAATGTTGTCAAGGAAGCAAAATCCCTTAGTGAAGAAATCAAAACATTTATAAAAGGCGTCATATCATGATCGTACAGCTAAAGACAGACATTAGTCTTCTACAAACCCAAAATTTAATTGAAAAGATCAATGGTATCGGCTATAAAGTTACTGAGGTAAAAACACAAGCCGGAAATTACCTGATAGGTATAGGAAAGGCTGCCTATGACATTAGAAAAATTGGAGCCATGGATGGTATTTTAGACATCCACGTGGTGTCTGATGAATACAAACTGGTATCTAAAAAGTGGAAAGCAAAACCAACCTCTATTGATCTTGGAGATGGAATTGAAATAAAAGATGGTGATATGGCCATAATATCCGGTCCATGTTCCATAGAATCCGAAGAACAAATACAGCGGGTAATTGCTCACCTAAAAGAAAACAAGGTAAGCATGATGCGAGGAGGAGTATTCAAACCCAGAAGCAGTCCCTATGCATTTAGAGGGCTGGGCATGGATGGACTTAAGCTCTGGTACCAGCATGCAAAAGCTGCAGGAATTAAAATTGTAACTGAAGTCATGCAGGTTTCCCAGATAGAAGAGATGCACGATTATGTGGATATTTTTCAAGTGGGAGCAAGAAATACCCAAAACTTTAACCTTTTGGATGAATTAGGTAAAATTGATAAAGCCGTATTAATTAAAAGGGGGATTTCCGGAACCATTGAGGAACTGCTTCAATCCGCAGAATATGTATTTTCTGGAGGCAACGAGAAACTTATTCTTTGTGAACGTGGAATCCGTACCTACGAAAGGGCAAGTAGAAATACCTTAGACCTGAACGCGGTTCCTATTCTAAAATCTAAATCGCATTTGCCGGTGGTGGTAGATCCTTCCCATGGCATTGGTATTCGGGATTTTGTACCGCAAATGGCTTTGGCAGGAGTGATGGCAGGAGCAGATGGTATAATTTACGAATCGCATGAACATCCGGATAAAGCATATTCTGATGGGCAGCAGACATTGAACTTCACCCAAAGTAGCGACCTGATTGGCTATATTAGGAAAATCTTTGAAATGAGAAAATCATTTGATTTGCATTAAGCCTTTGTCCGTGGATGGGTTAGTTTATTTTGCAGTTTAACAACCGGTTGTAGGTCAGTTGAGTATTATTGGTTTGTCAGCATTGTAGTTTTTCTATAATGCTGACAAAATCTTTGTGCCAGCAGGTGGCAATAGGTTTAAATCGGATTGTGTGGTCATCCCTCTTTTGGGCTAGCGGTTTTTCCAAGAGATGCTATCCCATATTCAGTAAAAGTCACTCCATTGGTGAAAGCTCAAATTTCCCTTGCCAAGGAGGAAAAGGGGGATTTTTCGATCCCCATATTTTGGAGATTCCTTCGCCTTCTAACGCGCAAGGCCATCGCAAAGTCTTGGAATGACGTTTTGTGGTCCCTGAGCTTGTCGAAGGGCCCTACAACTTTCACCGCACAAGGTACTAAGTCTTCCGACAAAAGCTTTTAAAAACCAGGGTTAAAGGGCCACCGGCATTAGCGAAAAGCCGGTTTCACTATTGAGCATACTGTAAGCTAATGCGCTAAAAAACCAACTGATTTACACCCCGTGTTGCACCTCCTTCGTCGGCTTACCCGGGGCTACAAAGATTGCACACCTCTGGAGTGGCTGCATTGGGTATTGCCATCCTAATTCTGAGCTTTTATAATGTAAAGTCTTGGAATGACGTATATTTTAATTCCGCCTTGTAGATTTTCGGCGTTAAGAAATTTAAGAAGTACGGGC
>TARA_R110002111_G_scaffold25313_24_pt1 | contig 11449 bp, 10 predicted proteins | sample TARA_R110002111 | Tara Oceans TARA_R110002111 (sample SAMEA4397363) | marine metagenome | biome: Polar Biome; feature: [ZZZ] marine water layer (ENVO:01000295); material: water (ENVO:00002006), including particulate matter (ENVO:01000060) such as... | depth 199 m | reverse complement strand
CCTGATGACGAGAAAGTCGCGTCGGTTGTCTGACAGATAAGCGGACAGCGCATCAAGCGTATTGATCCGCTTCGATGTCCCTTGTGTATAAAATTCTGCGGAATAGTAGCGCTTCTTCCAATAGATCAGCTCACCCACGTTGTAGGGCGCCTGCGATGTGGCCTCAGCGACGAGCAGGTTCTGCGATTTCTTCGAGATCAGCCCAGGTGCCGCTGCGTAGACTGCGGAAAACACGGTCATGACAACAATGACGCCAACGGACAGAGATTTGAAGATCAACGCACTGCGCTTCGTAATCGCCGCTCCTTGGTCATGTGCATCAGTCCACGATTGCACCAACAGAAATGCTGCTGCGGGCAGGGCAGGCAGCGCGTAAGGGATGATGATATTGCCCGCCGCCGTGAAGATCAGGAACGGCGACAATGTCCAAAGGAGGAGATAGCTACCCCATCCGCTGCCATCGTTTCGGAACCGCTCTGCCACCTGCCGCAAACGCATGACTGGTCGCAGGAAGCCGAACGTCCAGGGTAGAAATGCGAGCAATCCGAAAAGCCATATCATGCCCTTGGGCTCGCGATGGCCGCTGCCATAGAGATCGCCCTTCCAGCCGGGCACCGTAAATCGCTCGAAATGCTCGCCAATGATGAAATAACGCAGGAACCCCGGCGTCTTGAGCTCTGCGGCAATATACCAGGGTGCTGTCAGAACGAGCATCAGAACAGTGCCCGTCACCCATGGGATGCGCTGCCATGTATCGCGCCAGCGGTTTCCGAGGATGACCCAGAGCCCAATCGGAACCCCGGCCAACAGAACGGCAAGGGGGCCCTTCGTGAGGAGACCAATCGCCAAGCCGACGAAGAAGAGATACCCCCAGAGCGCCTGATGCGGGCGCTGATTCACCGTCCGCCAAAAGCCAACCATGCTCAGAGTTGTTCCCGCGATCATCGCAAGGTCGGTCATCACCACGCCGCTGGCGATGAAGAACATCCCTGAACTTGCGAGAATTGTCGTGCCGACGAGAGCAAACCCGTTGCCCTTTTCCGCCCGCGCCCAGTAGTAGACGAGAGCCAGTAGGGCGCAAGCGAGGGCAAAAATCGGAAGGCGTGCGGCAAATTCATTGACGCCGAACGCACCCATTCCCGCTGCCGAGAGCCAAGTGTGAAGCGGCGGTTTTCCCCAGAACGGCACACCATACTCGAATTGTGGTGTGATCCAGTCTCCCGTTTCGAGCATCTTGCGGGCGATCTCGGCATACCGCGCCTCAGTGGTGTCCGTCACCGGCACCAAAATCATCGCAAGCATCCTGGCCGCAAAAAGTGCAATGAGCACCCACCACAGAAATGTCGTCTGCGACCTTGAAAGCGGAAGGGTCTCTGTGGTTGGAGCCGGAGGGTGCCGCTCGCCAGAGAGAGGCACCGTATCAGATATCGCCATGAGATTGCCCGCTTTGCACGTTCTTGATGGGCGTTTTATAGCTCAGTGGATATCGTGCCAGTATGGCTGGTACTATACAGTTTTGTAAGATCCGAGTTTCCGGTGCAGCTATCCGCACTGTGGCCCTTCAGGGGGTCAGTTGCCGTCTTTTTCACTGTCCGCACTGTCGCAGCTTATAGTCGGTTCTTTTTTGACCTCTTGCGGCTTGTTTTGCGATGCAGTTTTCATTGCAATTCGCACATGCGTGCTCTGCGGTCGGATTTGTGTGCGGCGATAAGTGTTGATCCAGACCCGCCAAACAGATCCAGCACAATGTCACTCCTCGCAGAGACATCCTTTATGGCATCAGCAATCATCTGCACGGGTTTGACTGTGGGATGAAGTGCCAATTCCTGCAGCCAAAGAGCCATATTTCCTCGTCGACTTCCTTGATGCGGCATCTTGTCTGACTCTCTCAATGTGACAAAGCCGCTACGATTGCGCGCCACAGCTATCGCCCATTTCGGCCTGCCAGTTTTTCATTGCTCCAGAAAGCCGGTCGCGCGTGGCCCGGTGCTCAGGCACAAAGGCGAGATTGAGAAGTTCCTCAGGGTCAGTTTGAAGATCGAACAGCTGGATTAGGTCTGAACCGGTTGTCGGGCTATTCGTTGAACCGCGCTGCTTGGTGTCCTTGTAATAGCGTATCAGCTTGTAGCGTTCGTCGCGGATCATCCGTTGCGATGAACGGTAAGCGGCACCAAGATACTGACGCGTCGAGCCATTCGGTTGATTTTTATCTAAGGCGATAAGGTTGGTGCCGGCACATTGCGGGGCAGGTTCAAGTCCGGCCAACGACAGCACCGTCGCGTGGGTATCACCATGCCATATGAGTGCGTCTGATTTGTTGTTTTCCGGGACCCTTGGTCCGGCGATGATCAGCGGAATATTGAGGCTGTGTTCATAGAGATTTTGTTTGCCCATAAGACCATGATTACCTAACCCAAGGCCGTGATCGGCTGTGTAAACAATAATTGTATTGCCAAGCAGCTCCTTATTTTCAGCTGCTTTGATGATTTGGCCAATGGCATCGTCCATATGCGTTATCATGCCGTAATAGTCTGCGATATGTTGACGGATCGCGTTCGGCGAACGCGGGAACCCCTCCAGCTTTTCATCGCGGATGAGGGCTTCGCCATTATCAAATGGATGCACTGGCATATATGCCTTCGGCAACGCAACGCCCGATGGATCGACCGCAAATTCTGCAGGCGGCGTTCTTGGGTCGTGTGGCGCGGTAAATGCGATGTAGAGAAAAAACGGTTCGTCAGATTTTGCCGTTTCGACAAATTTCAAAGCAGCATCTTTGAAAATGTCGGTGGAATGGCCGGGCACAGGACGCGCACGGCTTTCGGCGTAAATGCCCTTTGGATCATGATCCTGTAAAATCATTTCTTCATGTTCTGACATACCGTCAAACAGTATTTTGTCTGCTGAAGAAAAACTGCGCGCGAAGGATGGTTTATCGTTGTGCCACTTGCCGATGGCGTGTGTCCGATAGCCTGCATGACGCAAATGCTGCGGCATTGTTGGCATATCTGGCGGAATGATGGCACCCACGCTGAGGTCATGCGCATCGCGTTTATCAGCGGGTGATAAGTCGAATATGTTGCGGCCGGTCATCAGCGTTGCGCGGGACGGAATACAGACGGCGGGGTTAAAGCCACCCTGACAATGTGCACCAAGAAAGTCTGTGCCCCGTTTTGCCAATGCATCCAGGTTGGGTGTTGATACCTCTTGGCATCCATGAGCACCGATGGAGCTGGAGCGATGGTCATCGGCCATGATGAAGATAAAGTTTGGTTTCGCTTCCATCAGCTATCCTTTAACTCTGTGCTTTTGCCGATGGTGCCATCGCAATGCGTTTGCCGTCATCGATTGAAAAGAAATGAAGAGCTTCGGCGCTTTCGACATCTATCGAAACTTTGTCACCGGGATTGAGCTCGACGCCGCCCTTTTCACGTAGAATTATTGGCGTGCCATCGCTTAAACGGCCATGAATGACGCTTTCATCGCCGAGATACTCCACAATTGAAACTTCGATTTGGCCAATGCCCTTGCGCTCACCCACAAGCATCAGTGATTCAGGCCGCACGCCAAGCGTGATTGCGCCGGCCGGGATTTTGCCCAGGCCTGAAACCGATATGTCTGGAGATTCAAACGCTGAGCCGCGTATGGCTCCCGATATGAAATTCATTTTCGGTGAACCAATGAAACCTGCCACGAAAGCATTTTTCGGTTCATTGTATAGCTCTTTGGGGCTGCCGATCTGCTGCACTTCACCGGCATTGAGTATGATGATCTGATCTGCAAGCGTCATCGCTTCAACCTGATCATGCGTGACGTAAATCATTGTTGCAGCAAGCCGCTGGTGGAGTTCGGCCAGTTCAACGCGGGTTTCAGCACGCAGAGCGGCATCGAGATTGGAAAGTGGCTCGTCAAACAGGAATACTTTGGGTTTGCGAACAATGGCACGACCGATGGCAACGCGTTGGCGCTGGCCGCCTGATAATTGCTTGGGCAGTCTTTCGAGCAAGTCTTCAAGTTGTAATGCACGGGCAGCTTCTGCAACGCGGCTTGCAATTTCCGCTTTTGGCCGTTTGGCAATTTTAAGTGAAAACGCCATATTCTCGCGCACTGTTTTGTGCGGATAAAGCGCATATGATTGAAAAACCATCGCCAGGCCACGCTCACCCGCAGACGCTTCAGTGACATCCTCGCCATCCAACCAGATTTCGCCGCCGCTTGTTACTTCCAAACCTGCAATCAGGCGCAACAGCGTAGACTTGCCGCAACCTGATGGCCCCACGATTGCAACAAATGCACCGTTCGGCACACAGAAGCTGAGGCCTTGCAGTGCTGCAAAGTCACCGAAACGCTTCTCAACGTTTTTCAATTCAAGGGCAGGATAATCATTGGCCAAAGCAGCAGTTTCCATTCATGTTCTATCCTTTGACCGAACCAGCCGACAGACCGGCAACGAGGCGCGACTGAACCGGCAGGAATAGAAGTAAAGCTGGTAATGTTGTGAGCGCAGATGCTGCCATCACGGCGCCCCAGTCGACGGTGTCTTCGCCAAAGAATAATGCGAGACCAAGCGGCAAAGTCTTCATCGAAGTTTTTGTGAGGAGCGCAAGGGCAAGCAAGAATTCGGTCCACATCAACAAAAACGAGTAGGTCGCTGTGGCTACAATACCGGGTGCCAGCAGCGGCAAAATGATGTGGCGCATGGTCTGCAAACGCGAGCAGCCATCCATCAGGGCTGCTTCATCAATATCTCTTGGCAGTGCCTCGAGATAACCGACCATAAGATAGATCGAAAACGGCAACGTAATCGTGACATAGCAGAATATGATCGCAAAACGATTGTTTATAAGATCAAGCTGCGCAAACATGATGAACAATGGCGTCATCATAACGATCCAGGGAAAGATCTGCGTCAGCACAAGAAAACCGAAGAGCCACTTTTTGTAGGCGAAGCGATAGCGCGACAGCACATAAGAGGCGCACACCGCAATTGCAGTCGAGATAATCACCGAAATGCCACTGATAAACAGGCTGTTGAACATGAAGCGACCGAAGTCGTTCTTCCAGACATTCCTGTAATTGTCCAAGGTGAAGCCAAGGCCTTCTGTACCGGTACCAATCAGTGCAGCACTGGGCTTGAACGATGCAAAATAAATCCACACAACTGGTGAGGCAAAAAAGAAGATCAACAAGGCGGAGAACGCAATTGCCAGGACCGCTTTGAACGGGCTGTGTTTGCGCGTGAGGCCACGTTTGCGCCGCCGCACAATTGGAGGGTTCACTGCAATATCGGTCACATCAACCCGCCAAATCTTTTGGTCACAACATAGCGGAAATAGATGACGCCGAAGATCAGCGCCAATGCCGCCATAAAGGTGCCAATTGCCGATGACAGGCCCAATTTGAAGTTCACGAAAGCCTGCAGATAAACTTCGGTTGCCAGAACATTTGAAAATGTGCCTGGTCCGGCACCGGTGGCCATCCAGACATAGATGAAGTTGTTGAATGTCCAGATTGTTGTCAGAAGGCCCAGCACCGCCAGTGCCGGCAGGGCATGGGGGAATGTCACATGCCAGAACTTTATCCAGCTGTTGGCACCGTCTATGTCTGCCGCTTCATAAAGATCGCGCGGCACGGTTTGCAGGGCCGCTGCCATTGTCAGCGTAATGATGGGAAGACCATTCCACACAATGACGGTGATTACGGCAGGCCATACGTAGGATGGGTCGCCCAGAAATACGATGGGCTGGTCGATAAAGCCCCAGTCGATGAGCTTGTTATTGATGACACCTGAGCGGCCATCGAAAATTTGCTTCCATACAGTGACTGCAACAATATCCGGTGTTGCCCACGGCAGAAGCGCTGCCATGCGCAACGGAACCGTCAAACGCAAACGGCGTATAAGTTCAGATTCAATGAACAGCGCGAGCGCGAAGCCTATGACAAGCCGCAGACTGACTGAAACAAATGTCAGCCAGAACAACGTATTAAAGACGACTTTTTTGAAATCGGAATCGTTAAACAGTGCAATGTAATTATCAATGCCGACCCATTTGCCACCGTCGCGCAAACCGAGCAGATTGAGGTCGGTAAAGCTGTTCTTGATGTTGTAGATTGTGGGCCAAAGAAAAAACGCTGCCATCATGCCGAATGCCGGCAACAGCATCAGCAGGACGAACTTTCGCTGATCCTTGGAATAGCTAAGCATGATTTCCTCAGGGGCAGGGGGTGGCCAGCCAGTCGGCTGGCCAAAGTTACTAGCCGGCCAGAGTCACTAGCCGTCCAGCATCTCGTTGATTGTATCAATCAACGACTGAGCGGCTTCTTCGGGTGTTTTGTCACCGACCAGAATTGCGCCAAACTCGCGCCCTGTCTCGCTCCACATGGTGCCGATGGGCGTTTTGCCGTTAGCATAAGCACCCCAGGTTCGGGCATTTGGCAATTGCATGCCGTATCCCTCCAGTCCGGCGGGATATTCCAAAGCAGCGAGTGCCGATTTGCTGGCCGGAAATTGCGCCGTCAAATACTCGGAGAAAAATTCATTGGAAATCAAAAACTGCATGAATTTGTATGATTCTTCAGGGTGCTCTGTATTGGCGTTGATGCCAAGCATGCGACCGCCCATGTGGCTGACACCGCCAACGGAACCAGTTGGAATACCAACCGACGCATATGGCACATCTGTCGTGCCGGATTTTTCCTGATAGGCAGCAATCAAAGCCTTGGTCACATTTGGCGGCAGGATGGCAAAGGCTTGATCGCCCTCAACCATGGGTGCCAGGGAGCCAATGTCTGCTAAGCCACCAAAGGCAATATTGGATTTTGGATTGCCGCCGTCACCCATAAAGTCAGCAAAAAATTTGAAACTATTGGCAAGAGTCGGTGTGTCGACACCGATCCTAAATCCGCCATTGCCGTCTTCTTCCACAAGTGCGTAGCCGTTCGACCAAAGGTAATAATTGACGAGGAACCAAATTGTGTTCGTCGGGCCACCGCCGGCCGGAAATCCAAAGCCAACTTTGCCGGTTTTCTCGGTAACCGTTCGACTTGCTGCCAGCAGATCGTCCCAGGTTTTCGGAACTTCGACGCCAGCTTCTTCCAGCACTGAAGGCATATAGACAAGCGAGAACGTATCTGCAGTCCATGGCAAGCCGAAAATCTTGCCATCGGCGTCGCGTGCCAGATCTGTCGCGATGAAATCATCAAAGCCTGCGCCTGCGCCGTTTTTTTCAATGAGATCATTCAACGGAAGCAATGCCCCGGCGCTGCCCATTTCAAGGGGCCAGACAAATGCGATGTGCACAATGTCAGGACCAGTGCCCACAGCTGCTTCGCGCAGGAACTGAGTGCGTGAATCGCCCCAACCTATGCGCTCAAGTTCGATGGTGATGTCAGGATTTTCGGCTTCAAAGGCTTTAATTGCGGCCTCGATAACTTCCGGGTCCGGATCATTATATCTAAAACTAAGCGCTGTTTCGGCAAAGGCCGGAAGTGCAATAAGTGCACTGCAGCCAAGCAGCAGAGCTGTTCTGAGCATGTTTCGCATTTTGTTTCCTCCCAATGAAATGCCGGTTTTCGAACGATATTATCGAACCGGTTCGAATTTTAGCGTAGCGTTTAGTCTTTCGATTTGTCAAGATTGACAAAACACTTAGTATGCTCAATGTCGTGTTGGTATCGAACCGATTTGATAGCGGAGTGAGGTTTTCGGGTGGTCGAATTTTCAAGACGGTCAACAGCAGCGGATATCGCTAAGTCTGCCGGCGTTGCGAAATCGACCGTGTCACTCGCTTTCAGTGCGCCGGAACGCGTATCCACAAAAACCCGTGATCGCATTTTAAGCGCTGCAAAGGCGGCTGGTTATACGCCAAATCCAGTTGCTCAAAGCCTTAAGACAGGGCGCAACAATATCGTTGGCCTTATACTTGCCGATTTAACCAACCCGCATGGCGGCTCGGTTTTGGAGCAGGTTCAGAAAACAGCTAATGAGATTGGGTATATGGTCATGACTGCTACGGCCGCGCATGACCCCAAAAGAGACATAGAGTTTGTTCGTAAATTCGAGCAATTGAATGTGCGCGCAGCCATTATAATGCCCTCTGGCTCGGACGAAAAATATGTTTCGGCGCTCAAGGATAGTTCAATTCGTTTTGTCACCTACGGCCACAAATTATCGGGCCTGGAATGTGATCATGTTGGGTTGGATAACCGCATGGGGATGGAACTACTGGTCCGCCATCTGGTGGAACTTGGCCATCGCCGCATCGGGCATATCGCGGGTAACCAGCGTCAATGGAGTGGCACTGAAAGATTTGATGGACTGCGACAAAGTTTAAAAAATGCCGGTTTGACGCTGGATGAAAGTGACCTGGGTTTTGGTGAATATTATGAGGATATTTCCTATCGCGCAGCGCTTGAATTGCTGCGAAAGTCAGACCGGCCAACGGCCCTTGTGACCGCCAACAATGTAACTGCGATTGGGGCGCTGCGTGCCGCAAGAGATCTTCAGATTCGTTGCCCGGAAGACATCTCCATTGCGACGATTGACGAAATTCCGTGGGGTGAACTCATATCACCTAAACCTACCTGTGCCGTGCAACCGATTGGAGATATGGCAAAGCTTGCTGCGACCTGGCTTATTGAACGACTTGAAGGTGAGGGTGAAAATATACCTCCCCGTTGCGCAGAGTTTGCACCACATCTTATGGTGGGCAGTTCAACCGGGCCTTTGAAAAAAAATCGATAAGAAAAAAGTCAACAAGAGGTGCTGTAAACCAATGACGTGCTCCCCTGAGATCTCCCTGTTTTGAAGTGATTCTGTTTCCCAAATAAGGAGGTTGACGATGACGATTTGCAGATTTAGCGACTCAAACCCGTTGCTTTGAGATCAGTCCTAACATACTGTGAAAGTGAGGAAAGAACGAAAAACAATACTCAATTTTAAATAGTTTCATTGGGAGAAATCGATGCGAAAACTTTTAGGAATTGCGGCTGCCGCGGTGCTGGCAGGAGTGGGCTTTGGCTTTGCCCAGGCGGAATGGCCGGAGAAGCCAATTAAGCTGGTGGTGCCGTTCGGTGCCGGTGGCACCTCGGATCAGGTGGCACGCGTTCTGCAGGCAGGAATAGAGGAATCCGGTGCCTTGTCGCAGCCGGTTACGGTGGTCAATGTCGGCGGTCATTATTCCATTGGCGCACGGCAAGTCATGGAAGCTGATGCGGATGGCTATAACTTTTTGATTATCCACATCGCACTGATGGGGGGCGAAGGAACAGGCGCACTGGATTTCAGTTGGCGCGACTTCAAACCTGTGGCGGCGACAGGTGAATTTTGTTTGTCCCCGATGGTCCGCAAGGACAGCGGTATCAACAGCGTCGGCGAGCTTTTGGAAAAAGCCAAGGCTGAACCCGACACGCTGATCTTTGGCGCCAACATTGGTGCCATCAACCACCTCGCCGGCGTGATGATGCAGGAAACAATGCCTGGGGCAAAGTTCCGGTTCGTCCAGATTGGTGGCGGCACAGCCAATTTTACTGCGCTGACCGGCGCGCAGACCAATGCGACTGTTCTGTCCGGGGCAGAGGTCATCAACTTCACCCTGTTACCGGACGGATCGGCTAACCCGGAAAGTCAGATCAAGCCTCTGGCCTATACCGGTGAGCAACGGTTCGTAGGTCTGCCTGATCTGCCGACGATGAAAGAAGAAGGTTTCGATATGTCCTTCTGCATCAAGAACTGGATCTTTGCGCCCAAGGACACGCCGCAAGAGATAGTCGACGGCTTTGCCAATGCCATCGGCACAGCGATCAAAACAGACCGGTTTCAGAAATTCCTGAAAGATAAGGGTTTTGCGGAATCCTTCCTGACAGGCGAAGCCCTTCAGTCCGATCTGGACGCGACTTGGGCCGCGATTGAGCCTGTGGCGAAACTCGCCGCCCAAAACTGACCCATAGTAATAAGCCCATGCTGGCGCGCCTCTTACTTTCGGGCGCGTCAGCCGGTATGACCCAGACGGTATGACAAGGTTCACTCCATGGATCGACGTCCCCTGACCGAAATCGGTGTTTCGGCCCTGATCGCGCTAATCTGCTTGGTATTTCTGATTCAGGCGCTGGCCCTGCCGCCAGGGCGGTTTGAACCTTTGGGTTCCGGCCCGGTGCCGACCTGGACCGCCATTATCGTGATTGGCTGCTGTCTCGCTGTCATTCTGAGTGCGGCCCTGTCGATGCGCGGTACCGACATCGCGGAGGCGATAAAACTTGAATTTTCCGGCGGCAATCCAATCGGCGGCGCCGTGATGCTTGGCCTGACCGTGGCATATATTGGCGCGCTGCAAATCAAGCTGGCGGGCTTCGGGATCGTCACTTTCGTATATCTGCTGTTGCTGATCCTGGGCATGGAGCCTTTTGCCCGAAAACGCATCGTGCCCGCAATCATCCTGTCGGCCGTTGCCGCCTTTGGTGCGCAGTATATCTTTACCGAAATCTTCGTCGTCGACCTACCGGTCTGAGGAGCACAAGTGGATCTTCCCGCACTTTTTGGCGCCATCGGCAATATTTTTGCCCCCTGGACATTCTTCATGTTGTTTGTCGGCACATCGCTGGGGATCGTGGTGGGCGCAATTCCGGGCCTGTCTGGGGCGATGCTGATCGCTCTGACTTTGCCGCTGACCTTCTATATGGAACCGTTCGACGCCGTCGTTCTGTTGATTGCGATGTATGTTGGCGCAATTTCCGGAGGTCTGATAACTGCGACACTGATGCGGATGCCCGGCACACCCGCGTCGGTCATGACGACGCTGGACGGCTATCCCATGGCCCGTTCCGGACAGCCGGGGCGCGCACTGGGTCTCGGGATCACCGCGTCTTTTGTCGGCGGGTTGGTGTCCTGGATGGTGTTGCTGACGATCACGCAGCCATTGTCAATCCTGGCCACGCGTTTCGGACCGTTCGAATATTTCACCCTGATCTTGATGGCCATGGTGCTGATCGCCTCTGTCAGCGAAGGATCGCTCGTCAAGGGCCTGATAGCGGGCCTTCTGGGGATGCTGGTTTCGATGCCGGGGGTGGATCCTTCCAGCGGCATGCCGCGCCTTACCTTCGGATTCTACCAAATGAACGGCGGCCTGCAGCTCTTGCCAGTGTTGATAGGCACATTCGCCGTCAGTCAGGTCATCAAGGATTGCATGGACCGCAGTGGCGTACCGGAGCGGCAGGAGGTGAAATCATCCAAGATCCTCATGTCGTTGCGCGATCTGCGACGCAACGCCGGCAATATGATCCGGTCGTCGATCATCGGCACCTGGATCGGCATCCTGCCAGGCATCGGCGCTTCAATCGGGTCGGTGGTGGCCTATACCGTGGCCAAGAATGTGTCGAAAAAACCCGAGCTGTTCGGGAAAGGGTCCGAAGAGGGCATCATCGCGTCCGAGGCGGCCAACAACGCGACGGTAGG
>TARA_R110002111_G_scaffold259340_1_pt1 | contig 11492 bp, 8 predicted proteins | sample TARA_R110002111 | Tara Oceans TARA_R110002111 (sample SAMEA4397363) | marine metagenome | biome: Polar Biome; feature: [ZZZ] marine water layer (ENVO:01000295); material: water (ENVO:00002006), including particulate matter (ENVO:01000060) such as... | depth 199 m | reverse complement strand
TTCAAACTTAAAATTTTGTAAGATTGAATTGCTTTATCATAGTTTTTTTGTTCTAAATAAATCCGAGCCAAAGTTTCTGTCATTAAACTGTCTGAAATAGCGTCGTCATTATTAACCAACTTAGGTTTTGGAGCATTGTTAGAAACAGGTTTAATCTTCGGGTTATTGCTAATAAATTTATCTATAATGGCAAGTTTATCTTGCAGTGGAGTAGTAGTTTCTACTTCTATAGCCTCATTTTTAGATGTTGTTTCTTCTTTTTGTTCTATTTCAACATTATCATCATCACGATTAATGGGTTTAAAACTCGTGATTTTTAACCACTCTGTAAATGAATGATTTTCAGATTTGTCAAACTCTAAAGGTTTGCCTATGTTAAGTTGATTTTCTGCTGTTATATTTTTTACATCTACAGCTATTATGGAATCTTCAATTTTAGGAGCTTCTTGCTCTAATTTTGGTTCAGGTATTGGTTTTGCTTCAAATAAGCCTGGGTCTAAAACTCCTTCGGTGGCTTTAATTTGTTCTTTTAAAGCATCATCAATGGTTACACTTTTGTTTACGGAAATATCGTCTACAGCATTAACTTCTATAGATTTAATATCCTCAATGTTTTGTTTTATACGCTCTGATATTTCATTCTGATTAAAGACATCTGAAGTAATATAATCGAATAAAACACTACGGTTTGAAGTGTAGGCAGCAGTAATTTTTAAAGCGTTATTGTATTTGTAGCTTTCCTTTTGCTTTAGTCCTTTAAGATAAAGTGCTCTTAACGATTGAAAATATGGATATTGATTTATGGCTGCAGAAAGCGCTTCGGTTTGAGAGGCTGTTATGGCTTCTGGATGTTGTAATAAATATGTGAGTTGCTTAAGCTGCATAATTTACCAGTCTGCTAATGATGCATTAAGAATATCTTGCGTAAGACGTTCTAAAATTTCTTCGAAAGCAGCGTCTTTTATACTGCCTGTAAGTTGGTCGTTTGCTCCATAATCGTAAAAGAATGAAAAACGTTTTTCAAAATCTTTTTCTTCATCTTTTGTATTTATATAGCGCACATTTACAGAAATAGTTAATCTATTTTGTGCTGCAGTATTTTGTGCTGTTGCTGTCATTGGTGAAATACGGTATTCTACAATTTCACCTTCATAAATAACTTCACCGCCTGTGTTTACTAAATTAGCACTTGTTTGATTTACAATTAAATCTTGTAGTGCATTTGTGAATAGTTGATCTAAACCAGGTTCAATTAAATCGGCATTATTCTGAAAAAAATTAACTTGAAACGTTTCAGGTGTTTCCGTAATACCTGTAAATGAATAATTCACTTTGCAACTAAAACTCGTAAGGCAAATGGAAAATATTATAATGTATTTTAAAGCTTTCAATGAATTGGTGTTTGGTTTTTTCATAGTTGTAAAGGCATCAATATAACCTAAAAACTTAAATATGAATATTTTAGTGTTGTTGATTTCATAAACTTATCTTAAAGATCAAACTGCTTAATTTTTCTATATAGCGTGCGTTCGCTAATTCCAAGTTCTGCAGCAGCAAGCTTACGTTTTCCGCTGTGTCGTTCTAAAGATTTTTTAATCAATTCTAATTCTTTATCATGTAAAGATAGTGTTTCCTCTTCTTCTATTTCTTCAGCAAAATGATATTTGTCTTCAGTTTCTGACGGTATAGAGTCATTAACTTCAGTGTGCTCAGGTATTGATAGTACTTCTAAATCTTCAACATTAGTATCGAATTCTTCATCTTTATCTTCTCCGTAAATTTTCTGAATTAAATGTTCATTGTCTTTTTGAACCTCAGAAATATTTCCGTTTTCCATGAGTTTCATAGTGAGTTTTTTTAGATCGTTTAGATCACTTTTCATATCAAATAAAACTTTGTATAAAATTTCTCGCTCACTACTAAAATCACTTTCGGATTTAGAATTATTGACAACAGCAGGTAAATTAGTGCTTGTGTTTGGTAAATAATTTTGAAGTGTTACACCATTAATAGTTCTGTTTTGTTCTAAAACAGAGACTTGTTCTGCTACGTTTCGTAATTGACGAATGTTACCATTCCAACGGAATTTTACAAGTAGAGCTACCGCATCATCCGTTAACTTTATTGTAGGCATTTTATATTTTAAGGCAAAGTCACTCGCAAATTTTCTAAATAACAAATGAATATCTTCTTTACGTTCTCTAAGTGGAGGTAAGTTGATTTCAATAGTGCTTAATCTATAGTATAAATCTTCTCTGAATTTTTCTTTCTTAATAGCTTCAAACATGTTAACGTTTGTTGCTGCTACAATTCTAACATTGGTTTGTTGTACCTTACTAGAACCTACTTTTATAAACTCACCATTTTCTAAAACACGCAGCAAACGTACTTGTGTTGTTAATGGAAGTTCGCCAACTTCATCTAAGAAGATTGTTCCTCCATCTGCGACTTCAAAATATCCAGAACGCGTAGCTGTAGCTCCTGTAAAAGCACCTTTTTCGTGTCCAAATAATTCACTGTCAATAGTGCCTTCTGGAATAGCACCACAGTTTACGGCAATATACTTGCCGTGTTTTCTATGTGATAATTGGTGTATAATTTTAGGAATACTCTCTTTACCAACACCACTTTCTCCAGTAACTAAAACTGAAATATCAGTTGGAGCAACCTGTATCGCTTTTTCTATAGAGCGATTAAGTTTTGGGTCGTTTCCAATAATTCCGAAACGTTGTTTTATGGCTTGAATTGATTCCATAGTTATTTCCTGTAAATTGGGAATTTCTTTTTAAATTACTATTAGTTAACGTAGTTAAAAACTTCATCAATGGTAATATCTCCACTACCAGCGTTTAATAATGCAGAGTTAATACTACCACTTCTATTAATTATTCTTCCTTCTGTATCATAGACTATTTCTAAATCTGAAGAGCCTTCTGGTGTTGTAGCACTTGTCATATTATTAGAGCTTCCCCAAAATGCTTGCCAATGTTCAATTTGGTCATCGTAATTATCATTGAACAACTGTAATTTATAAAAATCTTGAAATATATCTTTTAAAGGATTGGTGTTATCATCATAAGTGTAAGTAAATGTTCTTGCACCATCACCTGTCATTACTGTTGATGTTAAATTACTGTTTGCATCGTAACTGAGAGTTTCGTTTCTAACAGTGGTTCCTTCTGACGACGTTTCTCTTTGTATAAGTCTGTCGTTAGTATCAAAAGTATAAGTGACTATAACTGAAGATCCAACTTCTGTTCTTGTTGCGATATTGTCATTGTGCTCCAGATTGTAAGTGTAATTTTCTTCTGGATACTGATTATCAACAAAATTAATCTGCACTATATTATCGCCGCTGTATGTAATGGTAGTTGTACTGATTTCATTAGTCCCATCAGAAGCTGAAGTTTCTATAATTCGTCCATTATTGTCTCTTACTACAGGTGCTGTACCATCTACAATGATTCCAAACAATTCAACGCGTGTGCTTTGTGAGCCAATTAGACCAGAAGAATTGAGGTAAAAGTCCGTTTCAATTGTAGAAACACCAAATCCACTATCTACCGATTTATCATAACTGTAACTAGAAAGTGCAAAATTGCCTCCGTTAGGATCTCCGCCTCCAGTATTACCGCCTCCGGTATTACCACCTCCATTTTGTTCACCACCATTAGTGTACGCAGGATCTAAAGGTTCATTGTCACAAGAGGTTACTAAAGTTAAAGCTAAAAAGATTAGAACTAATTTTTTCATATAGATTTATTTTTATTAATTGTTTTTTGAATAGTCAATGGCTTTTCCAATAAGTGTTGCGCTTGTGCAATCTGTGATTAAAACATTAACCAAATCGCCTACTTTGTAATGTTCTTTTGGAAATACCGCAACAGTATTATCAGAAGTTCTACCTGACCATTGTAAATCAGATTTTTTAGATGCTTTTTCTATTAAAACTTCAACAGTTTTGTTAAGATGATTACGCGTATTTAGTTCGCTATACTTGCGTTCTAGTTTTACAATTTCTGTTAAGCGACGTTTCTTTACCTCTTCAGGTACGTCATCTTCCATTTTTCTTCCTGCTAAAGTTCCTGGTCGTTCAGAATAGGTAAACATATAGCCAAAGTTATATTTTACATAGTCCATCAATGATAATGTGTCTTGGTGGTCTTCTTCAGTTTCAGTTGGGAAACCAGCTATTAAATCTACACTAATGGAGCATTCAGGGATTATACGTCTAATATTATCTATTAGTTCAAAATATTCTTCACGTGTATGTAAACGATTCATTTCTTTTAAAATACGATTACTTCCACTTTGCACAGGTAAATGTATGTGTTTACAAATGTTGTCGTATTTCGCCATAGTTTCAATAACATCTAAAGTTAAATCTTGAGGGTTAGATGTTGAAAAACGAATACGCAATTTCGGTTGTGCTTTGGCGCATAGTTCTAAAAGATTTGCGAAATTTACAGCTGTAGCTTTTTGAAGGTCTGAAGCATTATTAAAATCTTTCTTTAAACCACCTCCATACCACAAATAGCTATCTACATTTTGTCCTAAAAGGGTTATTTCTTTAAAACCTTTAGACCATAAGTCGTTTACTTCTTCAATTATACTTTGCGGATCTCTACTACGTTCTCTACCTCTTGTAAATGGTACCACGCAAAATGTACACATGTTGTCGCAACCACGAGTAATAGATACAAAAGCTGTAACTCCATTACTATTTAAACGTACAGGAGAAATATCTCCGTAGGTTTCTTCTTTAGAAAGTATAACATTTATGGCGTCCCTACCTTCATCAACTTCTGCTAGTAAGTTTGGTAAATCTTTATAGGCATCTGGTCCTACAACCAAATCAACTATTTTTTCTTCTTCTAAAAACTTGGTTTTTAGGCGTTCTGCCATACAGCCCAATACACCAACTTTCATTTTTGGATTGGTACGTTTTATAGCGTTATAGTGTTGTAATCGCTTTCTAACCGTTTGCTCAGCCTTATCTCTTATAGAACAAGTGTTTACTAATACAAGATCAGCTTCTTCAAGAGTCTGTGTGGTGTTAAAACCTTGTTCTGAAAGAATTGAAGCCACAATTTCACTATCGCTAAAATTCATAGCGCAACCATAACTCTCTATAAATAGTTTGCGTTGGTTACCTTCTTTTTTATCTAAAACTAAGGTTTCTCCTTGTTTTTTTTCGTCAATATTTTTTTCCATCAGCTACAGTGAATACTTAAATTCTCAATAAGTATGCAAAGATAATATTATTTTAGACTTTATGACAAAGTGGCAGTTGTAATTTAGTTAAGGTTGTTTTAAATACATGGAATTACAAAATCGAATTACAATGAAAGACTGTGATGCAAACTGAGATTAGGATTTTGCATTTTTAAGGATGAGGACTTTTTTTCTTGAATATTTCCAAAAAATAGATTTCTTTTGAGGAACTAACTAACCAAATAAAAATAAATGAACACTACAGAAATTAAACGTCGCATTGAAGGTGCAAAAGACCTTGACTTCGGAACCATTTTTAATCAATCCATAGAATTGTTTAAAAAAGTTTGGGTACAAGGATTAGTTACGTTGTTGCTAAATATTGTTTTGGCAATACCAGTAATAATGATTGTGTATATACCATTACTATTTTTTGGCTTTATTAATGCTTTAACTATAAATAATAGTTATGATGCATACGATTCTTATGGGCAATCCGGAATGGGTTTTGCTTTTGGATTGGTGTTTTTAGTGGTCTATGTTTTTCTCATTGTAGCCATGAGCGCTATTGGTCTAGGTTTAAAAGCCGCTTTTTACAGAATTTGTAAACTCAAAGATTTAGAGCAAATGGGAAATGAGGATTATTTTTATTTCTTCAAAAAACCTTATTTAGGTAAAACTATTAAATTAGGTGTGGCATTTGCAGGTATCGCAATTTTAGCAACATTATTATGTTTTGTGCCTATAATATATGCTGTTGTTCCTTTGTCTTTTATAGTTGTTGTCTATGCTTTTAATCCAGATTTATCAGTTTCAGAAATTGTTAAATTAGGTTTTGATCTTGGAAATAAGAAATGGTTAATTTCTTTTGGACTTATGTTTGTTTCAGGATTTTTAGCCATGATTGTAGGTTTAGTAATGTGTGGATTTGGTATTTATGTAACATCGTCATTTGGTTATTTGCCTGCATACTTTATATATAAAGATGTTGTAGGATTTGATGGTGAATTCGATGAAATGAGACACATTGAGCAATAATTGATATTTTAACGCAACCTTTTAGGTTATTTTACATCTATAGATAAACACATGTCTTATGATATTTAGAAAAGTAGTAACACTTGTATTATTTTCTTTGTTATTAATGAATATGCAATGCGATGAAGATGATTTAGCTATATTACCATGCGGTTCAGAAATAATCATTGATAGTGCAACGTATAACGAAGTAGATTCACATGCGATTGAGAGTGCTACTATTAATGACAACTGTTTAGATATCAATATATACGATAGTGGTTGCAATAGTGATAGTTGGGTGATGACCTTAGTAGATTCTGGTGCAATAGCAGAATCAATGCCTCCTCAACGGTATTTAAAATTGTCACTTTTTAATGATGAAGCATGCTTGGCCGTTTTTAATAAAGAAGGGTCTTTTAATTTATTACCACTGAGAGTTGAAGGTACTAATGAGGTTTTGTTGCATGTAGAAGGTCTTTCAGAACCAATATTGTATACCTTTAATTAAGATTTATAAATATTTATAAACAGTAGAAGCCTTGCAAATTGTAAGGCTTTTTCTGTTTTTTAGGACAAAAAAACCACGATAAAATGCATTGTATTTACGACCAAATTAGGTTTGTAACTTAATTTTCATATACATTTGTAAACGCAAAATTTTAAGAATGTCAAAAAATCTCGTTATTGTTGAGTCACCTGCAAAGGCTAAAACTATTGAAAAATTTTTAGGAAAAGATTACAAAGTAGAGTCCAGTTTTGGGCACATTGCAGATTTACCATCTAAAGAATTAGGAGTAGATGTAGAAGGTGATTTTATGCCGAAGTATCAGGTTTCTAAAGACAAGAAAGATGTCGTTAAAAAATTAAAAGATTTAGCAAAGAAAGCAGACATAGTATGGCTAGCAAGTGATGAGGATCGAGAAGGAGAAGCGATTGCTTGGCATTTAGCTGAGACTTTAAAATTAGATAAAGAAAAGACCAAACGAATTGTATTTCATGAGATTACAAAAAGCGCAATACAGAAAGCTATTGAGAATCCCAGAAGTATTGATTATAACTTAGTAGATGCACAACAAGCAAGACGTGTTTTAGACCGTATTGTAGGTTATGAATTATCTCCTGTATTATGGAGAAAAGTAAAAGGAGGATTATCTGCCGGTAGAGTACAGTCGGTTTCTGTACGATTAATAGTAGAACGCGAACGCGATGTGCAAGCTTTTGAAGCTACAGCATCTTATAGAATAGATGCGGAATTTACTAACGAAAACGGAAATTCGTTTAAAGCGAAGTTGCCTAAGAATTTTGATTCAGAAAAAGAAGCTTTAAAATTTCTAAAAGATAATATTGGAGCTTCCTATGAGGTTTCAGATTTACAAAAGAAGCCTGCAAAAAAATCACCTGCAGCACCATTTACAACTTCAACACTTCAACAAGAAGCATCACGTAAATTAGGTTTTTCTGTAAGTAGAACCATGACTAACGCGCAACGTCTCTATGAAGCTGGTTTTATAACTTATATGAGAACAGATAGTGTTAATCTATCTGAAGAAGCAAAAAAAGGAGCTGAAAATGAAATTACTTCAGCTTACGGATCTGAATATAGCAACCCAAAAAATTATAAAGGAAAATCAAAAGGTGCGCAAGAAGCTCATGAAGCGATAAGACCTACAGATTTTGGAAATCATACTGTAAATGCAGAACGTGATCAAGCACGATTATATGATTTAATTTGGAAACGTGCTATTGCTTCTCAAATGAGCGATGCAAAATTAGAACGTACTAATCTTAAAATTAAAATTAATAGTTCTAATAAAATTAAAGAGCAATTTACTGCAAATGGGGAAATCATTACTTTTGAAGGCTTTTTAAAAGTTTATTTAGAAGGTACAGATGATGAAGATGCAGAACAAGAAGGTATTTTGCCAGATTTAAAAGTTGGTGAAGCACTTCAAAATAAATATATCACAGCTACAGAGCGTTTTACTAGACCACCTGCAAGATTTACAGAGGCATCATTAGTAAAGCAATTAGAAGAGTTAGGTATTGGTCGTCCATCTACTTATGCACCAACAATTTCTACAATTCAGAATAGAAATTATGTTGAAAAAGGAACAAATGAAGGTGACGAAAGAAAGTATAAGCAATTAGTTTTCGAAGATCAAAAAATAAAAGATAATACACTTTCAGAACAAACTGGTTCAAATAAAGGAAAACTTGTGCCTACAGATATAGGTATGATTGTAACCGAGTTTTTGGTTAAGCACTTTGAAAGCATCTTAGACTACAACTTTACTGCTAAAGTAGAAGATAAGTTTGATGACATTGCTGAAGGAAAAGAAGATTGGAGAGAAATGATGAAAGATTTCTACAAAGGTTTTCATCCGCAAGTAGAAGATGTTCAAGAAAATGCAGAACGAGAATCTGGTGAACGTATTTTAGGTACAGATCCAAAAACGGGTCGCCAAGTTAGTGTACGTTTAGGTAAATTTGGTCCAATGGTACAAGTTGGTACTATGGAAGATGAAGACAAGCCTAAGTTTGCGAGTTTATCTCCAGACCAACAACTTAATTCTATTACTTATGATGAGGCTATGGATTTATTTAAGCTTCCAAAAGCATTAGGGCATTATAAAGATGAAGAAGTTGAGGTAAATAATGGACGTTTTGGACCTTATGTAAGATTTGGTGAAAAGTTTGTTTCACTTCCTAAAGGAGTAGATCCATTGAGTGTTGAGATGGATGAGGCATTAATATATATTAAGGAGAAAGAAAAGGCAGATGCTCCAATATATATGTATAAAGATTTAGAAGTCACAAAAGGCAAAGGACGTTTTGGGCCATTTATTAAATGGAATAACATGTTCATTAATGTGAATAAAAAATACGATTGGGATAATTTATCTGAAGAAGATATCGTTACTTTGATCGAAGAGAAAATTCAGAAAGAAATAGATAAGGTTATCCATAATTGGGAAGAAGCTGGTGTAAGAGTAGAAAAGGCAAGATGGGGAAGGCATAACATTATAAAAGGCAAACAAAAAGTTGAGTTGGCTAAGACTGTAGATGTGAGTAAAATGACATTGGAAAAAGCTCAAGACATCCTCGAGAAAAACGCGCCTAAAAAGAAGGCTACTAAAAAGAAAGCCACCAAGAAAACTGCGACTAAGAAGACTGCAACAAAGAAAAAAGCTACAAATAAAAAGTAATAATAAAGTATGAATTTTAATTTTCTTTCGCCTGTATCAGATGCGGTTTTAGCTCATAACGAACTAATAGCGCAACAAGCGCTAGGGAAAAAAATTAAGATCCATTCGCGTCAAAATGGATTGCCAGATTTGGAGAACGTCCAAATGGCTATTATCGGAGTAAAAGAAAATAGAAATGACGTTAATTATATAGGATCGAATATTAGTTTTGATACAATTCGTAAAACCTTTTACACTTTATTTCCGGGTAATTGGCATACTACAATAGCAGATCTTGGTGATATTGAGCCAGGCGAAACTGTAGAAGATACTTATTTTGCAATTAGAACTGCTATTTCTGTTTTAGTAGAAAAAAAGATTATTCCTATAGTATTAGGCGGAAGTCAAGATTTAACATATGCCAATTATCGTGCTTACGATTCTCTTTTGCCAATGGTAAATGTTGTAAGTGTAGATACTAATTTCGATTTAGGGGATGCCAGTCTTCCTATAAAGAATAATAGTTATGTTGGTAAAGTCATTGTAGAGGAACCATATAATTTATTCAACTACGCTACAATAGGTTATCAAACTTATTTTAATTCACAAGAAGAAATTGACCTTATAGAAAAGTTGTATTTCGAAGCTTATCGCTTAGGTGAGATCTCTGGAGATATTAGTAAAGTTGAGCCTTTAATGCGAGATGCACATATTGTATCTGTAGATTTAAAGTCTGTTAGAGCAGCAGAGGTTAGTGATAATCAAAAATATTCTCCTAATGGTTTTTCAGGAAAGGAGATATGTGCTATTAGCAGATATGCAGGCATAAGTAATAAAGTGTCGTCTTTTGGTATTTATGAATATAGCGGATCTAAAAATGATAGTGCCACATCAATGTTGGTCGCTCAAATGATTTGGTATTTTGTTGAAGGAGTTAATTGCCGAGTTAAGGATGATGAATTTACCAATGAACGTTATTACCAAAAATATAATGTATTGGTAGATGAGGACGAGTTAATTTTCTATAAAAGTTTAAAAACAGGACGTTGGTGGATAGAAATACCTTTTTTGCCAAACGTTAATAATAAATTAAAAAAGCATACGTTATTACCATGCATGCATTCCGATTATGTGCACGCAACACAAGGTGAAATACCTGAACGTTGGTATAAGGCTTACAGGAAGAATAGCTTCTAAAATAAGCACTTTATCGAATTTTAACATTTTTTTTATCGATGAAATGCTTATTTTAGGGGTGAAATGCAAAAAAAATATAAAAAAAGTTGTTTATTCGGAAATATATAAATATGTTTACGACCTCAAAAATAATAAGGACTAATTTAACCTAGAGTTACTATGAATATTAAGAAGTTTATTTTATTAACCACAGTACTTGTTTTGGTAGCCAGTTGTAATTCTGGAGATCGAGGACAGTTGGTAGGTGTTAAAGGTAAAAAATGGCATCCGGAAAAACCTTATGGGATGACATTAGTACCTGGTGGAGCGTTTATAATGGGTAAATCAGATGATGATTTAGCAGGAGTACAAGATGCACCAACAAGAACAGCAACAGTACGTGCATTCTATATGGATGAAACTGAAATTACAAATAGCGAGTATCGTCAATTTGTAGAATGGGTAAGAGATTCTACTCTAAGATTAAAATTAGCTGAAATGGCTGATTTAGAAGGTAAAACTGCAGGAAGTGGTGATATTGGAGAATTTGCATATGTAGATTCAGATCCAAATAATCTTAATGCCTACGAAAGCTATATGGTAAATACCTATGGTAACGAACAAAGAAAAATTAATCGCGATGTAGAATTATATTTTAGCACGGATGATTATCCAGATGAATTATATGCTGAAGTGATGGATGGTATGTATTTACCATTAGAAGAGTCTTATAATGGTCAACGTACTTGGGATGTTAAGCAATTTAAATTCCAATATACTTATATGGATATTTCTAAAGCAGCTAAGAATAGAGGCTTAAAACGTTCTGAAGTTATAGTTCAACAAGAAGTTGAAGTATACCCAGATACTACGGCTTGGATTAGAGATTTTGCTTAT
>TARA_R110002111_G_scaffold29878_2_pt1 | contig 11496 bp, 16 predicted proteins | sample TARA_R110002111 | Tara Oceans TARA_R110002111 (sample SAMEA4397363) | marine metagenome | biome: Polar Biome; feature: [ZZZ] marine water layer (ENVO:01000295); material: water (ENVO:00002006), including particulate matter (ENVO:01000060) such as... | depth 199 m | reverse complement strand
AATGTTGACCAGAGCTTTAAACAATCCATTAGCTGGACAATAATAAACATTGTGTTTAAGATGGTAGTAACTTAGTTCATTTTTATTTAAAGCGTATTAGTTAGTGCTAGTACGCTTTTTTAATGTTCCTAAATGCCATTTCTTTTCATAGGCATAGTTAGTAAGCATTAGTTCCAACCAAAATTGATGATCACTATGCGGTTTATCATTAGGGCGTATTCTATAATGACACCAATGAGACACCGAATGGGTTAATTCTTTTAACCCTTTATACCCACGATTCTTTTTAGGATTAATCATGTAAGCACATTTTGAATAATTATACCAAGTGTGTCTATTTCCACTTGTCATAAGTATTTTCTTTTTCCAACCTTTTTTCATTGCTTTTAAATATAATTTTCTAAAAGCACTAATAAGTTCTTGGTCAGATAAATAAATAGTTCCTTCTTTTTCTGCCTTAACCCAAATTGAGTTAATGCGTTCATATTCGTTTGTAGCTACCATAGTAGACTCCGTTTCTCCTATGCAACTGGCATAGGGCAGAGTTACTACCAACTCAAACACAATATTTATTCACAATGTCAAACAGCATAAAACGTACTTTTCTCTTTGTTAACACTATTATAACATATTGGGTTTTGAGGAATGGCAGATTTCAGCCATTTTTAGGGATTTTAAGAAAATAAACGGCTGTTTTCTGCGGTTTAAAAAAAAATAAAAAAAAGCTTGGTGAGGTTTTAGTAGTTTTTTAAAAAGTTTTAATATATACTAAAACTACCTTAGTTGGAGCGCGGTGTCCCCCGCGCTCTTTTATTTAGCGTTACCCCAATCTTTTCCTACTCCTACATCAATACGAGAAGGAACTTTTAATTCCGGGAAACAATTCTCCATTGTTTGTTTAATTTCTTTAATGTTTTCGTCATGCCTGACAGAAAAACACAATTCATCGTGCACAGTAAGCATAGGTAAATACCCTCGATTAAAACAATCTAACATAGCCCTTTTAGTTTGGTCAGCAGAGGATGCCTGGATTAACCGATTAAGAGCCTTATACGTAAAAGCTACCTGATAGTTGACAGGATTCTTTTTACGCCAATCCTTATCTCTATCATCTAGAGGAGTGTTTTGAATATTTTCCCACTCTTCCTCAAGTTTGTCCATATGAATAACTTTTTTGTAACCGCCAAAACCTTTAGGCTCCCGCATAGGAAACCGGCATTTCCGGCCCATCAATGTACGGATCTCTCCTTTACGTGTAGCTACGGCCATTACCGCTCCGGCCATTTCTCTAATAAACGGAACTTTTTCGTCGTAGTCATTACGCAAACTCTTAGCTTCTTCAAAAGAAATATCTCCAAGTATAGAGGCTAACTTTCCTATGCCCATGCCATACATAATACCAAGATTAATAGTCTTAGCTAAACTTCTTTCAACGCCTGCAATGTCCGCTACCATTTGGTGAAAGTCTAAGTCATCGCTTTGATAAGACTCAACAATCTCTTGTACACGAGGATTATCTTTGGTCTCTGGAGTTAGTGAAGCATAGTGCATTAACCATCTAGGTTCTTGAGCACTATAATCAAAACTTGCCCACTTACACCCTTCTTCCGGAATAAACAATCCTCTAATTAATTCTTTAATCTCAGGATGCCTTGCAGGAACTTGCTGTAAGTTAGGATGACTAGACGAAAATCTACCGGTAACCGTGCCTCCATCTCCTGATCGTAATTGATTGAACTCACAATGGATACGCCCTTTGTATTGATGGTGCATAATAGTGTCTACAAAAGTTGTGTTGGCTTTATTGTATTCCCGTATCTCTAAAATCTTTTTTGCTACAGGATGCTCATGGTTCTTTAGAAAGTGTTTAGTAAAACTTGGCGCACCAGATTTCTCCGTTCTTTCGTATGTCAAGTTTAATTTATCAAAAGCCTTTGCCAAAGATGTAGCGGTCCACGGTTCAATGTCTATGCCGGTTTCTTTTTTTACTTCTAACAATAATGTGTCTTCTTTTGTTTGAAGATACTTTTTTGTTTTAGAGGCTTTCTCTAGATCCACGCGCACACCCTTTGACCGCATCTCAAAGATAATAGGAAGAAGGTTTAATTCCATTTCTAAAATCTTTCCGCAATTCTCTCCTGCTAACTTATTGCGTAATACGTGCCATAAATCTAATGTAAGACGGGCATCTGTCTCAGCATAGCCTGCTACTCTAGAAGCCGGTAACTTCCACATTTCTTTTTTAGCATCTACTCCATGCTGACTAGCCGCCATACGGAGCTCATCTTCTTTTTTCTTTTCTCCTAGATAGGTGGAACCTAAAGCATTAAGCGAATAAGAAAACCGGTTCTCATCTAACAGAGGAGCGGCAATCATCGTGTCAAGGACTTTTCCTTTTACTTCTATTCCTACGGTTCGTAACCATCCTAAATCATATTGCGCGTTATGAAAGACTACAGACATGCCGTGTTTAAGTTGATCTTGTAGCCAAGTAATTATCATTTTCTTAGACATATTACCGCCGCCCTCATGACCAAAAGGTAAGTACGCTTTCCAATTGGAAGACGCAACAGCAATCCCGATCAACCGACCATCGTTCCTTGCCCAACCTGGGCCTAACGTTAAAAGATTTGGATCGGAAGTTTCTACATCAATAGCTATAATTTTTTCTTGCGATAGATCAGGAAGAATACTTGGAGGAGTCCACGTAGGCTCATTAAATAAATCTTGCTCATACATCGTCATTTCCGTAATCTGCCGCTAAAGCCGCCCAAATTCCTGTGTAGGCTGTAGCATCTGCTCCATCATCAGGATTAAATACACCCTGTTCATCTCTTGCTACTTTAAGCATCGTCATACAAAAAGCCACTTGTTTAGGAGATATTTTTTTTCCTAGATAAGAAGACCAGAGGTCGGCTATCCTAACATGAAGCAATCGATAATCTCCGTGCTGTTCGGCTCTTTTGCCCCCTACTAACTCAGCGGCTTTTAATAAAATTTCTTTAGGTCTCATAGGTTATAGTACCTTTCTGTTTCTGGTTGCATGATGTGTAAGTTTTCTTTTGTTCGTGTTACCCCTACATAAAACATGCGGTGTAATGTTGACGGTCTTGTAATCATTTCTTTAGAGGCCGCGTACGAAATATCTGATATTAACAGAATATTATCATTTTCTCCACCCTTCATAGAGTGAATAGTGCTGAGTTTTATTCTAGGGTTCTTTACGTTGTCTCCTCTTCGCAAAGCATTTAGCAAATAGTTTTGTGTGTTGAGTCCCACCTTACCTAACACTTGATGCCATCTTTGTGATCCGTCAACTAATAGACCTAGGTTATCCCTTAAATAATCCATACGAAATACACTTTCTGGAGGATGTTCTAAAAACTTTCTAGAGCGTCCTCCAAATCCTTTTTTAAACCCTTCGTTAGCTACCATGTGGTCATATATATTTCTTACCTGACTTATGGTTATCTCTTGCCCATTAGATAAAGACTCCCATGAAAGTATCGCTTCATATAATTTCCTTGGTACGCTTGGGTGGTCATGCCTACTATAAATCCAACCCTCTTCTCTCAATTGCATAGCGTATTTATCTAACAATCTATTTGTAGACGCTAAAATTGTCCACTCTCCCGATTCAATAGGAACCTCTTCCAGAGAGTTATGATAATAGATAGAGCCTTTTTCTTTCTTAGGATGCCATTCTTTAGGAGCGCGATCATCTATTCGTGTTACTATCTGTTGCGCTTGTTCCCAAACAGAATGCGGAATACGATACGATTGGTTTAACACTTCTTTCTCTTTAGTGGCGGATAGAAAAGCTTTAACATCCGCTCCTTGGAAATTCATAATAGCTTGGTCATCATCTCCTGTAAATATCTGGATGTTTGGCGATTGTCGTACTACATCAATCATTTTCCACTGCAGGGTAGACAGGTCTTGCGCCTCATCTACTATTAAAGCTTCTAGGTCTGGACACTGGTCTTGCTTTATAAACTCTTCTATCATATCCGTAAAATCTACTTTTCCCTTAACTTTTTTATAATTCTCATACGCTTCTACTAAACGTGTGAGTTCTGAATAATTAAGACTATAGTTACCTTCTTTTTGAAAAGCTTCCTCTAATGATTGTAACCGGCTCCTGGACAATTGATAGATCTTTAAGTATTCGTCGCCCTTTTGATTTCCTATCCATTCAAAATCGTTCTCGGTATCCTGACTGGTAGACTTGCTTGCAAAATCCAATCCTACTTGATAACCTATCTCCCGCATATCCTTACCGCGTAATACATCGGTAGTTTTATAACCCAATGATCCAAAAGCCATAGAGTGTAGTGTACGAAAGTACGGTAAGTCTTCTTCTAAAATATTCCAATCTTTGCACACACGTTCTTTACTTTCTCTGGCGGCCTTCTTACTAAAAGATACACAGGCAATACGCTGAGGTTCTATACCACTTTGTATATAGTCTTGAATAAGATTAGAGTTTGTCTGGGTCTTTCCGCAACCGGGAGGGCCTAGTATTGTTTTCTCTATTTTCAAAAGGGTGTTTCCTCATCCGGTTTAAAAGTAACAGGCGGAAGATCCACCTCACCTTTTTTAATCTCAGGAATAAACCAACACCGGACGCTTTGCCACTTATCTTTATTATCTTTAAAACGAAACTGCTTGTCGGCTGTTCCGCCATTATTCATTTCTTTTAATCTTTCTGTGATCTGACCACGGGTATAGATCGTAAAATTATGTCTCTTTAAAAACTCTTGGAGAGCACTAAGCTTGAAATACGTATAGTCTTCCTCTGACCACGGCTTCCCGGTAATAATCTCTTCCGGACTTCTCGCTTGCAAACGCGCTGTACAAAACATCTCCAGAAGTTCTTGGAACTGTCCTTTTTGCGTTAACTCTTCTGGTACGGCTATCCGTGTAGCTGTTTCCAATAACACATCGATCATTTCTCTCCACTCATTATCTTTCATCCGTGCAGGCATTTTATACATTTGTTCCATGCAGGCCCTTTGAAAGTCTACTTGCATCTGCAGTTGCCGGGTGCTTAATTCTAACCGTGCGCCATCCACATCAATAAACCAAACAGGTGGTTCCGATTCTACTACACTAAGCCCTCCAATGGTGGGAAACGATTGACCACTTCCTATACCAAATTTTCTAGAACGGCACATAGATTTATTGCAATGTGATCGTAAAGGTTCTTGCTTACAGGTGTAGAAGTATTCTTTCTTCTCTAATTGGTTTTGTATGGTTACCATTTCTTTAGCCGGTAGCGGAGGATTGCAATACTCTTGATTATGTTTTTCTAACAAATCTTTCCAAGCTTCCGGACTGGACATCTTATAAAACAGTCCTACATTAAGCATAACCATATTACGGCCACCTTCTGGAACTCCATACTCTGTCAGTTGTTGCAGACAAGGAGGACCTTGTGGCAAAAGCTTTTGACTCACTCCTACTTGTAAGTCCCGTAACTTCTCTAATGTAATTTTATTTTTATTAGCATGATCTAAAAAGTTATCGAACCCTATGTCATCGCCCTCTACATTTAAAGCGTAACGTGTAGTGTACTTTGCATTAAAGTACGGAAGGTTGATAAAGTTTCCCACATCACCACGTTCTACTATTACTTCTTCTTGCTTAGGAAAGATCTCACATTGGCCATAACCTAGGGCCGATGCAAACTCTGACAAACGATCGCGCAATTCTGTTGCCGATACTTTTTCTTTTAAGAATATATATAAATGGGCACCGCCTGACTTAGACCGGCACACGGTCAACGGTAGCTTTAACTGTTTGATTTTCTTAAATAATTTTACTAAGTCTAAATCATATTCGTCAATGTCTAATGCTCCAAACAAACATTGGTTGTTCTCATCAATGGGTATACTACCCACACCTTTTTTACCTTCAAGGTGCATTTGGACAAGCTCTACAGTTAACGGTTCCCGAACAATAAAGCTTTTCGCTTGTTGCTTACCGTTTTTTTGGGAGTCCAAGACCTCTGTTTGTCCATGAGCTCTACTGAACCCTGCGAACAATTCTATAAATTTCTGTGCTTTCTCTTGCATAATAAAGATGCCCCCACTCTATTGAACGGGGGCAATCCTTTCTCTAGAACGGTACGTCGTCAGTGTCTGTAATAAGAGCAGGCTTTAGCTCCCCACTACTAACACTGGTGTGTAACGCTTTCGCATCATTATAAGCATCTAGAGTTTTTACTTGACTATCGTGAGCAACACTCCATGAATTCCAAGAACCCTTGTCATTGCCATCTTCAATAGACTTTAAACGGTACACATTAGCAAAAGAAGGTAATGTTTTCCCGTTATGTTTTTGCATCATCATAATACTCAACCATTGACGTGACTTTTTTAGCTGAGTCTTTTTCATATCGATGATAGCGTTTTCAAGATTGCCGTCATCATGTACAATCTTTACATAATGTTGTGCAGTACGTACAAGCTCATTGCCACTTTCTAATAGCTCTAAACCTGAGTCCGCATCACGCACAGCTTTACGTACATCTTCGGAATTAGGAGAAAGTTCTGAAACAAATCCTCCACCCTGAGAACGTGGAATAAATTCTAAGAGTTTTAATTGAAAATACACAGGAATAACAAGTACGCCTTTCTCGCCTGTCCATGTATTCTTTGTAACCGTATTAAAAATATCTCCTGATGAAGCACCTTCGATAAATCCCGCATCAGACTTTTTTAGTTGCGGACTAAGTGCTTGGATTATTCTTAAAAAAGGAATTTGAATATCAGAAGATGTTACTTCTTCAAAACCACTTCCTAAGTCGGATTCAAATGCTTGTGTTAGATCTGGTAAATTAGTAGCCATGTTATTTTCCCCCTTTTATTTTTGCTGTTTGACCTACATATGCACGAAACAATTCTAGGTCTATAGTTTGATTAGCTTCCACACGTTCACGTACTAACTTCTTTAATGTCTGTGGTTCTACCCATGTACGCGCCGTAGTGTTATGCCCTTTTTCCTCAAGTTCTGCCTGCAAAGAACGCGCAGAGTTATCTTCATTGATGCCAAAAGTTATCTGAACTTGATTCTTAATAAAATCTTCTGCGCCAATTTCGCGTAAATGCCCTAATGCACGTTCTTTGTCTATAGGATCTTTAGGCATAGAGGCTTGAACAAAACTCACTAGAGAAACGGTATTACCGTCTACATCTAATTTGTCTATGCCCATCTCAGCCATTTTTGCAGGGATTAATTCATACTCGTAACGTTGTTTCTTAGACTTTAAAGTCTTCAGATCGTTTTCTTTTTCTGCGATGTCTTCGATTAACTTAGAAGCGCTTTTAACTAATTGACTTAGTTCTTGCCCTCCGTCCGTAGTTACTTTGGTAAAAGCTTCGGCGTCCGCTGTAATCTCGCTCCAAACATCTATTTTCTTGTCACTCATTCTAGTATTTCCTCTTCAGGTTAATGGTTAAGTTCTTCGATGCCCCCTCTAATAGAAATCCGCACAGGATAATAGATACGTTCTATTTTGTCCCATTTAAGAATATTTACTCTACCGTTGTTGACATCACTAGCCACAGCAAAAGCCACGCCTATGATTGCAGGATCTCCAATAGCTAACAGCCAATCATCGTCACTAAAGTCCTTAAGTTTACGCTTAATAAGCGACACTAAACGTCCAGGATTTAAATGCAGTTGATCATTATAATTTGCTAAAGGAATTAATTCTCCCCATTTAGTTGCAGATATGATATCTACACGGGGATTTTCTTGCGCTACAAAGACTCGGTTTGCCATTTCTTTCTCACTTTCTATTTACGTTTCATTACGTTAATACACTTAAATATAATTGTAAACTATTTTTTTTGACTTATCCTATTTATTGTGTTTTTATATAAGAATTGTTAATAGAAAGTGAGAAATATGTCTTATACGTTTAAGACTAAACCCTTTGACCATCAAGCGGATGTTTTAAAGTTGTCTTGGAAAGCTTTGAACTGGGCCTACTTTATGGAAATGGGTACAGGTAAATCTAAAGTCTGCATAGACAATGCTGGCATACTCTTTGAATTAGGTCGTATAGATACTTTTGTAGTCGTAGCTCCCAAAGGGGTGTTTCGTAATTGGGCCCGCATAGAAATTCCTGTGCATTTACCAGACAGAATTGAACGGGAAATGGGGATGTGGTCTTCCACACCTAAACGCGAACAGAAAAAACAATTAGAAAGTTTTCTTTCTCCTAATGTGGCCGGGAACCTCCGTATTTTAGTTATGAATGTTGAAGCTTTATCTACCGGGAAAGGTACACGGTACTTGGAACAAGTGCTGAAGAATTCTAAAGCTTTGTTTGCTATAGACGAATCGACCACTATTAAGAGTCCGAAGGCCAGACGTACTAAAGCTATTATAAAAATAGGACGACACGCGTTATATAAAAGAATTCTAACAGGATCTCCCGTCACACAATCCCCTATGGATTTATGGGCGCAATGTAATTTTTTAGATCCTGCTTTGCTAGGAGATGTTGGCGACAACTTCTATCAGTACCAATACCGTTACGCCATTATGAAAAAACGTACGATGGGTGCGCATTCTTTTAATTTGGTGGTAGGCTACAGAAACCTTGAGGCTTTAGCTGAACTACTAAAAACATTTTCCTCACGGATCATGAAATCCGAATGTTTGGATCTGCCTTCTAAGATATACACCCAACGTCATATTCAATTAACTCCTGACCAAACACGGATCTATAGTGAGATAAAAGAATATGCTCTATCGTATTTAAGTGATACGCAATTTATGACAGCCCCCAATGTCATGACACAGCTTTTAAGATTACAGCAAGTGTTGTCTGGCCACTCAAAGACCGATGAAGGAGAAATAGTTGAGATAAAAGACAACCGCTTGCCTGAGTTAATGCAATGCCTAGAGGATGTTTCTGGGAAAGTTATTATCTGGTCACGGTTCCGGTACGACATAAAAAGAATCGCTGCAGAATTAATTAAAGTTTACGGGCCGTCGTCCACGGTGACATACTTTGGCGACACCTCAGATGAAGATCGAAGTAACGCAATTGAGTTTTTTCAAAAAGGAGACGCACGTTTCTTTATAGGAAATCCTCAAACAGGTGGGTATGGTATTACTCTTACCGAAGCCAACACCGTCGTATACTTTGCAAATAGTTTTGACTTAGCTGTTCGTATGCAGTCAGAAGACCGATGCCATCGCATTGGCCAAACACAGCACGTTACTTACATAGATCTTATAGCGGAAAAAACAATTGACGAGAAAATTGTTAAGTCTTTGCGTAGTAAGATGGATATAGCCAGCCGAGTAATGGGTGAAGAATTAAAAGAATGGCTTAATTAACTAAGGAGAAAGAAAATGTCAGAGAGTTTTATACAATGGGTTAACAGAGTTTTTGTCGGGAAAAAAGAAAAAGAGTTATCCGACATGACTAAAATAGAGTTAGAACTTAAAGGTAGAGAAATCGGTGTGGAGTTGGATAGACGGTACACCAAAGATAACCTTATCAAGAAGTTAGAGAAACACTTAGGAGTATAGCATGTCAGATAAATCGTATGAAGGTATAAGTGATTTTTATGATAGTCTTACAGAATTTGTGGATAATGAAAAAAAATTTAATAACAATAATAAAGTCGTGTTATTATTTAGATTGGCTTTAGAACTGGGAGGAGCTGACGATGAGATGGGCTTACAGGAGATGTGTTACCTGATGTCTAAATTACAATACACAACATTGGGTATTTTATTGGGGAAGGAAGAAACCTTTAATGGAATACTAGAAGAGTTCGACGTGAGTCGTACTACACCCAATTAATTTGGGCAATGTCAATAAAAGACAAGGGTGGGGGCATGATCCTTTTATGGGTGATCCCCCGCTCAAGAAACAAGAACATTGGGCGCACATACTTTTAGAATTGCGCAACAAATCGGGAATGTCTCGGGTGCAATTAGCGGAAGAGTCGGGAGTCGGGGTGTCCACTATAGAAAACTACGAGCGGAAAAAGATTGCCGAACCCTCCATATATAAAATAGAATTATTATTACTGGCGATGGGATATGAGTTAGATGCTATTTTTATTGCGCACTAAAAGTTTCTAGCGGTAGGGACTGTCCAAGGAGTCCAAATTTCTTTTTTTCCTCCATGATATTCTCTGGCATGACCCTCACTTACTAATATTGCACAGATGTCTTGCCCCTCTACTATCGGGACAGCTAATATCCTGCCAAATTTGCCTTTTTTCTGCTTTACGGTCTGTATTGTGAACTTTTTCGGTAGTAATTCTTTTAGTCGGGCTTTTGCTTGTAGTCCTAAAGCTTTCTCTTCTAAATTACGGGTGCGCGACTCTGGAGTATTTATTCCCTGCAGGCGAATTCTTTCATTAGCTAACGTAACCTTGAAACCCAGATCTACGTCCACATCAATTGTGTCGCCGTCCACTACCCGCCGTAATGTGCAATTATATTCATACATTAGAAAAGTATACACTTTTTTCTGGAGGGTTGTGTGTGATATCCGCCGACCTCAGCTTAAACCACCATGAACTCATTAATGCAACCGTAATGAGCCAACTTTTTGACGTTTTGTCGGGGTATAAATCTTTTGCTATATCTTCGGGTTTTGCTCCCCGTTTAGCAAAAGCGCGGGCTTCTACTATGGCTTTCTCCATGCACTCAAATAATAATTCATCTTTCGTCATCATAAATTTCCCTTATAAAAATCGGTGTTTCTTCGCCCATCCAAGCGCCCACTACATTAAACTCAAAATAATCTATAGCTTCTTCCTCCGTCATCCCTTGATCCATTAAGATCTTGACACACTTATTTACGTCATAGGCAAGAATGTCTAGCTGACCGCATCGATTGCCAATACCAATAATGGCTTCATCGAAGCCGTCAGCCCGTAACATATTAAGAGAGTAAGCCTACTAGGAAGCTACCTAGCGCTATACAGATATAAAATTCTAATCCCATTTTCTTTCTCGCTTTCTTTTTTTTGTGCTTTTTAAAAAACTTCATAACTATATACTTGCACACATTAGTAAGTAGATAAAGAGTAAAATGTGAAATGACCATGATACTCCCAGTATTGTCCAACAAACTTTCAGTAACATTACTTTCTCCCCTTCTGGTTAGCCTAAAACTTCCCAATCGGTTTTAGGTATCATGACATGGCATTCTGGACATTCCCGTTCTTGCCATGTAAAATTGTACACTACGGACGGTGCGTGGCAATTGGGACACCACACTTGTCTTCTTTTGCCCTCTACACCGTCATAGGATCTTACTTTCGTATGTTTTGTTACCTTACTCATCGTTTTGTATTTTAAAAATATTTTTATTTTGTTTTCTATTTATAATTGCAGTTTTTAAAAATAAATACTTATTAGTTTCTATTTCTGGTTGTCTAAAGATTTCTTTACCTCTCTCGTGATTTATCATATTAGTTATTAAATTATATCCATTTTTTTTATATATAA
>TARA_R110002111_G_scaffold262806_2_pt1 | contig 11544 bp, 7 predicted proteins | sample TARA_R110002111 | Tara Oceans TARA_R110002111 (sample SAMEA4397363) | marine metagenome | biome: Polar Biome; feature: [ZZZ] marine water layer (ENVO:01000295); material: water (ENVO:00002006), including particulate matter (ENVO:01000060) such as... | depth 199 m | reverse complement strand
TGGGGGGATTACCAGACCAACAAGGGTTGCGTGGGACGACCCGTCTCAACTGTTCTGATCATTCTTTCAGCTGTTTCGTTGGTTGATCCACGGCAAACGTCGTAATAATTTCAGGTAGCGCTGCTACCGCGACAAGAAACACTATAGAACCGATTAGCATTCCAGTTTGAGTCCACCGTAAAGTCTGTTTATACAGTTTTATCGCATCCAACACCGGGGCCAGTGCAAGTTCCGCATAATCAGCTCGGGATAAAGCGAGATGGGTATTTCTGTGCCACTTGCGCATGTGCCGGAGGTCGTTTACGAGGGATTTGCTACTTACTCGGCGCTGGAGGAGTAGGCCTGACCAAATAACTGCCAGAAAAATGAAACAGAATATCAAACTCAGCGCTGTGGATACTTCTCTTCCGGTAAACATGATCAAGCGTATGCCGAGCCCCGCAGCAAGAGCAGCGACACCAGCTATGAAACCTCCTGAAAGCCGGTGGGCTTTTTCAATAATTTTCGAAATATCCTCCCCAATGACCTTACGTAGCTCAGCCATGGCTTTCACGCTTTCGGCAGATTTTGATCGCACGTATGCCCTGTGGTCTAGCCGGGCGCCATCAAGTGCTTCAAGGATGATTTGCGGAAGGATATTGGACCACGATGGGCTAGAGTGCTCATTCTCTGGTGCTAGAGTAGCCAATCTACGGATTAGTACCTCGTGTCTCGCTTCTGTGTCGTGGTGCACCAACATCCACTCAACAGCTTCGCAAAGTTTCAAGTACCGATTGGTTGAGATTTCCTCTAGGTTTTCTTCTAAAGTGAATGTTCGCCTACGTGCTCCGTTGAGAGACACCATTGTTTGGCCATTTTCATTCCAGATTTCCGAGGCCAATAAGCACGATAAGCGCTGTGACGCGAGGTTTTTCCATGTTTCCCAGATTTCACCCACGCTTGGTTTGCCAAGCAACATCCAAGAGTACGGATCTTTGGGAACGACAGAGCCCGTAAGGTCCCTTACCAATGCTCGGCGAGGATCGATGTCATGATGGTCGCGGGCTCGTATGCTCTCGGTAGAAAGCACTTCGCCGGCCCAGGGCAGTACGCTGAATCGGCGTGTAAGAAAGCCGTTGAATTCACCCAGTACTCTGATTTCGTGAAAGTTGTCTAAACTGTTTGCTTGGAGTGCAGCCTTAAATCCTTTAGCGGTAAAAAAGTAAGCCAACCCCTCCGCCGGTTTGGAAACGCTGATGTTGACCTCAGTATCTGGCGCGTCCTCAATGCTGATTTCGCTATACTCACCATCGCGAATTGTTAATTGCCAACCGTCAAAGTTGTCGATTTCCTGTTTAATTGTTGCCAAGGAATTTGCTTTCACATTTGTGATAGCACCACTGAGATGAAATTGATCGAGTGTTTCACTGGTGCTGTAGTCACCGTCAAAGATTTCAGTCAGATAACCGAGGCATTTTCTCGAGTTCATCGTCTCGTTCCAGGCCAGTTGCATTGATAGTGATCGTCACGCCACCGTTATCTGTGTTTTGGACCTGAACTTTGTCGTCCTTCTCATGATTTTTATTGAAGAGTACCGTAATTCCTTCGTTTGTAATTACGCGGCGGTATTCTGCTGGCGGTAGGGAAGTTCCTTCGAAAGCAAACGCTTCACTGGCGAGGCCGCAGCTACTCAAGCGACTTCGAAAAGTGGTTAGGATTTTCGCATCCGGAGAAAGTCCCTGAACAATCGATCCCAGAAACTCTTCAGGTTTTTCGTGATCAAAACCATCTAATCTAGCCATCGCTTGTCGAACATGGCGTTTGGGTGCTTTAGCTATCTCAGCTGGCACCTCGTCTTTATGCGATTTTATTGCGTGAAAAGCCGCATCTGCCAATCGTGTTGTCATTTCGGAAGGTTCCATCGCGCGTTTTATGTCGAGGAAATTAGCAAAGTGCTGACTGGCATCTCTGTACCGACCCGAAGCATGATCAATAACAACGATTTGATCTTCTTCTGCAGATTGTCCAAATCGAATAACTGCAGATTTTTGCATCGATTTGCGATCTTGTGTGAACGTTTCTACAAGGCTTTGAAGGTCTGGGATGGGGTTCCCATCTGGGTCAAGTCTAGGGGAGCCCTGCTCATCTTTTAAATATGAAGAAGCTACCACTTGTTGATACTCATACTTGATCACAGCACAAATTTGCTCTCCATTGGAGGTGCGAAGTAAAAATAACATCAGCACACCAGGAGCAAGACGTTTGTCCTGCTTTACTTTGTCCTTAAAGCGCGCGGCCAGGTCTTTAGAGACTTTGACGAACTGATCCGTTGCGTCACTTCCTTTGAGAGTCTTACGCAGAAGATCCGGAATACCTGAGCCAGGAACAAAGACATAACTCGAGCCCTTTAGTGTTTCTTTAACGCGCTCGGAAAAGAAATCTGCACACTGGGGAGGTTGAACCTCTGCCAGATAAGTTGGGTCGGTCGACTCTGGCTTAACAACGTGAAAAATCATTCGCTCAATAACGAGAGCGCTGATTTCGTCATCGTTCAAAATGCTCATGCTGGGCGGGTCCTTTATGCTTCGCGTGCTAAATTGATGCAAAGCTGGTTGGAGATTGATTTTAGACTCACGCGATTCTTTGAAGGGGAAAGTCTGTAGAGACGAATCGTTGATACCCATTTTCAACTTAGTCGTTGAAAAGTTTGCTGTAAAGTCAGTTTTATTGGTTGGAGGTCTCACCTTTGATTCCGGCATTTATCCCATCCTGAGCCTCTCGTAGCCGTGAAATGATGGCCGCAAAGTCATCCGGGATACCAAAAAACATCCTGCCCTCAATTGCCGCCGTGTGATCAGCTGAAATCTGGTCAAGTCGGTCATCTTCCGGTACGAGAACCAGTTTACCCTCCAGCACCGCCTCAAAACTCACGCCCTTTTGCGCCCATCGCTGGCTCTTCATAGCCACTACGTCAGCCATTGCGTCCATGGCATCGAGGGGGTCAATGAAATCATCTTGCTGAAGGAGACGGTCCACGTCGTACCAGTGCCGCGCCAGTCGATGAGGGTCTGGGTCTTTTTCCTGAGTCGAAAATTGGTGCAGTGCGGTTAGCTTTTCCCAAAGAACATAGCCTGGGTGATATGCGGCAACAGTCGCTTGAGGAAATGCGATGGTCTGAAGCTCTTTCAATTCTGCAAGATAGCATCCGACATTATGGCCTACCGTTGGCCGGCCCCGGTTTCGGCCACCGAATTCCAGCAGGATGTAGTCGAGTTGGTAGTTGCTGTCGTAGCTGCTCAGTCTCGGAAAGTGAACGTTGACCTTTTCCCCTTTCGAGTCAGGTTCCAACTCCGCCCGTAGCCCCTCAATCTCATACTTAGCCAGTCTTTCGTTGAGACGATCAACCAGGTTTGCAGACCATTCGGTTAGAAGCTTCGTCTGTCGGTCGCGGAATTTCTTTTTCTGGCTGTTGCTCTGAGTGGATTGCTCCCACGCTGCGATCTCATCAGGTTCACCGGCAAGATCACTCCAGTGAATGGAGAGGTCAATGTCTTCCGAGAAGCGTTCAATGACTCTCCAGCACTTGCTCAGGGCGGTACCGCCCTTGAAGGCGGTTGAGTGAGCGCCAAGCAGGTTTTCGTCGTATAGCAAGCGAAGGACCTCCGCTACCCAGATATCCTTCTCGAGGAAATTCTGGGCCAGTCCAGCGGGATGCTTTTGGGCACCAAGGTTCAGGATGGCCTTCAGCTCGTCATGCTTTTTGGGATCGCGATAAAGATCGAAAATATCCGTCAAGCCATCATTTCCTTTTCGAACTGCTCTAATTTGGCATGCCACCCCTCAGGCAGATGCGTCGACTTGAGCCTTCTGATAGCCGTTCGGCTTTCTGATTCGGAAAGCTTCAGCCTGGAAATGGCTTTTTTCAGTCCGCTGAGCTTAACGGAATTGGCTGGGGTGACGGTTAAGCTTCGCAGTAATTCGCCTTCCGGGCGTGATTTCCATCGTAGCTTTGACTCCGCGACATGCCGCACCTCTACGACTTCATTGCCTATCGAAAACGTTCTGCTGGCACCGTTACTCCAAAACACCGTTTTGACGGGGGCTTGTGTTTGCAGGCCGAGTCGATAAGCGGACTCAACGCCTTGCCTCACCAGCGTGTAACCATGCTGTTGTGCCCATTTTTTAGCGACCTGTTCTGCGCTTGCCGTGATTTTGATGGATGGCATGCTAGCCAGGGGCTTTGGGCGAACATACATTCCTTTGGCCACGCGCTCGACGACGCCTTCTTGAGCGAGCCTGCTTAGTGTCTTTTGCACAGACGCTCTCGAGCCCAGCTCATGGAACTGACTGATGGAAAACGGGACACCCCGCCTCATGTGCCGCAATCGACGGGTTATTTTTTCTGACGTAGACATGGTTTAACCTGACATAGCGATAACATAGTGGATTCAGTCTAGCCCTTTGCTGATGCGAAGCGCAAGCATCAGAATGTCAGGACTGTATAAGTTACTACGGTGAACAACGAACGACCGGAGTTGAGTTAGGGTTCTTTTGACTGTTCACTTAATGTTCTATTTCAACTGTCTAAATTCGCCTGCTAGGCCCTCAGATTGGTCGGGGGAATAGCTTTTAAAGTAGCTGTTCTCTGAGTAAATGGGTTAAACACCTGATACGGAGGGCTCTTTCTGCTACTTTTACCCGCAATACTCGGTCTGAAACCGGCTGGCAGCATGGCGGCACTCTCCGTCAGTAGCTGCTTGCCAAGCCCGTGCCTTTCCGCGAGGGCTAGAGGCAGGACGGAACCACTAAATTCGTAGCGAGCATCCCATGAGCACCAACATCGAGCAGATCAAATCCCTGCTGCTGTCTTTGTTACCAAAAGATGGCTCTACTGTCGGAAATCTCAGCCTCAAAGAGCAGTTACGCACTCAGCATCAGTTGGAAATCTCTGATGAGGAATTTGATGCAGCTAGACAAAGCCTGTTGACGGGAGGAGTCGTCGGCAAGGGGCGTGGTCGTGGAGGTGCAACGTATCTTAACCAGGCAAGCGCCGCTGAACAGTCAGCTCCTGCTGGATTTGAGTTGCAGGCGCAGGTAGCTCCGTCTCAGGAAGATCTAACCTTTGGCGAGAAACAAAAACCTGCTCGGCCTCAAACTAATCGCCAACCCGGTAAGAAAAGAGGTGAGCACAGCCAAGTGCTGTCGTACCGGTACGATGAGAAGCGGAAGAATAATCCTCACGTGGGGATGGTCGATACTCACTCCGACGGCGTCGAGCAGAAAACAACCTGGCAATACGACCCTCACCTCTCGCCAGAGTTGCAGTTCGATCCAGCTAGATCCCGCGTTGAAGACCTGATTGAAGATGCTCTGCAAGCCAGAGAGGTGGAAGCAAAGCAGGCGAAAGATGATCTACTGACTTGGTTGGACCATGCTTTGGCGGCGGACAACGAGCAGGCCGTTCGGGAGGTTGTCGCTAACCTTAAAAAGAAGGTGGCGGACAAAGAATTTCTGGAGCGCGAGCGGGGTGATCTAGCTGAGCTCAAACGGATGCAGGCTCCTTATCTGAACTGGACCGGCAAAGCTGAACGCACCAGTTTTGAGGTGGATACTGTATCGCTTCATGTACACGAGCGTATCGATCCGGCGACAATTCTTGCCACTGTTCAGAAACGGATCAAGGATGCTAAAGGTAAGTCGTCTCCGGCCCTACAGCCTGATCTTTTTCATGCACCATTTGAAAATTTGCCGCTTAGGGATGCCATAGATTTCTACAAGCATGAGCGCGACTGGGCCAACCGCATGATTGCGGGTGATTCTTTGCTGGTTATGAACTCCTTGGTTCAAAAGGAGGGGATGGCAGGGCAAGTGCAGATGATCTATATCGACCCGCCCTACGGGATAAAATACGGCTCCAATTTTCAACCATTTACCAACAATCGAGATGTGAAGGATCGGAAGGATGAAGACCTCACTCAAGAGCCGGAGATGATTAAAGCTTTCCGGGATACTTGGGAACTCGGTATTCATTCCTATCTGACTTACCTGAGAGATCGTTTGTTGCTGGCTAAAGACCTTCTCAGTGATAGCGGCTCCATTTTCATTCAGATATCGGATGAGAATATCCACAGGGTTAGATGCCTTTTAGATGAGATTTTCGGAGAAGAGAATTTTGTCTCTATCATCACGTATTCCACAACGGGAGGATTTTCTTCTACCGCTCTCAGCCGAACAGGGGATTACATACTCTGGTACGCCAGAGAGATAAAAAACCTCAAGTTCCGTCAGCCTTATACTCAGAAGGATCGAGCAGAGGCAGCACAGAATGATTATGACCAGGCCCAGGAGAAATTGGGGCGCCGTCGTCCAATGAAGAGTTCGGAAAAAGCGGAACCTGAAAAGGCCGCCAACTTGATCAAGCAGTTTACAGATGATAATCCCACTTCTCAGGGGGCTGGAGCCTCAACCGACTATTTTCAATATAGAGGTCTAAAGTTCCACCCTGGCACAGCGAACCACTGGAAAGCGCCTCTTCCGGACGGAATGCGACGGCTGGCAAGGTCATATCGTTTTCAAGTTACTCCGAAGAACAAGATCCGATATATCCGCTTTTTTGAGGACTTCATACTTAAGCCTGTGACAAATGCTTGGTTTGACGTGGCCGGAGCAGTGCAAGATAGGACGGACCCGAAGGTTTACGTCGTTCAGACAAGCAACAAGATTGTCGAACGTTGCATGCTTATGACCACCGATCCGGGCGATTTGGTGTTGGACCCTACCTGTGGTTCCGGCACCACTGCTTCGGTCGCTGAAAAGTGGGGGCGACGTTGGATCACTTGCGACACATCCCGTGTCGCCGTTGCACTGAGCAAACAACGCTTGATGACCGCGAGCTACGATTATTTCGAATTGAAATACCCCCAGGAAGGCCTTCGGGGTGGCTTCATTTATAAGACGGCGCCTCACATTACCCTCAAGTCAATCGCTAACAACCCTGAGATCGACGAGATATACGAAAGACATCAACCAGCGATTGAGGATGAATTGTCGAACTTGAACAAATCGCTCAAGGGGCATTCGCTTGTTGTATCTGTTACCGAAGGGGGGCGTAAGGGCGACAAAGTTGATTTTTCGCGAGGGGATAGCGAAATGGTCAAGCTTCCTTCCGGTGAATCTGTTCAAGTAAACGAGCTTTTAGAGTGGGAGGTCCCGTTCGATTTCCCTCCAGACTGGCCGAAGGCAGCCCAAAAACACTTCGAAGCTTTTCATCAGACCCGCATGACAATGCAGCAGCGTATCGATGAAAGTATTGCAAACCATGCCAGCCAGGAGGTTTTCTATGACCAACCTGAGGTCAGCCGCGACAAAGTTCGCATTACTGGTCCTTTCACCGTAGAGGCTGTTCCATTCGCCACGGTACTTGGACTGGATGAGGCTGAGCAGCCTAAGGAAGCCGATGTGGCGGTTGCCCGTTCCGGAGCAACCTCACGCCAGGGACAATGGCAAGAAGAGCTATTGAAAGCAGGTATTCGCGGTAAAGGCGGGCAGCAAATCAAGCTTCAGGATCTCGAAACACTTCCGGGTGCTCATTACATTCACGCTGTTGGCACCTTAGCGGAAAATGGCGACCGTGTGGCAGTCAGCTTTGGCCCGGAACACGCTGCACTTGAGCAACGCCAGGTTGAGATTGCTATGAGGGAGGCCGGTGATCTATTTCCGCTACCCAAAATGCTCGTTTTCTGTGCTTTCAACTTTGATCCTGAGGCAGCAAAGGATATCGACAACATAAAGGGTGTCCAGGCACTGAAAGTGCACATGAACACGGATTTGCTCACCGAAGATCTCAAAAAAGGTCGGGCCAGCAATCAGTCATTCTGGCTAATGGGGCAGCCCGACGTTGAGGTACATGAGCTGAAGGAAGGCAAACTCCAGGTCGAAGTGCACGGATTTGATTATTTCGATACCAAGACAGGAGAGCTGAAATCCGGCGGCAAGAAAAATATTGCCATGTGGCAGCTTGATACCGATTACGATAACCGATCATTGTACGCCCGCCAGATATTCTTCCCCATGGCAGGCAAGAAAGATGGATGGTACCGACTTAAGAAGGATATCCGAGCCGAGCTCAATGAAGAGCTCATGGACAAATTTCACGGTACCAAGTCAATTCCATTCGAGCCAGGCGACAATCGCTGCATAGCGGTTAAGATCGTGGATGACCGGGGTATCGAGTCGTTGAAAGTCATCAGGCTGAATTGAGGAGGGATGCATGGCTGATAAACCGAATTCCCTGGTGATCAATTCGCCGTATGACAAGCCTGATCAGTACTGGTCACAGGATGATAATGGACGTGTTGCCGGTGTAGTGAGTGGTCGTAGACCTGCCGCCTACGAGCTTTACGATTCGCGGAATAATACGCGCCGAGTTGAGGAGCTGGAAACGGTCAACCGAATTCGTCAGCGTGTCGATGCGTGGCGAGAGGCTGGCTGGCCAGGGGTGACGAGTGTTTCCCGCGAACTGCTTAGCCACTGGTACTCAAGGGGGGAGTGGGACTCTGATTCAAAGCGCTGGAATGGTGGCCCAAGGCCTTTCCCGTTCTATTTTTGCCAACTTGAAGCCATTGAATCTCTGATCTGGTGGCTGGAAGCTCCAGAGGATTATCGCCAAGGAATCTTTCTGCAAGGCGATGGCGGTCCCTGGGAGCGCATTTGCAACAAAATGGCGACAGGCTCCGGCAAAACCTCGCTGATGGCCTTGATCATTACTTGGCAAACCCTTAATGCCATTACCTACCCGAAAGATAAACGTTACTCAAAAGCTTTTTTTGTGGTGGCTCCAGGTCTTACCGTAAAAAGTCGGTTGCAGGTGCTCAATCCTGGCAATGAGAGTAATGTTTACGATGAATTCGTGTTGTGCCCGAACGAGGCAATGCGCCAGAAGCTGAACCAGGTCGTTCTGGTCATCGAAAACTGGCACAGCCTGATGCCCCTCAAAGAGCAGGTACGCTCCGTTGTGAAGAAGGGTAAAGAGAGTGACGAGGCGTTTACTCGTCGGGTGCTTGGCAAGTTGGCTTCTTACAAAGACATCTTGGTTATTAACGATGAGGCTCACCACGCATACCGCCAAAAGGCTGAGGTAAAAGTCAGTAAGAAAGAAGCGGAGGAAATGGGGATCGACCTGGAGGAGGCGACCCGTTGGATCGAAGGGCTGGATCGTATTCACAAGACCCGTCGAATTCGCCGGTGCTTTGACGTAACCGCGACACCCTTTTCCCCTACGGGTAAGAAAAACACAGAGAAAGGGCTGTTCGAATGGATCATCTCGGATTTCGGCCTGAACGACGCCATTGAAGCGGGATTGGTCAAGACACCTCGGATTGTCGTGCGGGATGACGCGCTACCCGATGCGAAGACCTACGCTAGCAAGCTCTACCATCTGTACCGGGACGAGTCCGTAAAGCAGGATCTTGCCAGCAAAGCTCAGCCCACTGATCCGTTACCGGATCTGGTTCAGAAGGCCTATGCGATCCTTGCTTACGATTGGCAAGAGACGGCAAAAAGCTGGGAGGCGGAAGGTCACACAATCCCACCCGTGCTTCTGACTGTCTGCAACCGCACGGAAACTGCGTCCCGCATCGAGCATTTCTTCAATAGCGGCGACTGCCTGATTTCCGGAACCCAGAACCCGCTGGCTACCTTGCGTGTTGATTCGAGGGTTCTGGAAAAAGCCGAGCGTGGGGAAAGCATCACCAAGGATAAAGATTATGCGGTGAGAATGGAGGAGATCATCAATGCATCCATGCTCCCGGCTGACAAGAAGGAAGAACTGCTTTCGTTGAAGCAAGAAGAGCAGCTTCGAGCTCTGGTAGATACAGTCGGCAAGCGAGGAAAACCCGGTCAGAATCTTGAGAACGTGATTTCGGTAGCCATGCTGTCCGAGGGATGGGACGCGGCTAACGTAACGCACATCATGGGCTTGAGAGCCTTTAGCAGCCAGCTTTTATGTGAACAGGTCATTGGTCGAGGGTTGCGGCGTGTAGCGCACGATATGGATGACGACGGCAAGTTCATTCCGGAATACGTGAATGTTTTCGGTGTGCCGCTTTCGATCTTCCAGGAAGTGGGTGAGGGCGGCGAGACACCGCCTCCACCGAAACCCAGTGTGCGGGTCGAAGTTGAGCCTGGTAGAAACCACTTTGAAATCCGCTGGCCCAATATTGACCGGGTTCAGACCGTTCTCAAGCCAGAATTGAGGATGGATTGGGAGGCGGTTGAGCCACTGACGCTGGACCCGGCTCAAACGCCGCTGAATGCGGAAATCGCACCTGCCCTGACCGGTATTCCTAATCTTGCACAAGCCTCTCAGATCGACCTGGAAAAGGCTGTAGAGGACTTCAGGTTGCAGCACCTGATCTTCCGTGCAGCCAAAAAGCTTTTTATCAGTAGTAGCGCTGGATTTGAAGGGGATAAACAGTACCTGGCCGTACAGCTAATCCGTATCGTTGAGCAGTTTCTGGAATCTGACAAGTTGGATATCCCGAGCCTATGGCACCAGGACCCGGTTCGCCGCCGACTCTTGTTCGCGCTAAATATGGATAACGTCGTTACCCATGTGAATCGGTTTGTAAGCAAACAGAATGTTGAGTGCCTGGAAGCTTTGTTCGATGAGCATCAGCCAATCGGTGCGACCTCTCAGATGCGCCCTTGGTTAACCACCAAACCGTGCAGGCAGGCAGAGCGCTCTCAGATTAGTCATGTTGTTTACGACAGCACCTGGGAAAAACTTGTAGCGGATGTCTGTGAGAAGGATGAATCGGTTCATTCATGGGCGAAGAACGATCACCTGGGCTTCAAGGTCCGATACCTGTGGAATGGTTCCTCCCGGAACTTCATACCGGATTATCTCATTCGGTTAAAGAATGGTCAGACCTTGGTATTGGAAGTGAAGGGACAGGATTCAGAGCAGAATCGAGCCAAACGAGCAGCGATGGATGTTTGGGTTAAGGCGGTGAACGAGCAGGGGGGCTTTGGCTCTTGGTGCTTTGATACGGTATTTGATCCAAGCTTGGTGAGGGATGTGATTGCGGTCCATTCCAAACAGCCTGTTTCTGCTTGATATCCGTGAATGAGAGAGTGAATGGCATTTTTGTTCGGGTAACGGGCGGCTGTTTTAGCTGAGCGCTCTTCAGGTGGGCGGCAGAGATATGCTCGCCCACCGCTTGCATCATGCCAGAAAGGTGACTCCCACAGCTGTGGTAGTCACACTCTTTGATTGTCGAGGCCTGTTTTCGGGATTAACGTTCCCTATGCTCAGTCTGTATCGTAACTGTCATAGCTCCAAATAGTGCGACTACCGTTTTCCATGTCACGGTCTTGAATCGAATCTCTGATCCATTCATCCACCTCGGACTCTACCCAACCTTCTTTGTCATCAAACAAGGGAACCGGACTAGGGAACTTGCCGGCACTGGAATTGTTGATGATGTCTTTCAAAGACAGCGTAGTTTTCTTCATTACGTCTTCTATTTTAAGTAAGCGCATTATCTATAGTCCTGACTTGTTGTG
>TARA_R110002111_G_scaffold73896_2_pt1 | contig 11563 bp, 5 predicted proteins | sample TARA_R110002111 | Tara Oceans TARA_R110002111 (sample SAMEA4397363) | marine metagenome | biome: Polar Biome; feature: [ZZZ] marine water layer (ENVO:01000295); material: water (ENVO:00002006), including particulate matter (ENVO:01000060) such as... | depth 199 m | reverse complement strand
ACATTAATAGAAAAGAAACAACCAATTTCATTAGGGTCAGCAAGTAAAAATGCTAGGACCATATTGGATAGTGTTGATTTAAAAAAACACTTTGATGCAATTGTAGATGGCAATGATGTCAGCAAAGCAAAACCAGACCCTGAAGTGTTTTTAATTGCTGCAAAATTGCTTAATATAGAACCAGAAAACTGTGTTGTTTTTGAAGATTCAGTTGCTGGAGTAGAAGCAGCCAATACAGCGAATATGGTTTCTATTGGCATAGGAAGCAAAGCTATTTTAGGGCATGCACAATATGTATTTAATGATTTTACAGAAATCTCTGAGGACTACTTAAATACTTTAATAAATAATTAAAATATAGAATGCATTAGTATTCTAATTAAGATATACAAATGAATTTAGATTATATCATACCAGATAACTGGTCAATCTTAGAAGAGGGATTTGATCCAGAACAGGTAAAAGCATCTGAGAGCTTATTCAGTATAGGCAATGGTGCTATGGGACAACGTGCTAATTTCGAAGAAAAATATTCAGGTCCAACATTTCAAGGTAGTTATATTGCAGGAGTTTATTATCCAGATAAAACCAGAGTAGGTTGGTGGAAAAACGGATATCCAGAATATTTTGCTAAAGTTTTAAATGCACCAAATTGGATAGGAATTAATGTTTCCATTAATGGTGAAGCTTTAGATCTTCATACCTGCAAGAAAGTGGAAAACTTTAAAAGAGAACTAAACATGAAAGAAGGTTGGTTGTCTAGAAGTTTTTCGGCAACGCTTCAAAATGATATAGAGATAGAAGTTAATGTAAAGCGTTTTTTAAGCTTAGATATAGACGAATTAGGTGCGATTGATTATTCGGTTAAGGTATTAAATTCAAATGCGACCATTACTTATCAACCCTATATTGATAGTGGTATTACTAATGAAGATACAAATTGGGATGATAAATTCTGGGACACTTTAAGTGTTTCGCAAAAAGACAATAAAGCGTTCATCCAGGCGAAAACCATGAAAACAGATTTTTATACCTGTACATTCATGGAGTCTAAATTATTTAGTAATGGTAATGAAGTTGTTATTCAATCAGAAGTAGAAAAAACATCAACATATATTGCCTTTTCTTATTCGCAAAATGTAAATCAAGGAGAAATATTTTCTATAAATAAATTTGGAGGTTATACCGTAGATAGAAATCATGATAAAGATGATTTAGTAAATGTCGCTACAGCCGTTTTAGATAAAGCTTCAACCACTGGATTTTATAGTTTATTAGAAGCGCAAAAACAAGCTTGGTCCAAAATCTGGGATATGGCAGACATCACTATAGATGGTGATGTAAAAGCACAGCAAGGGATTCGATTTAATATTTTTCACTTAAATCAAACCTACTTAGGAACAGATGCAAGATTAAATATCGGACCTAAAGGGTTTACAGGAGAAAAATATGGCGGAAGTACCTATTGGGATACTGAAGCGTATTGTATTCCATTTTATATGGCAACAAAAGATCAAAGTGTCGCCAGAAATTTATTAGCGTATAGACACAATCATTTACAAAAAGCGATTGAAAATGCTGAAAAATTAGGATTTACTAATGGTGCCGCATTGTATCCAATGGTAACAATGAATGGTGAAGAATGCCATAATGAATGGGAAATCACTTTCGAAGAGATTCATAGAAATGGCGCTATTGCCTTTGCGATTTTTAATTACTATCGTTACACAGGAGATTTTAGTTATATCCCAGAAATGGGACTTGAGGTTTTAATTGGTATTGCTCGTTTTTGGCATCAAAGAGCTACATTCTCAACAGATAAAAATAAGTATGTTATTCTTGGAGTAACAGGACCAAATGAATACGAAAACAACGTCAATAATAATTGGTACACTAATTACATAGCGCAATGGTGTATAAAGTACACAGCAGAGAGTATAGAAAAAGTTGAAGCAGAATACAGTTCAGATTACACACGTGTAATGAACAAAGCCAAATTATCTAAAGCAGAAGTTAATGATTGGTTAAAGGTAGCTAACAACATGTATTTTCCATATTCAGTAAAGCATAATGTTTACTTACAGCAAGATGGCTTCTTAGATAAAGAGTTAATTACAGTTGCAGATTTAGACAAATCGCAACGGCCAATTAACCAAAAATGGTCTTGGGATAGAATTTTGCGTTCACCTTATATAAAGCAAGCAGATACACTTCAAGGCATGTATTTCTTTGAGGATGAATTTACAACAGAAGAGTTAGAGCGTCATTTCAATTTTTACGAGCCGTTTACAGTACACGAAAGCTCATTGTCGCCATGTGTACATAGTATTCAAGCGGCTAAATTAGACCGAATGGAAGAGGCTTATACGTTCTACCTAAGAACATCGCGTTTAGATTTAGACGATTATAATCACGAAGTACACGAAGGTTTGCACATTACATCAATGGCAGGTACATGGATGAGTATTGTAGAAGGTTTTGGAGGTATGCGTATTAAAGATGATACGTTAACGTTTGAACCAAAAATTCCAAAACAATGGGATGCCTATTCGTTTAAAGTCAATTTCAGAAATCAAATATTAAAAGTAATTGTAAATCAAGATAAAACGCATTTTGAATTAGATGGTAAAAATGATTTACAAATTTCAGTCAATAGTAAATCAATAACTATTTCACCAAATAATTTAGTGACGGTTTAAATAATTGATTACTCTAAATAAAGAACATTAAAAAATTAGAAGTATGAAAAACATATTAAAAACGCTTTCAATATGCGTATTAATTTTTGTGTCATCTTGTAAGGAGAAAACAATTAATGAAGGTGAAACCTCCATTTCAATCGAAACAGTTATCGAGGCAAATGACATAGATAAGGTTGAACCACCACACTGGTGGATTGGCTTTAAAAACCAAAAACTACAGTTATTGGTAAAGCATCCAAATATTGGTGAGGCTACACCAGAAATTTCGCACTCAGGTGTAACTTTAGAAAAATCTCAAAAGGCTGATAGTCCTAATTATCTGTTTTTAGATTTAGTGATTTCGGAGTCTGCCAAAGCAGGTAAATTCAATATAATATTTAAGCAAGAAAAAGGCAGTGAATTAGTAGAAACTTATGAATTAAAATCTCGTAAAACCGCTTCAACAGACTTTATAGGTTTTAATAGCTCTGATGTAATTTATCTAATTACACCAGATCGATTTTCTAATGGAAATCCTTCTAACGACATCATTTTAAATCCTGTTGAAGACAATAGAGAAGCGAGTACAGAAGTGACATCGCTACTTGAAAACTCAATAAATAGAAATCAAGATTATGCAAGACATGGAGGTGATATTAATGGTATCACTAACCATTTAGATTATATCGATGACATGGGCTTTACAGCTATTTGGCCTGGCCCAATGCTAATCAATGATATGCCTAAAGGATCGTATCATGGTTATGCTATTACAGATTATTATAAAGTAGATCCTAGGTTTGGTACTACTGAAGAATATATTGATTTAGCTAATAAGGCAAAGAGCCGAAATATAAAGCTTATAATGGATCAAGTGGCTAATCATTGTGGCCTAAAACACTGGTGGATGAGAGATTTGCCTTTTAAAGATTGGATAAATTTTCAAGAAAACTATGAGAAAAACATAGACAATTGGACATCGGAAGTCACTATTTATTCAAATCACAAACGTACGACAAACCAAGATATTTATGCTTCAAAAAAAGATTATGAAGGTATGGCAGATGGTTGGTTTGTATCGGATATGCCAGATTTAAATCAGCGCAATCCATTTATGGCAAATTATATTATTCAGAATAGTATTTGGTGGATTGAGACATTAGATTTAGGAGGAATACGACAAGACACCTATCCGTATCCAGATAAGGATTTTATGAACGATTGGACAGGTGCTATTATGGAAGAGTATCCTAATTTTAATATTGTTGGTGAAGAATGGAGTTACAATCCGCTATTAGTCGCTTATTGGCAAAAAGGAAATGTAAACAAAGATGGTTATAAATCTAATCTGAGATCTACTATGGATTTTCCGATGCAAAAGCATATTGTAGATGCATTAAACGAAGGTGAGTCTTGGGATAAAGGTTTGGTGAAAATATACGAAGGATTGGCTAATGATTTTGCTTACGTCACACCAAAAGATATTATGATATTTCCAGATAATCATGATATGAGTAGAATCTTTACTCAACTAAAAGGGGATGTTGAGAACACAAAAATGGCATTGAGTTACTTATTAATGTTACCAAGAATTCCTCAGATTTATTATGGTACCGAAATATTAATGGACGATTTTGCAAACCCAGGCGACCATGGCTTAATCCGCACCGATTTTCCAGGAGGTTGGGAAGGAGATGCTGTGAATGTTTTTACAGGAGAAGGTTTAACAGCGGCACAAAAAGATATGCAATCATTTCTTAAAAAAGTATTGCGCTTCAGAAAGACAAGTGAGGCTATTCACGATGGGGAAACAAAACATTTCGCACCATTAATGGGAACTTACTTTTTATATCGTACCAAAGGAGAGGAAACAGTTGTACATATCATTAACAAAAATGAAGACCCAATTGAGATAGATTTAAAATACTATGAAGAAATGGGGTTAACTGGTAAAACATTAAAGAATGTGATTACAGGTGAAAACATGGTTTGGGGCGACAGTATTAATCTGAGTAAGAAAGGAAGCCTAATACTCACAACTAAATTATGATAATTCTAAGACCTCACAGGTTTTCAAAACCTGTAAGGGTTAAATAACCTAATGCAATAAATCTTGCGAGGTTTCAAAAACCTTGTAGGTATTAAAACTTAAAATGAAGCAAGTAATTCTATTAATAGTATTTATACTTTCAGCAGTTTCAATCACTGCACAAAACACTGAGCGTACTTACGAAACTTTTGCTTGGGTAGATACTGGTGTACCAAGTGTTAAAGTGAACGATGGTATTTATATTTTTTTGTCTTATTCCACAGAAGTAATTGAAACTACATTCGTGCCAAATGATGAGGAGTTAGACCTAAATTCTCATGCTGTAATTAAAAAGCCAAATTTCTCAAATTTTGATGTTACTGAAAGGGCAAAAGACGTACTAATAAAAACAAATGGGATTGAAATAGTAATAACAAAAAGCCCATTTCAAATTTCATACTATTATAAAGACAAATTTATCATTTCCGAAAAAGCAGGTTATGTAAAGAACGATGGCTTAGAAACTATTCAATTCAACCTAACTAAGGACGAAGTTTTATATGGTGGTGGAGCAAGATCTTTAGGGATGAATCGTCGTGGAAATAAATTACAACTCTACAACCGAGCACATTACGGATACGAAACTAGAAGTGAATTAATGAACTACACGATGCCAATTGTATTATCATCAAAACAGTATATGCTACATTTCGATAATGCACCAATTGGCTTTTTAGACTTAGATAGTAATGGAGATAATACCTTAAGATATGAAACAATTTCTGGTCGCAAAACCTATCAAGTCATTGTTGGTGAATCTTGGTATAATATTATAGATAATTATACAGATTTAACAGGAAAACAACCGATGCTACCACGTTGGGCTTTAGGTAATTTCTCTAGTCGATTTGGGTACCATTCTCAAGAAGAAGTCGAAATGACCATCGCTAAATTTAAAGAAGAAGAAATTCCTGTTGATGCAATTATCCTCGATTTATATTGGTTTGGGAAAGAATTAAAAGGCACTATGGGAAATCTTGAAGTCTTTAGAGATTCCTTTCCAGATTTTGAAGGCATGATAAAACGCTTAAATGGTAAAGGAGTAAAAACCATAACTATTACAGAACCTTTCATTTTAACCACATCTAAAAAATGGGATGAAGCAGTAGAGAAAGATATTCTAGCAAAAGATTCCATCGGAAATCCTGCCAGATACGATTTTTATTTTGGCAACACAGGTATCGTAGATATCTATAAACCAGAAGGTGAACAATGGTTTTGGAACATCTATAAAGATTTAGCTAATAAAGGAGTCGCAGGCATTTGGGGCGATTTAGGAGAACCAGAAGTTCATCCAAGTTGGGTGCAACATCATACAGGTAGCGCTGATGAAGTTCATAATATTTACGGACATGATTGGGCTAGATTAATTTATGAAGGCTACAAACGAGATTTCCCAGATACAAGACCATTCATTTTAATGCGAGCAGGCTATTCTGGTTCTCAACGTTATGGAATGATTCCATGGTCTGGTGATGTCAACAGAACTTGGGGAGGATTACAATCTCAACCTGAAATTGCACTACAAATGGGAATGCAAGGTTTAGCTTATATGCATAGTGACTTAGGTGGGTTTGCAGGTGCAAACTTAGATGATGAATTGTATGTGCGTTGGTTACAATATGGAGTATTCAATCCAATATTTAGACCACATGCACAAGAAGATGTACCGAGTGAACCTGTTTTTAGGAGTGAAAAAGCAAAAACCTTAGCTAAGGAAGCCATAGAATTACGTTACAAATTGATACCATATAATTATAACTTGGTGTATGAAAATAACCAATTTGGGAAACCATTGATGCGACCACTATTCTTCGAAGAACCAAATAATATAGAGTTATTCAATTATTCAAATACCTATTTATGGGGAAATGATATTTTGGTATCACCTGTTTTAGAAGCAGGTAAAACAGAACAAGAGGTTTACTTTCCAAAAAATAATGTTTGGTTCGATTTTTATACAGATGAAAAAATAGAAGGAGGGCAAACTAAAACAGTTCAGTTAAAAGAGAATTCAATACCAACTTATGTGAGAGCAGGTGCGTTTATTCCTATGGCAAAACCAATGCAAAGCACAAATGATTATGATAACAATACTTTAGAATTACAATATTATTTTGATAGGTCAGCACCTAATAATCAACGCAAAATTTATAACGATGATGGGAAAGGGATTCTTAACATAAATCACAGAGTTTATGAGGTCTTAGAATTTAAGTCTGAGTATAAAGGTATGAACCTTCAATTTGAATTTTATGAAGGTAAAGATCCAAAATTCAAAATGTCAGATAAAGTTATTGAACTTATTATTCATAACATTCAAAAAGAACCAAAATATATTAAGGTTGATGGAATAAAAGTTGCAATTAATTGGAATTCGAAAACAAGAACCTTAAATATTCCTTTAAACTGGAAAGCATCAACAGAAAAAGAAATCAAAATAAAACTTAAAAGATAATCCAATGAACACAAAATTTCAAGCTTGTTTAGTACTTGTTTTTACCTTGTTCATGGGATGTAAAAACGAGGTAAAAGAAACACTTAAAACTCAAGAAGTTAAAACAGAAATGAAGAAAAAGGAAGTCGTTTATCAAGTATTTACAAGACTTTTCGGAAATATAAATACAACCAATAAGCCTTGGGGAACTATAGAAGAAAATGGAGTAGGGAAGTTCAACGATTTTACAGATAAAGCTTTAAGTGAAATCAAAGATTTAGGTGTCACGCATATTTGGTACACAGGAGTTCCGCATCACGATGTAATTACGGATTATACAAAATATGGTATTTCTAACGACGATCCAGATATTGTGAAAGGTCGTGCAGGTTCACCTTATGCAGTTAAAGACTATTATAATGTGAATCCAGATTTAGCTGAAAATGTTGAGAATCGTTTACAAGAATTTGAAGCATTAATTGAACGCTCGCACAAAGCAGGTTTAAAAGTGATTATAGATATTGTGCCAAACCATGTGGCTCGTAATTATCAAAGTTTATCTAACCCAGAAGGCACTACTGACTTTGGAGCCGAAGATGATAAAACAAAAACGTACGATGTAAATAATAACTTCTACTACAATCCAGGTGAAGCGTTTAAAGTGCCAGAATGGAAACACGGTTACCAACCTTTAGGTGGAGAAAAACATAAATTAGCAGATAGTAAATTTGAAGAAGTGCCAGCAAAATGGACAGGTAATGGATCGCGTGCCTCACAACCAGACATAAATGATTGGTACGAAACCGTAAAAGTAAATTATGGAGTCAGTCCTAATGGCAGAAAAGATTTTGATGAATTACCAGAAGGTTTCGATAATAAAGATTATAAAAAACACTTTAAGTTTTGGGAAGATAAAACCGTGCCAAGTTCTTGGAAAAAATTTAAAGATATTGCTTTGTACTGGACTGCAAAAGGTGTTGATGGTTTCCGTTATGATATGGCAGAAATGGTGCCAGTAGAGTTTTGGAGTTATATGAATTCACACATTAAAATGAAAAATCCAGATACTTTTTTATTAGCTGAGGTTTATAACCCGAGCTTATACAGAGACTATATCAGAAAAGGCAAAATGGATTATCTCTATGACAAAGTTCAGTTGTACGATACATTAAAACACGTTATGCAAGGACATGGAAAAACCGACAATGTGCCTCCAATTTTTGCAGACTTATCAGATATTGAGCATAACATGCTTCACTTTCTAGAAAACCATGATGAGCAACGCATTGCTAGTCCAGATTTTGCTGGTAGTGCTGAAAAAGGAAAGCCAGCAATGGTAGTTTCAGCTACTTCAACAACGGCACCAACAATGATTTATTTCGGACAAGAATTTGGAGAATCTGGAGCAGAAGATTTAGGGTTTGGTGACCCAACTAGAACTTCGATTTTCGATTATGGTTCTGTGCCAAGTATGGTACGTTGGGTAAATGATAAAAACTTTGATGGAGGTCAATCTACCGAAGCAGAAAAAAGCCTTCGTGATTTTTACAAACGTCTTTTAAACTTCACCATTAATAGTTCTGCTTTAGCAGGAAATTATCAAGATATTCATGCTTATAACCATCAAAACACAGAATGGTATAATGATAAAGTATTGTCTTTTGTACGTTGGAGTGATGATGAGCAATTGATTGTTATTTCAAATTTTAATTCAGAAAACACCTATGGCTTTGAGTTGCAATTACCAAAAGATTTGGTTAACACATTGAATCTTAAAGATGGCGAATACCAAATAAAAGATAAATTATATGAAACCTATTCGTCGATTTTAAAAGTTGAAAGCGGGAAAGCTCAAGTGCGAATCGATATAAAACCTTTAGAATCATTTATTCTTAAAATCAAGTAACACATGAAAAATATAATCATTCTAATTTGTGCAAGTTTTATGATATTAAGCTGTAAAAACAAACCAAATTCAGAAGCAGTCGAGGCAAGTAGTGTTGAAGCTTCAATGTCTAAGGCACCTTTTGTTTGGGAAGCTGCGAATCTTTATTTCTTACTAACGGATCGCTTCAATAATGGTGATACTTCTAATGATGTTAATTTCGACCGAACTAAAAAAACGGGAAAACTTCGAGGTTTTAAAGGAGGAGATATAAAAGGAATTACTCAAAAAGTAAAAGAAGGGTATTTTACAGATTTAGGTATTAATGCTATTTGGATGACACCTATTGTAGAGCAAATTCATGGAGGAACAGATGAAGGAACAGGAGTCTCTTATGGTTTTCATGGGTACTGGGCGAAAGATTGGACACGTATAGATCCTAATTACGGCACTAAAGAAGATTTGCACGAGCTGGTGAGGGAAGCACACTCAAGAGGAATTAGAATTGTATTAGATGCAGTTATTAATCATACTGGTCCTGTGACTGAAAAAGATCCGGTTTGGCCAGATAGTTGGGTGCGTACAGATAAACAATGTACTTATGACAATTACGAAAACACTGTAAGTTGCACACTTGTTGCTAATTTACCAGATATTAAAACAGAGAGCAACGAAAATGTAGAGTTGCCACCACAATTAGTAGAAAAATGGAAAACAGAAGGGCGTTATGAGCAAGAAGTTACAGAACTAGATGCGTTTTTTGACCGAACTGGGTATCCAAGAGCACCACGATTTTATATCATTAAATGGTTAACTGATTATATTACGGAATTCGGTGTCGATGGTTACAGAGCTGATACTGTAAAGCATACAGAAGAATACGTTTGGGAAGAATTTAAAACAGAATGCGATTTTGCATTTACTGAATTTAAAAAGAACAACCCAGAAAATGTATTAGATGATAACGATTTTTACATCGTAGGTGAAGTTTATAATTATGGAGCAAGCACTGGTCAATTTTATGATTTTGGAGATAAAAAAGTAAACTACTTCAATCCTCCAAGTTTTCATAGTCTCGTTAATTTCGAATTTAAGTACAATTCAAAAGATATGGCTTATGAAGAATTGTTTAAACACTATTCTAAAGTTTTACAAGGAGATTTGAAAGGCTTCGGAACACTCAATTATTTAAGTTCGCACGATGATGGCAGTCCTTTTGATGCTATTAGGAAAAAACCATTTGAAACAGCGAATAAGTTATTATTATCACCAGGAACTTCGCAGGTTTATTACGGTGACGAAGTAGCACGAATTCTAAAAGTTGAAGGAGCTAAAGGTGATGCTAATTTAAGATCATTTATGAATTGGGACTCGATTGCAAAACGACCAAAAACCAAAGAAGTCTTAACACATTGGCAAAAACTTGGAAAGTATAGAGCGCACCATCCAGCAGTTGGCGCAGGTGTACATCAAATGATTACTGCTGAACCCTATTATTTTTACAGGAGTTACCAAAAAGGGGATTACAAAGATTTAGTGGTTGTTGGTATCGATGTTCACAAAGGGCCAAAGTCAATAGATGTTTCTAAAATGTTTAAAGATGGGGACATGATTCGAGATGCTTATTCTAATCAAATCGTTAGTGTTGAAAAAGGGCGTGTTACCATTGATTCAAATTTTGATTTAGTCTTGCTTGAGAAATTTCAAGTAACATCAAAACTTGAACTAGAATAAATTAATGATTCAAATCCCTGTAAGATTTCTAAAACCTTGCAGGCAAAAACGTTATCATACAAATGAAAAACATTATAGCTATTATCTGCTTTGCAAGCTTATTTGCTTGTAACAAAATTGATAAAACTCAATTAGAAATCACTTCGCCAAACTCAAGCATAGAAGTCAACTTTAATCTTGATAAAGAAGGTAAGCCCTTTTATAAAGTTGAATTTAATAATAAAGTTGTGGTTGATACTTCATATTTAGGTTTCGAGTTTAAAGACGCACCAGCTTTTAATAAGAACTTCATTATAAAAAACACCACAACAAATACAGTTAACGAAACATGGCAAATGCCTTGGGGCGAACAGTTAGATGTAGTTAACAATTATAATGAGCTAAGAGTTGAGCTTCAAGAAAAAACATCTCCAGAACGATTCCTTAATATTGTATTTAAAGTCTATGACGATGGTTTAGGTTTTAGATATGAATTCCCTGAACAAACTAAATTTAAAGGTGATGTTTTAATTAAGGAAGAACATACAGAATTTAACCTTACTGAAGATTACAAAACCTTTTGGATTCCTGGAGATTGGGATATCTATGAGCACTTATATAGTACAACTAAGCTTTCAGAAATTGATGCTGTTGAATACGCTCAGCACGTAAATTTAGCACAGACCTATATTCCAGAAAATGCAGTTAATACGCCTGTTACAATGGTTGGTGATAATGGGATTCATTTAAGTTTTCAT
>TARA_R110002111_G_scaffold1074_3_pt1 | contig 11583 bp, 10 predicted proteins | sample TARA_R110002111 | Tara Oceans TARA_R110002111 (sample SAMEA4397363) | marine metagenome | biome: Polar Biome; feature: [ZZZ] marine water layer (ENVO:01000295); material: water (ENVO:00002006), including particulate matter (ENVO:01000060) such as... | depth 199 m | reverse complement strand
ATTTGAAAATTAAAAATTTTCTAATTACTTATTTTGGCAACCGCTTTGCTTCTTTCCAAAACACATCCATTTCAGCAAGTGTCATGTCTTTTAATGGTTTGTTTAAAGTTTTTGCTTTAGCTTCAAGATATTGAAAACGTCTAGAAAATTTCTTATTAGTGCGTTCTAAAGCGTTTTCTGGATTGATATTTAAAAACCGAGCATAGTTTACCATTGAGAATATAACATCTCCAAATTCACTTTCCATGTTGTCTTGGTTACCTGATTGCACTTCAGCTTTAAACTCATTTAGCTCCTCCTCTACTTTTTCCCAAACTTGATTCGGTGCTTCCCAATCAAAACCTACACCTGCTACTTTTTCTTGAATTCTATTTGCTTTTACTAAGGCTGGCAAACTTTTTGGAACGCCTTCCAAAACACTGTTTTTGCCTTCTTTCAGTTTTAAGTTTTCCCAATTACGTTTTACATCGTTTTCATTTTCTACCTTTACATCGCTATAAATATGTGGATGTCTGTGGATTAGTTTTTCGCAAATGCTGTTGCATACATCGGCGATATCAAAATCTTTGGTTTCACTTCCTATTTTAGCATAAAACACAATGTGTAATAACACATCGCCTAACTCTTTTTTAACTTCTTCTAAATCTTTATCTAAAATGGCATCTCCAAGTTCGTACGTTTCTTCTATGGTTAAGTGGCGTAAGGTTTCCATAGTTTGCTTTTTATCCCACGGACATTGCGCTCGCAACTCGTCCATAATGGTTAATAATCTATCGAAAGCTTTTAACTGATCTTGTCTGGAGTTCATATTTTGAAGTTTTTTCAAAAATACAATTTTGATGCATTTAATTGTTTCTATTAACCACTTGAATTTGTGAGGAAAAAATGATGGATTGCTTTAGATGATTGAATAATTAGCTTTAAACACCAAAAAATATGTCAGATAGAATATCAGATGAATTTTCAAATTCTAAATTCGCTCTTGAATATATAAAAATAATTGATCCTATTTTATCATCTCATATGGATATATATTTAGAAGAAATGAAAAAAAAGAAGAGGAACAATTAGATTTTGCTAAAATCGGTACTCCGAATGAAATTAAACTTAAGAAAATTTCACATTATTATGGATTAATATCAACTGTTGTTAGAGACTTAGAAAATGTACTAATATTTTTAAGGCTTAAAAATAGAAATCAAATACTTAAATTATTTCCTGGTTTAACTGAAGAAAAAGAATATTATAAATATCACTTTGAAAATTACATTATAAGGGTCAACACAATTACTGACTTAATAGGAAAATTAGGCAACATATTGTTTAATACAGGATTAAAAGATAACTGCAATGGCTATAATTTTAAAGAAAAAATAAAAGCGATAAATTCAAAAGTAGCTGAATTAGTTGAAAATCTTCTTAAAATAACCTTTGATATAAAACAAAAGAGACACAAAAAAATTCATAAGGGGGAAACTGATATTTCTAATTTATCAGGTGTTGTTTTTTGGAATGATGTATTAAGAATAGCAAACAAAAAAGCAACTGAACTTCTTGAAGAGCAAACTGATAAACAGCTGGCTAATAAGATTGATGAATTGGAAATTGAAATAGTAAATATTATTAAAGCGGTAAATGGAATTTTGGATAGTTCAGTTAATGAATTAATAAATTTAACAAAATAACAAAAGTTATAAGACTTTATGAATCTGTCCAAAAACAAAACTACTTTCGGTTTAAATACATAGTTAGCTGATATGTGCGTTAGGGATTGCAGTGGCATCCTTTTTAAAAATAGTTAGTACTAAATTAGATTTGAAATAAATAATATACAGATAGCCACGTCGCTCGCTCCTCGCTATGACGTTAAAATATTAACCCTTCAACTTAGTTCAAGATAAGCTTAATATTGCCTCCTACAAACCATAAATAAATTGTAGCTCATTATAACTAAAAATAAAGCTCAAAAACACCATTTAATGAGCTTAAAAGTGTAAATTTGTAATTAAAATGAGCTTGAAATGACTTTAAATCGAGATTTAGAAATAATTAACGTTATTAAAACTAATGGTGTTTCTTCTTCTAAAGACATATTTGACAATCTTACGTTAGATATTAGTTACGCTACTTTAAAAAGAGTTTTAGTAAAATTGATTTCAGAAAAGTCTATTAAATCTATAGGAAAAGGTAAAGGAACAAAATATAGTATTTCGCCTGCTTATGAACTTTTACATGCTATTGATCTTGAGGCATATTATGACAAGGAGATTGATGATAGAGTGATTAAAGAAGGTTTTAATTTAAAAGTTATTACTGAAACTTTAAACCATTATAATGTATTCTCAAAAAATGAGTTAGAAAAACTAACAACGCTTCAAAACGATTACACAACTAATATAGGACAGCTATCTGAAATAGAATACAAAAAGGAATTGGATCGACTAGCTATTGATTTGAGTTGGAAATCTTCTCAAATTGAAGGGAACACCTACTCTTTACTAGAAACAGAACGTTTAATTAGAGAACGAGAAACGGCTTCTGGAAAAACAAAAGATGAAGCGACTATGCTATTAAATCATAAGGATGCTTTAGATTTTATAATTGAAAATCCTGATTATTTACATCCTTTATCGGTGTCTAAAATAGAAGATATACATAGTATTTTAATAAAAGAACTTGCTGTTGAAAGAAATTTAAGAAAACGTAGAATTGGTATTTCTGGAACTAATTATCGTCCTTTAGATAATGAATTTCAAATTTTAGAAGCTCTAGAAAGTACATGTAACTTAATTAATTCTAAAGACGGTATTTTTGAAAAAGCGTTATTGGCTTTAGTTTTAATTTCATATATACAGCCTTTTATGGATGGCAATAAGCGAACTGCCAGAATAGTGAGTAATGCTATTTTAATGAATGATAATTATTGTCCTTTATCATTTAGAACTGTAAATTCTATTGATTATAAGAAAGCTATGTTGTTATTTTACGAGCAAAATAATATTTCGAGATTTAAAGAGATTTTTATTGACCAATTTGAATTTGCTGTTAAAACTTATTTTTAGAAAAACCGCTAAACGAACCTCTCCAAAAACAAAACTACTTTCGGTTTAAGCACAAAGCAAGCGGATAGGTGCGTTAGGGATTGCAGTGGCATCCTTTTTAAAAAATGGTTACCACTTAATTAGCTTTGAAGTAAATAACAAACAGATAGCCACGTCGCTCACTCCTCGCTATGACGTTTTAAAAAGATATAACGTAAAGCCCGACCTCCCGTCCCGATAGCTATCGGGAGCTATCGGAATGGTAATGCCCAACCTCTCGATAAAATTCCGATTAAAAAAAATAGAAATCAATCGAAGTGATGTTATAATAAACTAAAAAATCCAGCCTTTGCAGACTGGATTTTTAAATATATGTGATTGAAATTTAAGCGTTTTGCTTCTTAATTAAATTAAGTGCAGAACCTTCGTTATACCATGCAATTTGTGCATCGTTATACGTGTGATTCAATTTGATAACACTTTTAGAGCCATCTTCATGAACTGCTTCTAACGTTAATTGTTTTCCTGGAGCGAATTGATTTAAATCTGTGAAATTAAATGTATCATTCTCCTGTATTAAATCGTAATCACTTTCATTAGCAAACGTTAAACCTAACATCCCTTGTTTTTTAAGGTTTGTTTCGTGAATACGTGCAAACGATTTTACAATAACCGCAGCTACACCTAAAAACCTTGGTTGCATTGCGGCATGCTCACGAGAAGAACCCTCGCCATAATTATGATCGCCAACTACGATGGTTTTAATGCCTGCAGCTTTATATGCTCTAGCCGTATCTGGAACGCCTCCGAATTCTCCTGTTAATTGATTTTTAACAAAATTTGTTTTCTTGCCAAAGGCATTTACGGCTCCAATTAAAGTATTGTTCGCAATATTATCTAAGTGACCTCTGAAACGTAACCATGGTCCAGCCATTGAAATATGATCGGTGGTACACTTACCGAAAGCTTTAATTAATAATTTTGCACCTGTAATTGAATTACCTAAAGGTGTAAAAGGTGTTAATAATTGTAATCGCTCTGAATCTTCAGCTACTTTTACTTGCACGTGACTTCCATCAGCTTCAGGAGCTAAATAACCATTATCATCTACTTCAAAACCTTTTGGTGGTAATTCCCATCCTGTTGGCTCATCAAACATAACTTCTTGTCCATTTTCGTTAATCAATTTATCCGTTAATGGATTGAAATCTAAACGACCTGCAACTGCGATAGCAGCAGTTAATTCTGGTGATGCTACAAAGGCGTGTGTATTTGGATTTCCATCGGCACGCTTAGCAAAGTTTCTATTAAAAGAATGTACAATACTATTTTTTGGTGCGTTTTTAGGGTCGCTATATCTCGCCCATTGTCCAATACACGGACCACAAGCATTTGTAAATATTTTAGCATCTAATTTTTCAAAAATCCCTAAGATGCCATCTCTTTCAGTTGTATATCTAACAAGCTCAGAACCTGGGTTAATGCCTAGTTCCGATTTCATTTTAAGCCCTTTATCTAAGGCCTGTTGCGCGATGGATGATGCACGCGATAAATCTTCATAAGAAGAGTTTGTACAAGACCCAATTAAACCCCATTCCACTTTAAGCGGCCAGTCGTTTTTAGTTGCTTTTTCAGTCATCGCTTTACCAACGGTTGTTGATAAATCTGGAGTAAAAGGGCCGTTTAACAATGGTCCTAATTCAGATAAATTAATATCAATAACTTGATCAAAATATTTTTCTGGATTTGCATAAACATCGGTATCAGCAGTTAAATGTGCTTTCACTTTATTTGCAGCATCAGCAACATCGGCTCTATCTGTAGCACGTAAATAACGTTCCATAGAATCGTCGTATCCAAATGTAGAAGTGGTTGCACCAATTTCTGCACCCATATTACAAATGGTTCCTTTTCCTGTACAAGACATTGATGTTGCTCCAGGACCAAAATATTCTACTATAGCTCCAGTTCCACCTTTAACAGTAAGAATTTCAGCTACTTTTAAAATCACATCTTTTGGTGCTGTCCATCCAGATAATTTTCCAGTTAATCTAACACCTATTAATTTCGGGAATTTAAGTTCCCAAGCCATACCAGCCATAACATCTACCGCATCTGCTCCACCAACTCCAATGGCTACCATACCTAATCCACCTGCATTTACAGTATGTGAATCGGTACCAATCATCATCCCACCTGGGAATGCGTAATTTTCTAAAACCACTTGGTGAATAATACCTGCACCTGGTTTCCAAAAACCTATACCATATTTATTTGAAACAGATTCTAAAAAATTAAAAACCTCGCTACTTACTGTGTTGGCGTGTTTTAAATCGGTTGCTGCACCGTCTTTAGCCTGAATTAAGTGATCGCAATGTACCGTTGTTGGTACTGCAACTTTAGTTTTTCCTGCTTGCATAAATTGCAATAAAGCCATTTGTGCAGTTGCATCTTGACATGCAATTCTATCTGGTGCAAAATCTACATAATCTTTTCCTCTTGAAAATGCTTTTGTAGGTGTTCCATCCCATAAATGAGAATATAAAATCTTTTCAGATAGTGTTAATGGTTTACCTACAATCTCACGTGCTTTTTCAACACGTTCTGCCATTTTGGTGTAAACACCTTTAATCATATCGATGTCAAATGCCATATGTTTTGTTTTAAGTTTTGATTTGTTATTAAGTAATGCAAGTTACTAAATTAATACAAAGATTTAAAAATAAACGTTGTAATACAAAGCCCTATTATATTAATTTACTATACTGATATTATTAATTAGAATGATTGGGTTTTTATTATGAAATTTTGTTGGAAACTGAATATTTATCAATATGAATTGAAAGTTAAGTTTAAAACAAACTTTTAATCACATCATTTTCAGAAATACCTTCAGCTTCAGCTTTATAGTTTTTAATAATTCTGTGCCTTAAAATACTATACGCCACGGCTTGAACATCTTCTATATCTGGAGAAAATTTACCTTGTATTGCAGCATGCGTTTTTGCGGCTAATATTAGGTTTTGTGAAGCTCTAGGTCCTGCTCCCCAATCTATATAATTTTTTACTAAATTATTTGCTGCATCACTATTTGGTCTGGTTTTACCTACCATAGTAACAGCATATTCAATAACATTATCGGCTACTGGAATTCGACGAATAAGATGCTGAAAATCTATAATTTGTTGTGCTGAAAACAAAGGGTTTACTGTTGCTTGCTCATCAGTTGTAGTTGCTTTTACAACTTGCACTTCTTCTTCAAAAGATGGGTAATCCAAATTAATGGCAAACATAAAACGGTCTAATTGGGCTTCAGGCAACGGATAGGTTCCTTCTTGCTCTATTGGGTTTTGTGTGGCTAAAACAAAATATGGTAATTCTAATTTATAATGATGACCTGCCACCGTTACCGCACGTTCTTGCATGGCTTCTAGTAAAGCTGCTTGGGTTTTTGGTGGTGTTCTATTTATTTCATCTGCTAAAATAATATTAGCAAAAATAGGACCTTTTATAAATTTAAAATGTCGGTCTTCATCTAGAATTTCACTTCCTAAAATATCACTTGGCATTAAATCTGGCGTAAACTGAATACGTTTAAAATCTAACCCTAAAGCTTGCGCTATGGTATTTACCATCAACGTTTTGGCTAAACCAGGAACACCAATAAGTAATGAATGTCCTCCAGAAAATATAGAAATCAAAATTTGATTAACCACTGCATCTTGACCAACTATAACTTTGGCTATTTCTTTTTTTAAATCTTTATATTGCTTTACAAATTTTTCTATCGCAGCGACATCTGACATAAACTATTTTTTTAACCAGTTACCAGAAAACTCACAATCTCTATATTCTCCAGTTATTTTAATGTAAGTATCTAATATTTTTTCCTCTTGCCATTTTTCAATGGTTGAAATTCTTTTTTCACTTAATGCAAGTTCCTTTATTTTTAAATAGTCTCTTGCATAATCTGCTTCATGGTCTTCAATTTTATTAGTAACCATTAAAATTTTAAATTTTTTATTTCCATTTCTGTCCTGCTCAGTTTGAATTAAACTCACTTCCTCATCTTTTAAATTTTGAATTTGAGCATACAATTCGGTATCCATTCTGGTTAATTCAAAATTATAATCTTGCGTTTGCGGGTTTATTAATTGTCCGCCATCATTTTTAGTTTCTTTTTCATCACTCGCTTCTCTCGCAGCATCGGCAAAAGTAATATCGCCGCCTACAATACGCTCTCTAACTTTCTCTAATCGCTCTTTGGCTTCATTTTCGGCTTCTATAGAAACCTTTGGCATCAAAAGCACATGACTAACATCGTATAACTGACCTCTAATTTTTTCTAAATAAATAATATGAAATCCAAACTCCGTTTCGAAAGGATCTGATATTTCACCCTCTTGAAGCGAAAATGCCACTTGCCTAAACTCTTTAACCATTTTAGGCTTTTTTCTATCCAGTGTATATTTGTAACCTGATTGTTTTAAACCCGGATCTTCACCATATAATACCACTTTAGATCTAAAACTAGCGCCGTTTTCCTCTACATCTGCTTTAAACCCTTTTAATTTGTCAATCACAATTTGTTTTTCTTCTTCAGATACTTGAGGCTCTGCAACTATTTGAGCTACTTTAAGTTCTGTTCCAAATCTTGGTCGTTCGTCTTTTGGTATTTTATTAAAAAACGTTCTAACTTCTTCTGGGGTTATTTCTAATTCATCAACAATACTCGCTTGCATTTTTTGCGCTAGTTGATTGCTTTTATTAATTTCAAACATTTCCTCTCTAAAACTTTTTTCGTCTTCTTTATTGTAGATTTTTAAAAGCCTTTCCATCGAGCCATTTACTTGTTGCAAAAACTGCTGAATTTGGTAATCTACATTCTGACGGATTTCGGCATCAGATACTAAAATACTATCTTGTATAGCATGATGCGCATATAATTTATCTTCTAGTAATTTTCCAAAAAGCTCACATCTACTAATATCTTTTATGTTGACGCCTTGAGCTTCTAATTGCAAAAAAGATTTATCAACATCAGATTCTAGAACAATAAAATCTCCAATAACTGCGGCTACACCATCCACTTTTTTTGCATTAAAAGTACTAATGGAATCTAGTTTTTTTATTAACCGCTCGCTTATGGTATCTGTTTTTACTTCATTGCCTTCTTCTATAATTTCTTGTGCAGTAATAACATTTAGAGGAAGTAATGTTATACTTAAAAGCAATAGGTATTTCAAATTAATTATAAATTTCAAATTGTTTATTTTTAATGGCATCTTTTGTAATATCTTTTTCTAATTTTCTAATAAGTTCTAGCTTTCGCTTATTGATAACGATTTGGTCTAATGTTGGTCTAACATATTCCAGTGGTGCTATGTCATTACGCAACAAAACGTCATTAATTTGCATCAAATATACTCCTAATGAATCTTTGAGTTGTACAAAATTAGATTTTTTTAACAGTTCATTTTTGTTTTCGGTAGTAATGGCAGGAATTTTATCTATAACTTGATTTACTCTTATCCAAATAGAATCATTTAAAGAATACGATTTAAACTGAATAGAAATAGAATCCAACACGTTTTTATCTTCTGCATTAAAGCGTTTAAATTGATCTTCAATTTTATCTAAATCGATTATATTTTTATCAACATGAATATATCTGAATTTCACCAAGTCTTCATTTAATTTGAAAGCGTCCTTATTATTATTATAATATTCTTCCGTTTCTTGAGCTTTAACAACCGTATCAACACTTCTTTTTACTAAAGCCTCAATGTAGGCTTTGGTAAATAAATCATTTTTGTACTGATTGACTAATTTATTGAAAGACTCTTGTTTACTTTCGCTTAAATTAAGCAAAGCGCCATCTATAAAAAGTTGTTGAGTTGCCCAACGATTAATAAAATTTTGAACTAAAAGCGTACTATCTTCAATAGATGATTGATCAGATATTAAATATTTAATATCTTCATGATATAAATAAGCATCATTAACTCTAGCAATAGGAATGCGCTCATCTGTTTTGCTAAAAAACTGACATGATGAAACCAAAATGAGTAATAATATTGTGAGGGGTTTTAATCGCACTTAATTATTTTTTATTTGAGATTTAACTTCATTTAATACCGCATCATTTACCTCAACACTGTATTTTGAACGTAATACTTTAAGCCAGTTTTCTTCTTTAATGGTTTGATAATCTGAAATAACAGCCCCTTTCGCCTCCTCAAATGTTTTTTGAGTTTTCGGCAAGACATCTTTCACTTTTACAACTACAAATGCACTATTATGATTGTATATTTTAGAAAGTCCTTTTGTAAATTCAAAATCTTTAGGAAGTGCTTGATGGCTAGCATCCATAATAGCTGATGTAAAAATAACTTGAATGTCGTCATTACTATTTACTAGACTTTTTATTTGATCTAAAGCCATATTTTTTTCAAGTAATTTTGAAACCTTTTTTAGTGTTCTTTGTTTCGCTGAAGATGCTACAACCGCATCAATGCGTTTAGGCAAAACATACTTGTTTTTATGTGATTCATAATACTCTTGAATCCCAATTGTATCGGTTTTTGAACTGTTCCAAATGGTTGTTTCCATTAAATCAAATAGTAGTAATCCATCTCTGTATTCGCCTAAAATATGAGCAAATTCCTCATTTTCTTTTTCTAAATTTTCTTCTTTATAAGTGATTAAGTTACTCTTTAAAAAATCTTCATGTTTTTTTAAAATTATAGTTTTTAAAGCTGTTTTTGGCGCAACATTACGTTGCGTATTTAATAGATAATCTCCAAAATCTTGGTAAGTGAATTGTTTTTGTTCAATTTTCATAAAAGGCTTTTTACCATCAAAATTTGCTGGCAATTTCCAAGTTCTTTTTAAATAATCGTCACTTAAAATCGAAGTAAAATAATCTAAAGCCTTATCGCTTGTTTCAACTTTATATTGAGCAAGAAGTTTATTAACCAAAGCATCATCAATTAGTTTTGATCTGGCATCGCGTTTTACCTTTTCTTCCAACTCAGGTTTCATAACCTCAAAAGGAGCAATAGGTTTTTTATTATATAATTTTACTATATGCCATCCATATTGGGTTTTAAAAGGTTGCGTTACATCTCCAACAGTTTGTAAGGCAAATGCAGCGGCTTCAAACTCTTGTGCCGATATTTGTCCGCTAGAAAACGGTGATAACATCCCACCTTTTGGTGCCGAATTTTTATCATCTGAAAATTGTTTAGCCAAAGCTTCAAAATCTTCACCTTGATTTAACTTTTGGTAAATATCCTGAATTCTATCTTCTGGTTTTTCAGCAAGTGAATCACCTTCTTTTTTTACCACCATAATATGTGCAACTGTAACCTCGCCTCTAGCTTTTCTTTTATCCTGTACATTTACAATATGGTACCCAAAACGGGTTCTAAAAGGTTGTGAAACTGACCCAACTGGCGTATTAAAAGCTTCGTTTTCAAATTTATAAACCATTTTAAAGCCTGAAAAATAACCTAGTTCTTCGCCATAAATACTTTGCCCGTTGTGCACTTCTTTTCTAACTACATCAAAACCTTCTTTTAAAGCGCGATCTCGTAATTTTAAAATAGTATTGTAAGCAACTAATGTATCTTCTGGGTTTGCATTTTCATCAATTTTTATAAGGATGTGGTTTGCTTTTACATCATAAGATAGTCTATCATAAGCTTCTTCAACCAAAGCATCGGTAACTTTATTATCGGTTATAAAACTTTGTAAAAGTTGTTGTTTGTAACTCTCTAGTTCTCTTTTGTATGAAGGCTTCTCATTTAAACCTAAAGCCTTTGCTTCTTTTAATTTCAGTTTATAGTTTGTAAAAAGCGTTAAATATTCATCAACATCTTTTTGAGACTCATCTTGAACTAAGTCAAGGTTCTTATTATAAACTCTTAGAAATTCTGAGGTGTAAACAGGTGCTGAATCTACCGTAAAAAGCACGTTATCTTGATTTGATTGTGCATAACTAGTTGATATAAATAGTGTAAAAAATAATAGTAAAAAATACTTAGTTTTCATTGAATAAAAAATTATGAGACGGCTACAAAAATACTAATATAAACCTATAATGCAAGTTGCTTTAACAAACGTTTAAAAAGTAAATTTATTACATGTTTTATTTTTACCTTTCGCCCTTATTTATAAGTCACTAAAACATGCGTAAACTAAAACTTATTTGGGATTTTCGTGGACCAAATGCCCAAAAAACGGCAGAACATCATGAAATTCATTTAAAAGAATACATCTTAATCCATAAGCTTGATATTACTATAACAGGTGTTGAAAAATTAAGCGATATGCATACCATTACTTTTCTGGCAGTAAATGAAAATGATATGAAACCCATTCGTGATGCTTTAAAACCGCATCGTGGACAGGTTTTCTCTTAATAAACAGTTTAGGCTTTCTCATGGAACAGTTTTTTTGTAACGCATTCACTAAAAGAGTTATTTACTTCATTTTAGATATAAGTTCTGAAGCTTTTTCTGAATATTATGTGTCAATT
>TARA_R110002111_G_scaffold190578_2_pt1 | contig 11603 bp, 12 predicted proteins | sample TARA_R110002111 | Tara Oceans TARA_R110002111 (sample SAMEA4397363) | marine metagenome | biome: Polar Biome; feature: [ZZZ] marine water layer (ENVO:01000295); material: water (ENVO:00002006), including particulate matter (ENVO:01000060) such as... | depth 199 m | reverse complement strand
ATCGTGAGTAATAAAGAAACCTACAACAATACCAGGTAAGATAGAATGACTAATGGCATCACTAATCATTGCCATTTTTCTAAGAACCAAAAAAGTCCCAGGAATAGCACAAGCAACTGCAACTAAACTTGCTATAAGCTGTATTTCTAATTGTGCGCTACTCATCGGTTTCGTTTTGTTGGCTATATAAATTCTTGGCAGTATTAAAACCTAGAGCGGTTAAACTCCACATAGTTCCTTTAAGAGTAACGAAGCCTTTATCGACTAATTTTTGAAGGGTACTTTTTGTATAGCCTTGAAAGTTGTTCAATATTTTAATAGTATGTGGGTGCGAAATATTTTCATGAGTTTCCGCAATATGATGCATAAAGGCTAAGGTTTTATGTAGTTCTAAATCGCGACGGTTTTTTATGAATCGAATTTGCTTAAATAATAATCCTCTGCTAGGTGAAAATATAAATGAAAATACTACAAATACTCCTGCTACAAGCACTATAACTGGACCAGTGGATAAATTATTCTGGCTCGCACTAATTGCAGTTCCGATAACTCCCGAAAATGCACCAAATATAGCCGCTAAAAACACCATTACCGCTAAACTATTGGTCCATTGCCTAGCAGCAGCAGCAGGTGCTAAAAGCATCGCGCTCATTAAAACAACTCCTACTGTTTGTAATCCTAAAACAATAGCAAGGACGATAAAACTTGTTATAAGAATATCTATGGTTTTAGTATTAAACCCAAGCGTTTTGGTATAATCTACATCAAATAAGAGAATTTTAAATTCCTTCCAGAAAACGAGCATAACCAAAAGGCAAATCCCTGTTACAATAGCCATCATCCATACATCACTTTCTACTAAAGTAGCAGATTGTCCGAATAAATATTTATCTAAACCTGCTTGATTGGCATTAGGTTGCTTTTGGATAAAGGTTAATAATAACATTCCGAATCCAAAAAATAAAGACAGAATTAGACCAAGTGCTGTATCGGATTTTAAATGTGTTTTTGTAACAATGCCACGTATCCAAAAAGTTCCGATAAGTCCACTAACTAAGGCTCCAATGAGTAATGTGTTACTATCTTTTGTTCCTGTGATTAAAAAAGCTATAGCAATTCCTGGTAATGCAGCGTGCGAAATGGCGTCTCCGAGTAAACTTTGTTTTCTAAGTACTGCGAAACTACCAAGCATACCACAAACAGCTCCAAGAATTGCAGTTCCTAAAGTAATGGTTCTTAGCGTATAGTCTGTAAATACAAGTTTTATGTATTCTGTTATATCCATTTGTTATTCTGAATTTGTTTCAGAATCTGTTTGTTTTTTTCGTCATTGCGAGACTTTTTTAAGTCGTGGCAATCTGTTTGTTGGCAAACGGCATACATTATAAAGAGATTGCCTCGTCAATCGTGCCTCATTCCTCGCAATGACGTTAATTTTATGTTTTAGTTTTCATTAGTTTGAGTAAGTACTGCAAACTGAGACTGAATACTGCTTACTCTTGTATACTCACTTTATAATTAATACCATAAGTTTTAGTTAGGTTATCATCATTAAAGATATCCTTTACTGGTCCTGTGGCAATTTTTTTTACGTTTAAGAAAGTTACCCAATCAAAATATTCTGGTACGGTTTGTAAATCGTGATGGACTACAATAACTGTTTTACCAGCTTTTCTTAATTCTTTTAAAATATTGATAATTGCAATTTCTGTTGTAGCATCTACACCTTGAAAAGGTTCATCCATAAAATAAATGGACGCATTTTGCACCAACGCTCTTGCTAAAAATATACGTTGCTGTTGACCTCCCGAAAGCTGACTGATCTGCCTATTTTTAAAGGGAAGCATGCCTACTTTTTCAAGTGCTTCAAGTGCAGCTTTTTTTTCTTTTTGACCAGGTCGCTTTATCCAACCCAAACTCCCATAAGTACCCATCATTACAACATCTAATGCCGTTGTAGGAAAATCCCAATCTACACTTCCTTTTTGAGGTACATAAGCAACTAGTTGACGTTGCTTCTCATAAGATTTTCCATAAATACTAACACTACCAGCAATAGGTTTTAAAATACCTAAGATGGATTTTATGAGTGTTGATTTTCCAGCACCATTTGGTCCAACAATAGCCATTAATACTCCTTCGGGTATTTCTAAATCTATATCCCAAAGTACAGGTTTGTAGTTGTAAGCAACGGTTAAATCATCAATTTTTACAGCAATCTCTCCCATGTTAGTTTAATGCGCTTACTATAGTTTTTACATTGTATCTAAACATGCCTACGTAAGTTCCTTCTGGAGTACCTTCATTACCTAATGCATCAGAAAATAGCGTTCCACCAATTGAGACATCATGTCCTTTAGATTTTACTGCTTCTTGAAGTGCTTCAATCGTTCGTCTAGGAACAGAGCTTTCAACAAAAATTGCTTTGACTTTGTTTTCAATAATAAAGGCTGCTAATTTCTGAACGTCTTTTACACCAGCTTCGGTTGCGGTTGACAAACCTTGTAAACCAACGACTTTGAACTTATAAGCTTCGCCAAAATAATTAAAGGCATCGTGAGCAGTAACTAGTATTCTTTTTTCGGCAGGAAGCGCTTCAACTACACCTTTTACGTCCTCTTGAAGCTTATCCAGTTTTTTTAAATAAACAATCTCGTTAAGCTTATAAGTCTCGCTGTTATCAGGATCTTGCTCAGAAAGAACTTGTGCTACTTTTTTAGCAAATTGTTTAAAGTATGCGATATCAAACCATACGTGAGGATCAAAATTAGAGACAAAATAGTTAGAGCCGATTAAGTTTTTCTTATCGAGCTGACCTGCTAAGGCTATAGGCGTTTTAGTAGAACTCCCCATTTTTTCAAAAACCTCAACTAGCTTACCTTCTAAATGCAACCCATTATAAAATATGATATCTGCATTAACTAATTTTGAAACGTCTCCTTCACTAGCTTTATATAAATGTGGATCTACACCAGAGCCCATTAAACCTTGAATATTTATTACATCACCACCAATGTTTTTTACCAAATCAGTAATCATTGATGTTGTAGTGACGATGTTTAATTTTCCGTTGTCTTTGGGTTCGCTTTTACAGCTAAAAACTAATGTTATGACTAGTAATAATAGTGTTTTTTTCATATTTAAATTGTTTTTTTTAGTGCTCTGTAACTTAATCCTAATCCTAATAATAAATCTTGACCATCTGTAATACTTGTACCAGTATATATATCGAATTGTAAATCGTTAGAAGCTAAATAGGTGAAGCCTGCATCCCAATAATGATTGGCAGAATTGTCTTCTGGCAAATCACCATATAATTCGGTATAAAACCCAAATTTATCCGAAAGCCTATAACCATAGGCAATGGTATAAATTGCAGTAGTTTCAGGGGAACCATTTCCCCATTCGGCTCCAATATTATAACCTAAGCTAGATTTTTCGTTCAAGGTGTGTGACAGGGAGAATCTAAAGCCTACTCCCGTTGTTTCAGGTTTATAATCTGCTGAAGCACTAAATGCTGGAAACACATTACCAATAAGAGCAATTTCTGGCATTCCGTCTTTTTCTTCAGCAATATCAATTTTAACACTTAATAGCAAGGGGGAAAACCCACTTGTAACATTGTTTAATTTATTGCCATTTACTTTTGTTACTCCTTCTACAAAATCCCAACCTAAACGTAATTCGATATTGTCAAAAATTCCGTAGCGTACGAGCATAGTGTTATAGGTGAAGCTTTCTGATTTTATATTGTTTTTTTCATAAGACTCGTATAAACCACCTGTTTCTATTTGAAAAGCGCCTCTACCGACAGTTGAAGACGCTTCTGTTGCATCTGGCCTGTCCGTAACTATAGCTCCAGTATTTTCACTCTCTTGAGAAAAAGAAAATAGTAAACAAGCAAATAGTGTGATACTAAGTACTATAGACTTCTTAGTTAATAGCATTGACATAAATTAGGGTTGTAAAATTCTCGTTTAATAAAATTGTATTGTTCTCTACTGATAGTTCAGTCATTTTGTTCTTTTTGAATTGCTTTGATACTTTTACTTCGTGGCCATATTTTAATTTGTGATGTGCACAGAATTCAAAAAACTCTTTATCATCACTCATTAAGCGAGAAATGACGTATAGTTTTCCTTCTTCGGCATTTGAAAGTGAAATAGATGTATCTGTAGTTGTTATTTCTCCTTCTGCGTTAGGAATTGGGTCACCATGTGGATCAAATTTAGGGTGTCCTAAATAAGTGCTTATTTTGTTGGCTAATAAATCAGAGGTTTGATGCTCTAAAAGTTCTGCTTCTTTATGAATATCGTGAAGGGACATATCGAACATTTTAAACAAAAACGCCTCCCAAAGGCGGTGCTTTCTTACAATATTCAACGCCATTTTTATGCCTTTATCTGTAAGCTGTAGCTCTTGGTACTTTTGGTAATGCAATAAATTCTTTACAGCTAATTTTTTAGCCATATCAGTAGCTGCAGCATTAGAAATCCCAAGTTTTTTGGCAATATTACCAGGTTTGGTATTTTTAGCATCATGTGAGTTGTTATTGTAAATGGCTTTTACAAAATTTTCAATAGCGATTGACATTTCAGATAGCTTTAATTAATTTTTAAGTAAGCTTAAGTTTTTTTCAAAGGTAACTAAAATTATAACTTGAAACAAAATTTGTATCTAGTAATTAGAAAATTAGTTGAGGGATTTGGTTAGTCTTTACTCTGAATAAATGCCTTGATGACAAAAACCAAAAGAATCTCTATGCCTAAATAGAAAATACCGTATATAAGGTTTAAGTCAAAAATGGAAGTAAAAGCAATTACTGAAATTAAAAAGCCTATGCATAGAACTATGCTGTTGGTTAGGTCTTTTATAAAAGAGGTTTTATCTGATTTATAATCAAGGAAAAATGCGATTAGGATAATTATTAGCGACATCCGCAACCATCATCACTACCACAAGCTTTCGCGGATTTTTTCTTAGAGGACCATATAAACTTACGAACCAAAAAGAACAGAGCTAAAGCTAATGCTGAAAAGACTAATACGTTTTGAATAATTAAGTTCATTTATTTCAATATTTGAAAAGCTGCTAAAGCTACAAGATACGCAAAAGTACTCATAATTACTAGTTGATAGGTTGGCCATTTCCACGAGTTAGTTTCTCTTTTTACAATAGCCAATGTGCTCATACATTGCATTGCAAAAGCGTAGAAAAGTAACAGTGAAATCCCAGAGGCAAAATTAAATAAAGGCTTACCGGTTTTAACATCGACCTCTTTAGCCATTCTACTAGTGATTGTTTCTACTTTATCATTGCCTACACTATAAATTGTTGCTAAAGTACTCACAAAAACTTCGCGAGCTGCAAAAGAACTGACTATGGCAATCCCAATTTTCCAATCGTAACCTAACGGTCTAATGGCAGGTTCAATGGCATGTCCTGCAATACCAATAAAAGAATATTCTAGCTTATGCGATGCTATTTTTTGTTGTAGTTCGTCGTCAGTTAAGTTATCTAAAGCATATTGTTCTGTGACTATTGATTCAGCATTATTAAAATTCTCACTTGGGCCATAAGAGGCTAAAAACCATAGTACAATAGAAATCGCTAAAATGATTTTACCAGCACCAAAGACGAAGAATTTTGTCTTTTCTAGCACAGTTAATGTTACATTTTTTAGCATTGGTAATTTGTAGTTTGGCATTTCTACGACAAAGAATGTTTTACTTTTTATTTTAAGAATTTTATTTAAAATCCAAGCAGAACCAACTGCAGCACCAAATCCTATAAGATAAAGTAGCATCAATGTTAAAGGCTGATATCCTAAGCCTAAAAAACGGCCTTCAGGAATAACCAATTCGATAATTATTAAGTAAACAGGTAAACGTGCAGAACATGTTGTAAATGGGGTTACCAAAATGGTAATCAAACGTTCTTTCCAGCTTTCAATATTACGCGTTGCCATAATTGCAGGTATAGCACAAGCTGCTCCCGAAATTAAGGGCACTACGCTTTTACCACTGAGTCCAAAACGACGCATAATTCTATCCATTAAAAATACGACGCGACTCATGTAACCGCTTTCTTCTAGAATAGCAATGAATAAAAATAAAAAGGCTATCTGTGGAATAAAAATCACAATACCACCAAGACCAGGAATAATACCTTCAGCAATTAAATCGGTAAATGCGCCTTGAGGCATAATATTTTTAGTCCATTCACTTAAATAGGCAAATGCACCATCAATAAATTCCATAGGTATTTGTGCCCAATCGTAAATGGCTTGAAAAATGGTTAGTAAAATCACAAAAAAGATGAGGTAACCCCAAACTTTGTGGGTTAAAATTCTATCTAGTTTTATGCGTAAATCTTTGGCTGTTTTAAGATCTATTGTTTGTCCTTTTTTAAGCGTATCGTTTATAAATTGATAGCGTTTTATTGTTTCTTTTTGTTGCAAACGTTTTAAATCTCCTTTTGCTTTTGTTTTAAAATTAGAGACTGCACTAATTGTCTTTCTGTCTGTTTTTCCGAAATTGACATCTTGAGTTATTACTAACCAAAGTTTATATAATAGCTGATTTGGAAATGTTTTTTTTAAATTATTAAAGTACTCTTCATCAATAGATGATGCATTTATACAAGGTTTTATGGATAAATCCTTATAATTTGTAATGAGCTCTTTAAGTTGATTTATGCCATTGTTTTTGCGAGTACTTATTAATGCAATTTTGGTTTTGAGTTGTTCTTCTAAATAATCAATGTCTAACGAAATGCCTTTATACTTCATTCTGTCAGACATATTAATAACCAAAATTGTTGGTATTTCTAAATCTTTTATTTGTGTGAATAATAATAAATTCCTTTTTAGATTTTCAACATCACTAACAACAACAGCTACATCAGGAAAATTTTTGTCATTTTTGTTAAGCAATAATTCGATGACAACATTTTCATCTAGCGAAGATGCATTTAAACTATAAGTTCCTGGTAAATCAATTATATGTGCTTTTACACCTCGTGGTAATTTACAAATCCCTTCTTTTTTTTCAACAGTAATACCAGGATAGTTTCCTACTTTTTGGTTAAGACCAGTAAGTGCATTAAAAACAGATGTTTTTCCGGTATTTGGGTTTCCTATTAAGGCAACATTAATCTGCTTACTCATTTACAGTCTCTATTAAAATGTGAATTGCAGTCTCTTTTCTAATTGCTAAATGAGAGCCGTTGATGTTTAAATACATTGGGTCTGCAAAAGGTGCGACTTGCACTAACTCAACAGAATTACCCGGCAAACAACCCATTTCTAGAAGTTTTAATGGAATATGAATAGAAGATACATCTGTAATAACACCTTGTTGCCCACGTTTTAATTCTGCTAATGTCAAGCTTATTCTTATTTAGATTGATTTTAAAGAAGCAAAAGTAAGAGAAAATTATTAGTGTAAAAAGAAAGGTAATACTTATTTGAAGGGTTTAACGATTTTTAAGAACCACCAAAAGATTTTAGAGTTTCAATATCCTCTAATAAGTGTTCTATATCCTCGGGTTTAGTACCGTCATAGAATCCTCTAATTTGTTGTTTATTATCGATGAGTATAAAATTTTCGGTATGAATCATGTCATATTCATCTCCAACTCCATCAGTCTTTACGGCTAAGTAACTTTTTCTAGCGAGTTCGTAAATCTGTTTCTTGTCCCCTGTAACTAAATTCCATTTACGGTCTATAACGCCTTTTTCTTTTGCATATTTTTTGAGTTGAGCTACACTGTCAATTTTAGGTGTTACAGAATGGGATAGTAACATAACATCATCATCATTAAGAATTTCTTTTTGTATTTGATACATATGATCTGTCATTATTGGGCAAATGGTTTGGCAAGTTGTAAAAAAGAAATCAGCAATGTAAATTTTGCCTTTATAGGTGTTTTGGGTTACAGTTTCACCATTTTGGTTTAATAAACTAAAATCAGCAATCTTATGATATTTTTGTTGGTATTGAATTGTACTGTCAACTAATTCTTCGCTCACCATTGCAGGCTGATAAATAGGCAAAGGTTTCTTAACGTTTAAAATATTGTATATAATGGCAATAATTATAAGGGAAAGGATTGAAAAGAAGATTCCGAAGTTTTTGTAACCTTTAAAAAACGAAAGGAAAGACATTTTATGAGTTTTAAAATTTTGTGATGCAAAGGTACGATTCGAGCTAAATTTTTTATGGTATTTTTAACACAAATATGAAGGTTTTACATAAGGATTTGTAAACCTGTGTTAAAAATAAATCGATTAGAAATGCAAATTTCTTCTAAGTGACTCTAAAACCTTATTTTTGCAAATCGAAATTTGAAAATGACTACATGGAATTTGTTATAAAAATATCTCAATTTTTACTCAGTTTATCTTTGCTTATTGTATTACATGAGCTTGGACACTTTATCCCAGCAAAACTTTTTAAAACTAAGGTTGAAAAATTTTATCTCTTTTTTGATGTAAAATATTCACTATTTAAAAAGAAAATAGGTGAGACTGTTTATGGTATTGGCTGGTTACCACTAGGTGGTTATGTAAAGATAGCCGGAATGATTGATGAGAGTATGGATAAAGAGCAAATGGCTCTACCTCCACAACCATGGGAATTTCGCTCTAAACCTGCTTGGCAACGTTTAATTATAATGCTTGGTGGTGTTACGGTTAATTTTATTTTAGCTTATTTCATTTACGTCGCTATGTCATTCACTTATGGAGACACAGACATTACTACTGAAAGTATAAAAGATGGCTATTGGATAGAGAACCAACTGCTTTTAGATGTTGGCTTTAAAACGGGTGATAAAATAATAGCCATTAATGACGAGAAGGTAAATACATATTATGAGGTAAGAAAAAATCTAATAAATGGCGAGAAGTACTCTATAATTAGAGATGGCATTAGTAAAGTGATTAATCTTCCCGAAGATTTTCTAGGTCAATTATCATCTGCAGAAAGAGAGAATGGTACGTTTCAATTAAGAATTCCATTTATGGTTGGTAGTTTACCAGACACATCGGTAAACGTGAATGCAGGCCTACAGAAAGGCGATATTTTACTAGCTGTTAATGGTAGTGATTTACGTTATTATGATCAATTTGAATCTAGAATGTCAGCCTATAAAAATCAATCTGTAAATGCCACATTTTTAAGAGGTGAAGAGAAAATAAATACAACATTAAAGATTGATACTAATGGGAAAGTCGGAGTTTTTCCTGCTACTCTTCCTTCAAGATTTGCTGAATTAGGCTATTACGATGTGATTCATAAGGATTACACTTTTTTAGAAAGTTTTGGTGGAGGTGTAGACAAGTTTAAGGGTCAGGTGTCTGGATATTTTGATCAATTAGCAAAAATATTTTCGCCAAGCACAGGAGCGTATAAAGGAGTAGGTGGTTTTAAGGCTATTTTCGATATTTTCCCTGCGGAATGGGTTTGGCAAGATTTCTGGGGTTTAACAGCTTTTTTATCTATTATGTTAGCGGTTTTAAATCTATTGCCAATTCCTGCATTAGATGGTGGCCATGTAGTGTTCTTGTTATTCGAAATGGTATCTGGTCGTAAGCCAAGCGAAAAATTCTTAGAGCGTGCCCAAATCGTAGGCTTCTTTATTTTAATTGCCTTAGTCTTATTTGCTAATGGGAATGATATTTTTAAAGCTATTACCAATTAATTTTTTTAATCGTAGCATAAAAATTAATATTTCATTTGGTAAGAATAGAAAAAATGATTTATATTTGCGCTCGCTAATGCGAAAAACAACCTTCCTCTTTAGCTCAGTTGGTTAGAGCATCTGACTGTTAATCAGAGGGTCCTTAGTTCGAGCCTAAGAAGAGGAGCATACAAAGCCATTACGAAAGTAGTGGCTTTTTTGTTTAAATTCATCTTATGAATCATTGTCGTTACATTCTACATTCTAAAAAACTAACACGCAATTATGTTAGTTATAGTTAGGATTTAGGCGCTCGTTTTATCTTTTATAAAAATTCAGAATCTAGGAAATTTACATACGATCAAAAGATTGGGAATTCTATTATAAAATTGATTGCATCAGCTAATCACAAGGTAGAGCAATTGAAGCTCACATTAAAAAAATGAAAAGCAGTATTTAAACCGAGAATCTTTTAAAAGATTCTGAGATTACAATTAAACACCAATATCCTCGTTCCAAAGTTCGGGACGGTTTTCTATAAACTCCGTCATCATAGAGATGCAACTTTGATCATTTAATACAACAACTTCGACACCATTAGCCCTTAAGTGTTCTTCAGCACCCAAAAACGTTTTATTTTCGCCTATTACTACTTTAGGAATACCATATAGCAAAATAGCACCTGTACACATTTGGCATGGTGAAAGCGTAGTGTAAATTACAGACTCCTTGTAAACTAATGCTGGTAGTCTGCCTGCATTTTCTAGAGCATCCATTTCGCCATGTAACACAACGCTACCATCCTGAATTCTTTTATTATGACCTTGTCCTAATATTTTTCCATTATGAACAAGTACACTGCCAATTGGAATACCACCTTCTTGTAACCCTTTTTTTGCCTCGTTGATAGCTATTTTTAAAAATTCATTGTGCATATAATATTTGTTTAGGGTTCTATACGATATTTTAGCTTTAACTGCGTTAGCATTTCAATAGTCATAACCTCTAAATTATAATTTTCTTTCCAGTTCCAATCTTTACGTGCTATGCTATCATCAATAGAAGATGGCCAGCTGTCTGCAATAGCTTGTCTAAAATCGGGTTTGTATGTAATTGAAAATTCCGGAAGCTGTTTTTTAATACTTTCAGCAATTTCTTTAGGTGTAAAACTAATAGCAGCCAAATTATATGAAGACCTAATGGTTAGATGCTCAACAGGTGTTTGCATAAGCTCAGTAGTTGCTTTTATGGCATCCGCCATAAACATCATAGGTAGGCTTGTGTCCTTAGACAGAAAACATTCGTATGTTCCTATTTTTAGGGCTTCATGATAGATTTCTACAGCATAATCTGTAGTGCCTCCTCCTGGCATTGCTTTGTGGCTTATAATACCTGGATAACGCAAACTTCTTACATCTACACCATATTTGTTGTGATAATATTCGCACCAACGCTCACCAACTTGTTTGGTAATACCATAGACGGTTGTAGGCTCACAAATGGTATGTTGAGGTGTGTTTTCTCTTGGAGTTGTAGATCCAAATACGGCAATACTACTTGGCCAAAATATTTTTTTTATGACTCCATCTTTTGCTAGATTTAAGACATGAAATAGAGCATTTGTGTTTAAATCCCAAGCTTCCATCGGGTATTTTTCTCCAGTAGCACTTAGCAATGCAGCCATTAAATAAACCGTATCTATATTGTGGTTTTTACAGCAGTCTTTTATAGCGTTGAAGTTTTTGGCATCTATAATTTCAAAAGGACCCGAGTTAACTAAGTCTAAATTTCTTGTATTAATATCACTAGCAATGACGTTATTAACGCCATAAATTTCTCTTAGTTTAGTTGTAAGCTCTGTTCCAATTTGCCCACAAGCACCAATAATTAATATTTTTGAAGACATTGTTTAAAATTAA
>TARA_R110002111_G_C6005833_1_pt1 | contig 11615 bp, 9 predicted proteins | sample TARA_R110002111 | Tara Oceans TARA_R110002111 (sample SAMEA4397363) | marine metagenome | biome: Polar Biome; feature: [ZZZ] marine water layer (ENVO:01000295); material: water (ENVO:00002006), including particulate matter (ENVO:01000060) such as... | depth 199 m | reverse complement strand
CACGAACATCATTATGGCGTTGCGGGATTGTTGGCGGCTGGTTTTTCTGGTCATTGGAGTCAACTTGATTCGGCAAGGGTGGTTCGTTAGCTGCCTATCTTGCCCGGTGACCTTGTTACTGTCACGTCTTTGCGCGCGGGATACTCTTGCCGGTGAGCAGGTCGCGCCTAGTTGAATGGATAAGCTTGCCTAGCAGAACCAAGGATTCCTGAGCTATCATTTTGATGTATGTTGGGTAGTCAATTTAGCTATTTGAGATATACCTTCGATAAGTAATACATTCAGGCTCCATAAAGATAAAAATTACAGGAGCTTTTATGTTCAAAGCTATCATAGAGAGTTCAAAAACTGGATTGTTGGCTTTTGTTTTTGGGCTAAGTTTTATTGCAATTAGTTCTTCCGCATTGGCAGAGACCCCAAAAAAAGGGGGAACACTGGTGGTGGGGTTCACCGTTGCTCCCCGTAGCCTGAACCCTGCTGTTCAATCTGGAGCCCCTACCGGGCTCCCCGGCACACAACTTTTCGCCTCTCCCCTGCGTTACGATGAAAACTGGAACCCTCAGCCGTATCTGGCTACAAGCTGGGAAACGTCCGAGGACGGACTTGCACTAACACTGCGATTGCGAGAGAACGCGACCTTCCACGATGGCAAGCCAGTTACTTCGGAAGATGTGGCCTTTTCCCTCATGGCGATAAAAGAACACCATCCATTTAAAGCCATGTTTGAGCCAGTAGAGGGCGTGGACACACCTGACGCCCACACAGCTATTATTCGTCTGAGTAGACCGCACCCTGCCATTATGCTTGCGCTCTCGCCGGCATTGAGTCCTATTCTGCCAAAACATATATACGGCGACGGACAGCCGCTAAAGACGCACCCGATGAACCTTAAACCTGTGGGGTCTGGCCCTTTCAAGTTTGTGGAGTATGCGGAGGGTAAGCACTTGGTCCTTGAGCGCTATGACGATTACTTTCTGGAGGGACTGCCACATCTTGACCGGATAATTTATAAATATAATCAGGACTCCAGCTCGCAGTCTCTGGAAATGGAACGTGGTGATCTGGATGTGCGCGCTCTGGTAGGGAAGCCCAGGGAGCTGCAGCGCCACCGTAAGAATAAAAGCCTGACAGTGACTGATGAGGGGCATGCTGCCATCGGAGTCATTAGTTGGCTGGCCTTCAATCTCAATCATGAGATTCTTCGGCACAAGGACGTTCGTCAGGCCATCGCCTATGCAATAGATCTCGATTTTATTGATAACGCATTGTACGGCGGCTTTGCGACCCCTGCGTCAGGGCCTATCTCCATGGATAGCCCGCTGGCAGATCAGAACCCCAAGCTCTATAACCTTGATTTGGATAAGGCCAATAAAATGCTGGACGATGCAGGCTACCCCCGTAACAGTGAAGGGGTTCGCTTTGGCCTGACTCTGGACATGCTTGGATCGATGCGGATTGTGGGTGAGTACATCAAACCTCAGCTGAAAAAAGTAGGTATTGATATCGAGCTGCGTATTCCACCTGACTTTTCTACCTGGTCCGGGTGGGTCGCCAATCACGATTTCGATATGACCCTCGATATTGTATTCAACTGGGCCGACCCGGTTATCGGTGTTAATCGCACCTTTATGTCGACCAATATCAATAAGGGCGTTATCTGGTCAAATACCCAGAGTTACAGTAATCCAAAGGTGGATGAGCTGCTTGAAGCAGGTGCCGTGGAACTGGACTCTGAAAAACGTAAGGAGCTGTACGCAGAGTTCCAGCAGATAGTCACCGAAGAGTTGCCTGTCTACTGGATTAACAAGGTGCCTTACCACACGGTCTATAACAACCGAGTCAAACACACACCCGAAAGCATATGGGGGCTGCTGTCGCCGTTCGACGAAGTCTACCTCGACTAACTGCCGGTACTAACCCTCCGGTTTTTGACCGGAGGGTTCCCATCACATCTTTGTATACATTATAGATAATATAGCTATTTGTTAGTCCGGACAGGCGTTGCTACGGTGACTTCAGCGGTTAGACCGGCGGCATTTGTACTCTCTGGTTATAGCTCAGTTCATTGATTGCCGCAGTTAATTCCAATCAAACATAAAAACAATTTTTTTGGAGTACTTATGTTAACACCTTCGAATTGGTGCCTGAAAACCGTGTGCGCGATCGCCTTAGGGGTATGTCTCGCCGTCGGTGCAGCTGTTTCGCTGGCTGACGGCCCAAAAGACGGCGGAGTTCTTGTGGCAGCGTTTAATCAGGCGCCTCGTCACTTTAATCCAGCCGTGCAGTCCGGCGTTCCTACGGGGCTTATCGGTACACAAATTTTTGCCTCTCCCCTGCGCTACGATGATAACTGGAACCCACAGCCGTATCTGGCGAAAGCGTGGGAGACATCGGAGGATGGCCGTTCAGTTACGCTGCACCTGCAAGAAGATGCAAGGTTCCATGATGGCAAGCCGGTCACCTCGGAAGATGTCGCATTTTCAATCATGGCTATCAAAAAGAACCACCCCTTTAAGGCCATGTTTGAGCCCGTAGAGGCGGTTGATACGCCAGACCCCCACACCGCAGTTATTCGCCTGAGCAAGCCGCATCCTGCGATTATGTTGTCCCTGTCGCCGGCGCTGACCCCGATTCTACCCAAGCATATATACGACGATGGTCAGGACCTCACGACGCACCCGATGAACCAGGCGCCCATTGGCGCCGGGCCGTTCAAGTTTGTTGAGTACGTAAAAGGCAGACATGTCGTTCTGGAACGAAATGATGATTATTTCCTTGAAGGATTGCCGCATCTCTCCAAGGTGATTTACAAATTCAACGACGACTCTAACTCGCTGACGATGGAAATGGATCGCGGAGATATATTGCTGCGCCCGTTCATGTCCAAAACACGTGAGCTTAACCGACTTAAAAAGAACAAAAATGTCACCGTGGCCGATCAGGGTTATGAGGCGGTGGGGCCCATCACCTGGTTGGCGTTTAACCTAGAGCACGACATCCTCAAGCACCAGAAAGTCCGGCAGGCGATTGCCTATGCGATAGACCAGGAGTTTATTGCCAAGGCACTCTATGGAGGTTATGCGAAACCGGCTTCCGGGCCGATTGTGCAGGATAACCCGTTAGCCGATCAGGAGGCGAAGCGCTACGACATCGATCTGGACAAAGCGAACAAAATGTTGGACGAAGCCGGGTATCCGAGAAAAAGTGACGGCATGCGTTTTTCAATCAGGCTGGACACGATGGCACCGTTGCGCATCATCGCGGACTACCTCAAACCTCAGCTTAAGAAAGTAGGCATCGACGTAGATCTGCGCATACCACCTGACTTCTCAACCTGGTCTGGCTGGGTAGCCAATCACGATTTTGATATGACTTTGGATCTTCTGTTCAATTGGGCGGATCCGGTTATTGGTGTTCACCGCACTTATATGTCTTCAAACATCATTAAAGGCGTTATCTGGTCCAACACCCAGAGCTACCGCAACGCAAAAGTGGATGAGCTGTTGGACGCCGCTGCGGTTGAAATTGACGCGGATAAACGTAAAGCGCTTTACCTGGAGTTTCAGCAGATTGTAACGGAAGAACTGCCCGTTTACTGGCTTAACAAGGTGTCCTATCACACGGTTTATAACAATCGTGTGAAGAACCCTCCACTAAGCATCTGGGGCGCGCTGTCGCCGCTCGACGAAGTCTATTTGGATTAGCACGTGTAACGGCTCGCAGGTCTGATTTTGCCTGTGAGCCACTATCTGACGGGTGATTGGCTCATGCAAAAACTTTACATAATTGGCGAACGCCTGATGTACGCCTTCCTGCTCATATTGACGGTTCTTGTCGTCAATTTTTTACTGATCAGGTTGGCTCCGGGTGATCCCGCTACAGTAATCGCGGGTGAGATGGGTGGAGTAACACCGGAAATACTGGCATCTATTCGTGCAGATTACGGTCTCGACAAGCCTGTATACGAACAGTTGTTGATATATCTGGGGAATGCAATCCAGGGCGACCTTGGCCATTCTTTTTATTACAACACATCGGTAGTAGATCTGGTCGTCAGTCATATGGGCGCAACGGTTTTGTTGATTTTGAGCGCTACTATTCTGGCACTGGTTCTGGGGACCACCATGGGGGTGTTGGCAGCCCGTAACCCTCGTGGCTGGTTTTCCAGCTTTGTTACGATGTTCTCTCTGATAGGTTACGCCGCGCCCGCCTTCTGGACGGGCATGATGCTGATACTGTTGTTTGGCGTCGCTTTTCCCATCTTCCCGATCTCCAATATGTACGACATTACCCTGGATGTCGGGCCGCTGGGCCATGCTCTCGATGTACTGCACCACTTGGTGTTGCCGGCTTTTACTCTGGGCATCATCTATATCGCGCAATACAGCCGGTTAACCCGCGCCAGCATGATGGAGGTGCTGGGCTCTGACTATATCCGCACGGCACGAGCTAAAGGGCTGTCTGAAAGAGTGGTGGTGTTCAAACACGCACTGCGCAATGCCGTTCTCCCAGTCATTACGGTAACAGGCCTTCACTTTGGTAACTTGCTTTCCGGTGCGGTATTGGTTGAGGCCGTATTCAACTGGCCTGGCCTCGGTACCCTGGCATTTGAGTCCATATTGCGACGTGATTACACAACCATTCTGGCACTGCTCTTTTTCTCAGCCTTGATGGTAATTGTCGCAAACCTGCTGACAGACCTCTGCTACCGGCTGGCTGATCCACGAATTAAAGGCAAGCGAGGCTAGCCATTATGTCCAAACTGACGTCCGATACTGTTATGAGTCCGACGACAATTCCTCCTGTGGCTTCTCCCACTATAAGTGAGCGCTACATAGTGGAAAGCCCCGTTCGTGAGGCATGGAGGATGTTTTTGCACAACCGTGCCGCTATTTTCGGCCTGGTTCTGCTTGCATTTATTCTTCTTGTCACCTTTCTGGGGCCGATGATGTACAGCGTGGATCCCTTTGAGATTGTTGCTGCACCGTTCACCGCGCCGGGAGAAATGACTGTGGTTCCTCTGGGCACTGACCACATTGGTCGCGATATCCTGGCAGGCATTATTAATGGTGGCTCAGCCACGTTTGCGGTTGCGGCAACAGCCGCCCTGATCACAGTTGTTATCGGTTTGCTTGTGGGAGCGCTTTCCGGTTACTACGGAGGCGTTATTGAAGAAGCGCTGATGCGAGTCACTGAGTTTTTCCAGGTATTGCCGTCACTCATTCTGGCTATGGTTCTGGTGGCTGTTTTCTCTCCCTCTCTGCTCACTATTGCGATAGCTATTGGCGTCGTCAGCTGGCCTGCAACGGCTCGTATCGCCCGAGTGGAGTTTCTAAAGGCAAAGGAGCTTGAGTACGTAAAGGCAGCGCGCACCATCGGTGCCCGTGACCGGCGGATCATTTGGCTGGTTATTCTTCCCAACGTGCTGCCGCCCTTGATTGTTTCAGCCACTTTGGTGATTGGTATCGCCATTTTGTTTGAAGCGGGTCTCAGCTTTCTGGGCCTTGGCGACCCAAACGTGATGAGCTGGGGAATGATGATTGGCGCCAGCCGCGAATACATAATTGATTCCTGGTGGTCGGTCACGTTTCCGGGTGTTGCGATCTTTCTTTCGGTATTGAGCATTAGCCTGATTGGTGACGGGCTCAATGATGCCCTGAACCCAAAGCTGCGGGAGCGCTAACGATGGAACAAGCACCTATTCTGGAAGTCTCTGAACTACAGGTGGAATTTAAAACCCGCTCCGGTGTTGCCCGTGTGCTCGATAATATCGGGTTCTCACTGTCCAGCGGTGAAACGCTGGGCATAGTGGGTGAGTCAGGGTGCGGCAAAAGCATGACATCGCTGTCCATCATGGGGCTCGTACCGACGCCGCCAGGGCGCATTGTTGGCGGAACCATCCGACTGAATGGCGAAGATTTGCTAAAGGCCAGTGAAGCTCGCATGCGGGAGATCCGCGGGAATCAGATTTCCATGATCTTTCAGGAGCCGATGACTGCACTTAATCCCGTTTTTACAGTGGGAGATCAGATAGCGGAAACGCTGATACTGCACGAGGGGCTGTCTAAACGGGATGCCCGTGGGCGGGCGGTGGAAATGCTTCGTGCGGTGAAGATCCCCGCACCTGAGCGTCGGGCGCATGAGTATCCTCACCAGTTATCGGGCGGCATGCGTCAGCGGGTGATGATTGCCATGGCGCTGGCGTGCAAACCCAGTGTGCTCATTGCTGATGAGCCAACCACCGCTCTGGACGTGACAGTGCAGGCGCAGGTCTTCGAGCTGCTGAAAGAACTGCAGAACACGACCAATAGCGCGATCATTTTGATCACCCACGATATGGGGGTGGTTGCAGAAGTGGCGGATCGTATTGCGGTTATGTACGCAGGCAGGATTATCGAAACAGCCACGACTGAAGAACTTCTCGAAAACCCGCGGCACCCCTATACCCAGGGCCTGATCAAGTGTGTACCGCACCTCGATCTGGATATGACGGATGAGCGCGAAGCCCTGTACGAAATCCCGGGCGTCGTACCGCCGCTTACCCAGCTTGGTGCAGGTTGCGCCTTCGCCGAGCGGTGTCCGGAAAAAATGCCAAAGTGTCTGGTGGATAAACCTCCCGGGTTTGCTGTTAATGGCAAACATATTGCTGCTTGCTGGCTTGAAGAAGAGGGAGCTCACTCATGAACGCGCCATTGAACTCAACGATATTGCGGGTAAAAGACCTGAAAGTTCATTTTCCTCTGGCGGCGAAAAAGCTGTTTGCAAAGCCTCCGGTAGTGCACGCGGTTGACGGCGTAAGTTTTGATGTAAAACGAGGCACTACCTTTGGCATTGTGGGTGAATCAGGTTCCGGTAAGTCCACGACGGCTCTGGCCGTCATGCGTTTGCTGAAAATTACCGACGGCACCATTGAACTCGATGGCACAAGCTTGTCCGGCGCAGAGGGGGCGGAGCTGCGGGAACTCAGAAAGAAAGTCCAGATTATCTTCCAGGATCCGTTTTCTTCCCTCAATCCGCGTATGCGAGCGGGCGCGATTGTGCGTGAGCCGCTGGATCTGATGAACATCGGCGCACGGAATGACCGCGACGACAGGGTTGCGGAACTGTTTAAACAGGTAGGGCTCAGACCGGAACAGCAGGCACTCTTCCCACATCAGTTTTCGGGTGGCCAGCGACAACGGATCGGAATTGCGCGGGCACTGGCGAGTCAGCCGGAACTGATTGTGTGTGACGAGCCGGTGTCTGCATTGGACGTAGCGATACAGGCGCAGACACTGAACTTGCTCCGTCACTTACAGCGTGAATACGGCCTGTCGTATTTGTTTATTTCCCACGATCTTGGTGTCGTGCAGCATTTGTGCGACGAGATAGCTGTTATGTATCTGGGGCAGATTGTGGAACAAAGTGACCGTAAGTCGCTATTTACCAAGCCCCTGCACCCCTATACCCGGGCACTGATTTCCGCCGTTCCCTCAGCGGATCCCCGGCAACGGGAAAGGCGTGTGCGTCTGGAGGGAGATCCACCAAGCCCGATTGATTTGCCGATGGGGTGCCGGTTTGCTTCACGTTGTCCGGTTGCGCAGCCGCACTGCAAAGAACAGGCGCCGTCATTGCGCTTAGTGCAAAAGGAGCATTGGGTTGCTTGTCACCGCGTTAGTGATGACGGTGTTCCGCTTTATGCTGAATAAGCCTGCGACTGTTAAGCGTCAAAATTGCTGACAGCGTGTTGTTGATTTTGGGAGAGAACTCATGAGTGGTATTACGATTTACAGTGCCAGAAAAATCATCACCATGAACCCACGGCGGCCAGTGGCAAGTCATGTGGCAGTGCGCGACGGAACGATACTTGGCGCGGGGACACTGGATGAGCTGGCGGGCTGGGGGGAGTACAAACTGGATGAGCGCTTTGCAGACAAGGTGCTTATGCCCGGTATGATAGAAGGGCACGCCCATGCCATGGAGGGCAGTGTCTGGCAGGATCATTATGTAGGGTATTACGACCGTCGCGGGCCGGACGGTGTTGTACATCCGGCGTTGCGCAGTATCGATGCCGTTGTGGCGCATTTGCAGCAGATCGAAGCGGAGTCAGATGATGCGGACAAACCCATCCGCGCCTGGGGGTTTGACCCGATCTATTTTAATGACCGGCGCATGACCCGCGCCGACCTTGATCGCGTCTCGGCCACCCGCCCAGTCATTGTGAATCATGCGAGCCTGCATATTGTTAACGTCAACAGTGTGCTGTTGGAAAAGGCAAATATCACCGCAGACACAGATGTGATGGGAATTGTAAAAGACTCTGACGGTATACCCACCGGGGAGCTTCAGGGTTTGCCAGCACGTTACGCTGTGTTTTCGGCTCTGGGTATCGATCGAGGCAGTGACACGACGACTCCGGAGTCACTCTGGCGCTTTGCGCGCTCGGCACAGTTTGCCGGCGTCACTACGAGTACGGATCTGGCGAATACGTTAACCGACAGTGTGGTCGAAAGAATGCTGAAGATGACGGACGACCCCGATTACCCATTGCGCATTGTACCGGCGTTCCTCGGTAACTCCTGTAGTGCAGATGAGGGGCCAGCTCGTGTACAGGCACTTATTCCCAAAGCTACTGACAAATTGCGTATCGGGCTGGTGAAACTGGTCACCGATGGCTCTATTCAGGGCTTTACCGCACGATTGAAAGAGCCGGGTTATTATAACGGTGTGCCAAACGGCCTTTGGTACCTCGACCCTGACGACATCCCCCGCATTCTTGGTGCTTATAACGACGTGGGGCTGCAAGTACACCTGCATACCAACGGTGACCAGGCGACAGAGGTTGCACTGGATGCGATTGAGCAAGTGCTGGTTCGAACGCCTAATCCGGATCCGCGCTTCACGCTGCAGCACTGTCAGATGGCCCATGAGGCGCACTATCGTCGCATGGCGAACATGGGTGTATGTGCCAACGTGTTCTCCAATCACCTGTATTACTGGGGTGACCAGCATTATGAGCAAACCATGGGGCCTGAGCGGGCTGAACGCATGAACGCTGCGGGTACCGCCCAGCGCTTTGGGGTTCCTTTTTCTATTCATTCTGACGCACCCATTACGCCTATGGGGCCTTTATTTACCGCATGGTGCGCTGTTAACCGTCTGACTGCATCAGGTCGTGTACTGGGTGAGACTGAATGCCTCAGTGTTCCTGACGCCTTGTTTGCGGTGACCATGGGCGCTGCGTACACCCTGAAGCTGGATCAGGAGCTGGGTTCCATAGAAATAGGTAAAAAAGCCGACTTTGCGGTCCTTGAAGATGACCCGTTAACGGTGGACCCGAAAGCTTTAAAGGACATAGCTGTGTGGGGAACCGTTCTGGGCGGGCGAGTGTTTGCCAATGAAGACATTGGTGCAGAATGATACCGCTAACGGTGATCGGTGGCTTTCTCGGTGCTGGAAAGACCACTCTTTTGAACCAGATTCTTTCAGGTAAAACCCGACGACGCTATGCCGTGCTGGTTAACGACTTTGGTGATCTGGCCATTGACGGCGATCTGGTAACTGCCCACGACGGCGACACCATAACCTTTGCCAATGGTTGCGTGTGCTGCACTATGGGCGATGACTTTGTTGCAACGGTTATGAATCTGCTGCAGCGCCCGGTATTGCCGGATCATATTCTGATTGAGGCGAGTGGTGTGGGCGATCCACGGGTCATTGCGGAGGTGGCGAAGCTGCATCCACAGTTGTTCCGGGACATGGTGGTTGTACTAGTCGATGCGCAGACTATAAAGGATCGCGCTGCTGATTCGCGACTGGCTGATACGGTTGAGCTGCAATTGCAGTCAGCCGATCTTCTGGTTCTTAACAAGTGTGATCTTGTCAGCGACAAAGAGCGCGATTCGGTGAAGGGTTGGCTGGAAGGGCGTGCCCCAGACATTCCGGTTGTATTTTCCCAGGACGTTCAGTTTTCTCTGGAACTTCTGTTTTTGGATCCGAAGGAAGGGCGTCCGTCTGCAAGCTGCAGTAAGCACGTGAAAGACAGCAAGCATCACCACGCTCATGTGTTTGACAGTGTGACCCTGACCATGGATCGGCCGGTTAATCTGGACCGTTTCCGTAAGTTTCTGGCTGACTTGCCCGCCTCTGTTCTAAGGGCAAAAGGGTTTGTAACAACAGATGAGTCGCCCGGACGTTTTTTTTTGGTTCAGTTCGCGGGGCGGCATATCGATATTGCTGAACAGAAAGACCCTGTGGATGTGAAGAACGCCAGTTCGGCTATGGTCTTCATCGGGTTGCAAGGTATGCCTGGGCGCGATTGGTTCAGGAGTGCATTTGTGGCGGCACAGGAAGGTCAGCGATGACTAACCCTGACTGTGCTGTTGTTTCCTGATGCCGACCATCCTGCAATCGGCGTTTCCGGAACCGGTTAGTGGTTCGATGCTGGCGGTTTTAACCCTGGTTTGTATTGTTGCCGGAATGGTCAGAGGGTTTTCGGGCTTTGGCTCAGCAATGATTATGGCTCCGATATACAGCGCCGTGTTTGGCCCTGCAGTTGCGGTGCCGGTTGTGCTGTTGACAGAAATGCTGATATCCCTTCCTCTCCTCGCCAGTGCTCGAAAGTCAGCCGTAATGAGTACTGTAAAGCAAATGTTGCTGGCGGCGACTGCAGGAGCAGTTTTCGGGTTGGGGCTGGTGGTGATGCTGCCGGTCGATACTCTGGCATCACTGGTAGCGTTAACAGTTCTGGGTTTTGTTGCGCTCATGATTGCGCAGGATCACCGACAACCAGTACGCCGGCCCGCCACAATCAAGCAGCGCTATCTGGCCGGAGGAGCTTCCGGGCTGTTTGGCAGCATCAGTGGGATGACTGGCCCGCCAGCGGTTATGTTGTTGCTTCGCACTGAAATGCCGGCGTATGCGATACGAGCAACGCTGATCGTTTATTTCATGCTTATAGATGCTGTTCTGGTCAGCCTCTACGTGGTTCAACAAGAGCAGGTACGTATGGAGTGGTTGTCGCTGGGAATATTGTCGTTCTTACCAATGATTCTTGGTGCCTGGCTTGGAGGGAAGATGTTCAATCTTGCCTCTGAAGGGATGTTTCGCAAGATAACACTCATGCTGATTGCAGGCTCTGCCTTGGGCTCGCTGTTTTTATGACACGGAATAAGTTAGATGGCCAGCTCGAAATGCACAGCGGCGGTTTTATCAGGAGCCGCAGCCACAACCGCTCTCGGCGCTGATTTTCTGCAGGCGATCGAACTCCTCACCCGGGCTTGCGCCCTCCTCGAACGCTTTTCGATGGTAGTCAGGGTCAGAGGAAATTATCCATAGGCAGCACTCATCTTCAGCGAGAAGGTTAAGCTCAGAAAGCCATTTTTCGAAGGTGTTGGCCTGGTTCGTATTACACATAGTTAGATTGACCTGCACCGGCTGCCAGATAATTGCCTTGTCCAAAAGACAAGGAAATTATGGGTAAAAAAAGCCCCCAAAAGAGGGGGTAAAAGGGGTACAACAACGCAAAGACCCCGAGACAACTCACAACACAATCGTCAACTCACTTTCTTCAGTTCATTCACTAATTCAGGTACTGCTTCAAACAGATCCGCGACCAGGCCGTAATCGGCAACCTG
>TARA_R110002111_G_scaffold255788_1_pt1 | contig 11618 bp, 11 predicted proteins | sample TARA_R110002111 | Tara Oceans TARA_R110002111 (sample SAMEA4397363) | marine metagenome | biome: Polar Biome; feature: [ZZZ] marine water layer (ENVO:01000295); material: water (ENVO:00002006), including particulate matter (ENVO:01000060) such as... | depth 199 m | reverse complement strand
GTGGTTGAAGATGCCGTTTTAGACAGTGAACAATCCGTGGTGATTAAGCAAGCGAATAACAGAACTTATGCAGCACAAATTGTGTTGAAACAGATTTTGGAAAATTTATAATTTATGTCAGGTCGAGCGCAGTCGAGACCTATTAACGTTAAAGACCTCTCGACTGCGCTCGAGGATACAAAAAATATAGTAGACCTCTCAGGTTTAAAAAACCTAACAGGTCTTCAACTAAAAGATACTCGCCTTCGCGAGCACGAGATGAAAACAATAAAAGTCGTAAAAATAGGAGGAAACATCATCGATAATGAAGACGCACTAGCAAACTTCATTAAAGATTTTTCAACTATTGCAGGTCCTAAAGTCTTAGTTCATGGAGGCGGAAAATTAGCCACAAAGTTAGCAACACAAATGAATATTCCTGTAAAAATGACTGAAGGTAGACGCATTACTGATACAGATACTTTAGATATTATCACTATGGTTTACGCTGGAAAAATCAATAAAAATATAGTAGCGCAATTACAAGCTAATCAATGCAATGCTATTGGACTTTCTGGTGCAGATGGCAATACTATTGTTTCAGAAAAAAGACCTGTTAAAACCATTGATTATGGCTTTGTTGGCGATGTGAAAAAAGTAAATACAGAGGTATTAAATATATTACTAAGAAACAATGTCACACCTGTTTTTTGCGCTATAACTCATAATGAAAACGGACAATTACTAAATACAAATGCAGACACTATTGCATCTAAATTAGCCATTGGCTTGTCATCTATTTTTAACACAGAATTGTATTATTGTTTTGAAAAAAATGGTGTTTTAGAAGATGTTGACAATGATGATTCAGTAATTGAAAACATTAACACAGAAAGCTATAAAACTTTAAAAGATAACCATATCATTTTCGAAGGTATGTTACCAAAATTAAATAACTGTTTTCATGCAATAAATCAAAACGTACAAAAAGTTTGTATCGGAAAATCAGACATGCTTTTCAATACAAACAACAAACATACAACCATCACAAAATGATAGAAAGCCTTACCTCAGCAGCCATTGATTTGTTAAAACAACTCATAGAAACACAGTCATTCTCATCAGAGGAAGACAACACAGCTTTGCTCATTGAAAATTGGTTTACAACACATAATGTACCTTTTAAAAGGAACAATCATAACATTTGGGCGACCAACAAATATTTTGATGAGAGCAAACCCACCTTGTTATTAAACTCACATCACGATACCGTAAAACCCAACAACGGTTACACCAAAGACCCTTTTAAAGCCATTGTAGAAGATGGTAAATTATACGGACTAGGAAGTAATGATGCTGGTGGATGCTTAGTGTCTTTAATGGCTACATTCACGTATTTTTATAATAAGAAAGACCTCAACTACAATTTAGTCATTGTTGCTTCTGCCGAAGAAGAAAGCAGTGGACCAAAGGGCTTGAATAGCATGTTAAGCATCATCCCAAAAATCGATGTCGCTATTGTTGGAGAACCAACTTTAATGAATCTAGCCGTTGCTGAAAAAGGTTTAGTTGTTTTTGATGCGAAAGTAAAAGGAACCGCTAGCCATGCAGCACACCCTAATAATGACAATTCAATTTACAACACTATTGCTGTTTTAAACTGGTTTAAAGATTATAAGTTTGAACGTAAATCACCAGTTTTAGGTGATGTAAAAATGACGGTAACACAAATCAATGCTGGTAAGCAACACAATGCGGTTCCTGCAGAAGTTGACTTAGTCATTGATGTACGTGTGAATGACAAATATTCTAATCAAGAAATTGCAGATATTTTAACTCAGAAATCACCTTGTTCTAGCATAACTGCAAGAAGTTTACGATTAAATTCGTCTTCAATTCCTGTTAATCACGATTTGGTAAAAGCAGGCATTGAATTAGGTAGAGAAACCTACGGTTCGCCAACACTTTCTGACCAATCAGTTTTAACTTGTCCGTCCTTAAAATTAGGACCAGGAGATAGCACACGTTCGCACACGGCTGATGAATTTATTTATCTAGCCGAAATTGAAGAAGGTGTTGATTTGTATATTAAATTGTTAGAGAAAGTATTATAAAAAGATAATAGACCTAGCAGGTTTTTTCAACCTAGCAGGTCTAAATTTATTAACTAAATAATGAAGGCAGAGATTACTGCCTTCGCAGGAATAAGTATGAAATTGTGGGACAAAGGCTATTCAATAGATAAAAAAATAGAATTATTTACCGTCGGCAACGACAGAGAAATCGATATGCATATTGCAAAATATGATGTAGAAGCTTCACGAGCGCATGCTGTGATGTTAGAATCTATCGGAATTATATCTTCAGAAGAGTTAGAACAATTAAAATCAGGATTAAATATTTTAGCAAAATCTATTGAAGATAGTACGTTTATCATTGAAGATTCATTTGAAGATGTACATTCTAAAATTGAACATGAACTCACCAAAACTTTAGGCGACGTCGGAAAGAAAATCCACACCGCACGTTCTAGAAACGACCAAGTTTTAGTAGCCCTTCAACTCTACTACAAAGAGAATCTTGAAATCATAAACAGTAAAACAAAAACGTTTTTTGATACACTTTTAGGTTTAGCCGAAACACATAAAACACAATTGTTACCAGGCTATACACATTTACAAGTAGCCATGCCTTCCTCTTTTGGTTTATGGTTTTCTGCTTATGCTGAATTGTTGATTGATGATGTGTATGTACTGAATGCAGTTTCAAAAATTGCAGACCAAAATCCATTAGGTTCGGCTGCTGGTTACGGCAGTTCTTTTCCTATTGATAGAGATATAACCACTAAAGAATTAGGCTTTTCAACACTGAAATACAACGTCGTTGCAGCCCAATTAAGTAGAGGAAAAAGTGAACGTGCTATCGCCAGTGCTTTAGGAGGCTTATGTAATACAATGGCACGTTTTGCCATGGATATTTGCTTGTATATGAGTCAGAATTTTGGGTTTATCACATTTCCAGATGAATTAACCACAGGAAGTAGCATTATGCCACACAAAAAAAATCCTGATGTATTCGAATTGATTCGAGGTAAGTGCAACAAAATTCAGGCCTTACATTCTGAGATGTTGTTAATCACCAATAATTTACCAAGTGGTTATCATAGAGATTTTCAATTGTTGAAAGAAAACATCATCAACGCGTTTGAAGATGTAAAAGATATTTTGGACATCTTTAATTATTCCATTCAGCAAATCATCGTAAAAGATATTGACCTCACTGATGAAAAATATCAATACTTATTCACCGTAGATAGTATTAATAATTTGGTCGTAGAAGGCATGAGCTTTAGAGAGGCTTATCAAAAAATTGGAAGTGAAGTACAAGCAGGAACTTATAAACCAGATTTAGGAAAAGAACATTCGCATATAGGTAGTATTCATAATCTGTGTTTGGACAACATTAGAGCTAAGTTTCCTAAATGATGTTAAAATTTTGAAAATGATTTTTGAATAGTGTCTTCAATTAAAAATTAATGTTACCTTTGATTCTCAAATAAGAAACAAATGACATTAAGTCAATTACATCATCATCATTTTCATACTTGCATTCAGGCGAGCAGGAATTGATATATGTAATTTAAAAATATTTCAAAACCCGTCTGAATAAATTCAGACGGGTTTTTTAGTTCTACACGTTTGGTTTATTCAGATTTAAAAAACTAAAAATGAGTAAATTAAAAATTGCTATTCAGAAAAGCGGAAGATTAAACCAAGACTCTCTAGAACTCTTAAAAGATTGTGGCATAAAAATAGACAACGGAAAAGATCAACTGAAAGTTTCAGCACGTAATTTCCCTTTAGAAGTCTTGTATTTACGAAATTCAGATATCCCACAATATATTGAAGATGGTGTTGTAGATATCGCTATTATTGGTGAAAATATTCTGATTGAAAAACAGAAACAAGCGGAAGTCGTTGAAAAACTAGGCTTCGCCAAATGTAGAGTTTCACTAGCTGTTCCTAAGCGGATTGAAACCGATGAAGCCGCTTACTTCAATGGAAAAAAAATTGCAACCTCTTACCCTAACACACTTCAGACGTATTTAAAGAAAAACAATATAGAAGCCGACATTCATGTCATTTCTGGTTCGGTAGAAATTGCTCCAAATATTGGCTTAGCAGATGGTGTTTGTGATATCGTAAGTTCTGGAAGCACACTTTTTAAAAATGGTTTAAGGGAAACTCAAGTGATACTAAAATCCGAAGCCGTTTTAGCAAAAAATCGCAATCTTAATGCGGAAAAAGAAGCTATTCTAGAAAAGCTCATATTCAGAATCCAAGCGGTTTTAAGAGCAAAAAACTCGCGATACGTCTTAATGAATGTACCAACTTCTAAGATTGATGAAGTCACTGCAATTCTTCCGGTTTTAAGAAGTCCAACGATACTACCTCTAGCACAAGAAGGCTGGAGTTCATTACACTCTGTAATTGAAGAAGAAAAATTTTGGAATAATATTGATGCCCTTAAAAACGCAGGAGCAGAAGGTATTTTAGTCGTTCCTATTGATAAAATGGTGCTATAATGAGAGTATATAAAAATCCAAACAAATCAGACTGGAACACGCTAGTAAAGCGTCCCATTTTAGAACAGCAAGATCTAGATGATATTGTAATTGACATTCTAAAAGATGTTAAAAACAATAAGGATCAAGCCTTATTTAAATATGCTGAGAAATTTGACAAAACGAAATTAGACACTATTCAAATTGATGCTAACGAAATTGAAACTGCAAAAAATCAATTACCTCAAGATTTGAAAAATGCCATCAATTTAGCGAAGCAGAATATTGAAACATTTCATAAAAGTCAAAAAGAAAAAGAACAAATCATTGAAACCACAAAAGGAGTTAAATGTTGGAGACGATCTGTTGGAATTGAAAAAGTAGGCTTATACATTCCTGGAGGTTCTGCTCCTCTATTTTCAACAATCTTAATGCTTGGTATTCCGGCTCAATTAGCAGGTTGTAAAGAAATTATATTATGTTCTCCACCAAATAAGGAAGGCCATATAAATCCTGCCATTTTATATACCGCAAATCTTGTTGGTATTTCAAAAATATACAAAGTTGGTGGTGCACAAGCTATTGCCGCAATGGCTTATGGGACAGAAACCATTCCACAAGTATATAAAATATTCGGCCCAGGAAATCAATTTGTGACTAAGGCAAAAGAATTGATTCAACAACAAGGAGTGGCTATAGATATGCCTGCTGGTCCTAGTGAGGTTTTGGTCATCGCAGATAAAACGAGTAATCCAGAATTTGTCGCAGCAGATTTATTGTCACAAGCAGAACATGGAGCTGATAGTCAGGTGATATTAGTATCAGATAATGAAGAAATTATCAATCAAACCATCGCAGAATTAGACAAACAACTTAGCCAATTACCTCGAAAAGCCATTGCATCAAAAGCCTTAAAAGTAAGTCGTGCTATTCAATTAAATTCAACAAACGAATGCATCGAATTCAGCAATTTATACGCACCAGAACATTTAATCATTGCTACAGATAATGCTTCAGATTATATAGAACACATTACAAATGCAGGTTCTGTATTCTTAGGAAAATACAGTTGCGAAAGTGCTGGAGATTATGCAAGTGGCACTAATCACACCTTACCAACAAATGGGTATGCTAGAAATTACAGTGGAGTATCCTTAGATAGTTTTGTAAAGAAAATTACGTTTCAAAATTTAAATAAAGAAGGCATAAAAAATATTGGTCCCACGATAGAATTAATGGCTGAAGCCGAAGGATTAGATGCACACAAAAACGCCGTAACATTAAGATTAAAACAGATAGACAATGTTTGATTTAAAGACCTTAGTTAGACCAAATATATTGGCGCTTAAACCATACTCTAGCGCTCGCGATGAATTTAAAGGTGATGAAGGTGTGTTTTTAGATGCCAACGAAAATCCGTTTGGTACTTTGAATCGCTACCCAAATTCAGATCAAAAAAACCTAAAACAAAAGCTAACAGCATATAATGGAATAGCAAGCAACAACACGTTTATTGGAAACGGGAGTGACGAAATTATTGACCTTATTTATCGCATTTTTTGCAATCCTGGAAAAGATAAAGCGCTAACGTTTACACCAACATTTGGCATGTACCAAGTCGCTGCAGATATTAATAATATAGAATTAATAACACTTCCACTAAATGATGAATTTCAGATTAACAGAGACGATTTAACATCATATTTCGAAGATGAAAATCTAAAACTCATATTCATCTGCTCACCAAACAATCCTACAGGGAATTGTTTTAATAAATCAGACATTGAATTCATCTTAAAAAATTTCAAGGGTATTGTAATTATTGATGAAGCTTATGCAGATTTTAGTGATCAGCAATCTTGGCAAAATTCTTTTGAAGTCTATCCTAACCTTATCGTTATCCAAACGTTTAGTAAAGCTTGGGCATTAGCAGCTGCAAGAATAGGAATTGCGTATGCTAACAACGAGATTATTCAATTACTCAATAATGTTAAGATGCCATACAACATTAGTAAGTTAAATGAAACTGCTGCCATTGAAACCTTAGAAAATCGAAATGATTTTGAAGCCAATAAGCAAATCATTCTTGATGAGAAAGCGCTATTGATTCAAAAGTTGAAAACCTTAGACATTATAAAAAAAATATATCCATCTGATGCAAATTTTTTATTGGTTGAAGTTGAAGACGCTAATCTATTATACCAAAGTTTAGTGGAACAAAAAGTAATTACTAGAAACCGAAATAGCCTAGTTAAGAATTGTATTAGAATTACGGTTGGGAGACCTGAAGAGAATAAGAAATTAATAAAAGTGCTAACAGACCTGACAGGTTTTTAAAACCTGCTAGGTCTCAATACAACCAAATAATGAAAAGAGTTTTATTCATAGACAGAGACGGCACATTAGCCATAGAACCACCAATCGATTTTCAACTCGATAGTTTAGAAAAATTAGAATTTTATCCAGGTGTTTTTCAATGGTTGTCGCGGATCGCAAAAGAGTTCGATTACGAGCTCGTTATGGTAACCAACCAAGATGGTTTAGGAACGGATTCATTTCCCGAAGACACCTTTTGGCCAGCACAAAATAAGATTATCCAAGCCTTTAAAAATGAAGGTGTAGAATTCTCAGAAATACTAATTGATAAAAGTTTTCCTGAAGACAATGCACCAACTCGAAAACCCAGAACAGGCTTACTTAACAAATACATTCACGGCAATTACGATTTAAAAAATTCTTTTGTCATTGGCGACAGAGCTACAGATATTGAATTGGCTAAAAACCTAGGAAGTAAAGGCATTTACATGAATGTAGAAGGTAGCGATTATGCCATTTTGAATACCACCTCATGGGAAGACATCTATAACTATCTCAAAGCGATTCCAAGAACAGCAAACGTTGTTAGAAAAACCAATGAAACTGACATTCAGGTTGACATTAATTTAGATGGTTCTGGAAAAAGTAATATTTCTACAGGATTAGGATTCTTTGACCACATGTTAGAACAAATTTCAAAACATGGAAATATCGATTTATTTGTAAAAGTGGATGGAGATTTAGAAATAGACGAACACCACACCATAGAAGATGTTGCCATAACCTTTGGTGAAGCTTTTATTGAAGCTTTAGGAAGTAAACGAGGCATTGAGCGCTATGGTTTTTTATTACCTATGGACGATTGCCTAGCACAGGTTGCCATCGATTTTGGAGGCAGACCTTGGTTGGTTTGGGAACCAGAATTTAAACGTGAAATGATTGGAGAAATGCCAACAGAAATGTTTATGCACTTTTTTAAATCTTTTAGCGATGCCTCTAAATGTAATTTAAATATTAAGGCTGAAGGCGACAATGAACACCATAAGATTGAATCCATTTTTAAAGCCTTTGCTAAAGCTATAAAAATGGCAGTTTCAAAGACCAATAATTTTTCAATACCAAGCACAAAAGGAAGTCTTTAGAACTAGAAAACGAAGTTGAACTTGAAATCGAAGTTGAAAAAGAAAATAAATTTTGATACTAAAATTGTCCCCTTGAGGATTAGTGATAAACAAAATATTTTTTGTTTTGAAGCTACCGAGTGAAGCTCATTAGGGGTGTTTCGAAAATTAAAAAAAAAGTATGATAGCCATAATAAAATACAATGCAGGTAATATTCGTTCTGTTCAGAATGCTCTAAATCGTTTAGGTTATGAGAGTATGATTACAGATGATAAAACCGAGATATTAAATGCTGATAAAGTTATTTTTCCGGGTGTAGGAGAAGCGAGTTCAGCTATGAAATATTTAAAAGACAAAGGACTTGACGACGTCATTAGATCCATAGAAAAACCTATGCTTGGCATTTGCTTAGGCCTACAATTAATGTGTGATTATAGTGAAGAAGGTGACACCAAATGTTTAGGAATTTTTAATACACAAGTGAAAAAATTTCCACCAAAAGAGAAAGTACCTCATATCGGTTGGAATAGTTTTGCTGAAGTAAAAGGCGAACTTTTTCAACATATAAAACCCGAAAGCGACATGTATTATGTACACAGTTATTATGCTGAAAAAAATGAACAAACTATTGCAACTTGCAATTATATAGAACCATTTGCAACAGCAATACAGCACAATAATTTTTACGCTACACAATTTCACCCAGAAAAATCGGCTGATGTTGGCACACAATTACTTAAAAACTTTTTAGAATTATGATTAAGGACAATTGTAAACCGAATGTCATGTTGAGCGCAGTCGAAACATCTCAAATAAAAAAACTATATACTATTAAATAATGAGAATCATACCAGCAATAGACATCATCGATGGCAAATGTGTTAGACTCACAAAGGGAGATTATAACACGAAAAAAGTATATAACGAAAACCCTTTGGAAGTGGCCAAAGAATTTGAAGCTAATGGCATTCAATATTTACATTTAGTAGATTTAGATGGAGCCAAATCTAAACATATTGTCAATCATAACATATTAGAAAGCATTGCCACAAAAACCAATTTAAAGGTTGATTTTGGAGGTGGCTTAAAATCTGATGACGATTTAAGAATTGCATTTGAGTGTGGAGCGCATCAAATTACAGGAGGAAGCATTGCTGCAAACAATCCAGATGTTTTTTTAAAATGGTTAGAAAAATATGGCTCTGGAAAAATAATTTTAGGAGCCGATTGCAAAGACCGAAAAATCGCTACCAATGGTTGGTTGGAAGCTTCAGAATTAGATGTTGTTGATTTTATAAACGATTACGAATTAAAAGGCATTCAATATGTTATTTGTACAGATATCGCAAAAGACGGCATGTTACAAGGCACTTCAAACGAATTATACACCGAAATTATTTCAAAATCAAATGTAAAGTTAATTGCAAGTGGAGGTGTGTCTTCTATGAAGGATTTAGAATTGGTAAATGACATAGGTTGCGAAGGAGTAATTCTAGGAAAGGCCATTTACGAAGGCAACATATCACTAAAAGAATTACAAAAATTATGCTAAAAAAACGAATTATACCTTGTCTTGATATTCAAGATGGAAGAACTGTAAAAGGCATCAACTTTGTGGATATTATTGATGCTGGCGACCCAATTGAATTGGCGAAAAGCTACGTGGCTCAAGGTGCTGATGAATTGGTGTTTTTAGATATTACAGCTACAATTGAAAAGCGAAAAACATTAGTAGAATTGGTGACTCATATTGCTGAAGAAATTAATATTCCGTTTACCGTTGGAGGTGGCATCAATTCTATTGAAGATGTTTCTGCAATTATAAAAGCTGGCGCAGATAAAGTGAGTGTGAATTCTTCAGCCGTTAAGAATCCCGAGTTAATTACCCAAATAGCTAAAGAGTTCGGGAGTCAATGCGTGGTTGTTGCCATCGATACAAAATTTATAGATGACGAATGGATGGTATTTGTGCATGGAGGACGCACAGCAACACCATTAAAAACATTAGATTGGGTAAAACAAGTCGAAACATTAGGAGCTGGTGAAATACTACTTACTTCTATGAATAACGATGGTACAAAAGCAGGTTTTGCTCTTGATATTACTGAAAAAGTAAGCGCCTCTGTTAATATTCCGGTAATTGCTTCAGGAGGAGCAGGAACTAAAAAACATTTCAAAACCTTGTTTGAAAACACGCAAGCAAGTGCAGGACTGGCAGCAAGCATTTTTCATTATGGTGAAATTCCAATTCCAGAATTAAAACAGTATTTAAAAAACGAAAACATAGCAATACGATGGACCTAGATTTTTCAAAAGACAACGGACTTGTCCCTGTCATTATTCAAAATAACAACACCCTACAAGTATTAATGTTAGGTTACATGAATTTGGAAGCCTTCAATAAAACTAAAGCCGAAAACAAAGTCACTTTTTTTAGCAGAAGTAAAAACAGACTTTGGACCAAAGGCGAAGCATCTGGTAATTTCTTAATAGTTAAAGACATTCAAATTGACTGCGATAACGATACCATTTTAATTAAAGCAGAACCAAAAGGACCAACATGCCACACAGGAAGCACCTCTTGTTTTAAAGAAGAAACAGCCAAAGGCTTTTTATATGAATTGCAGCAAACTATCAGTGACCGAATTGATACTAACGATGAGAATTCTTATACCAATAAATTATACAAAAGCGGCATTAACAAAGTTGCTCAAAAAGTAGGTGAAGAAGCTGTAGAATTGGTTATTGAAGCCAAAGATGATGATGCCGATTTATTTAAGAATGAAGCAGCCGACTTAATGTACCATTATTTAATTTTACTGAAAGCTAAAGGGTTTACGCTTGAAGACATTGAGAATGTATTGGAAAGCCGACAACGGTAAGTCCTTTTATTCCATATACTTATTGATTGAATCATCATCTAATAAAAAAATCCCGCAAGGTTTTCAAAACCTTTCTAGAACACAAAAAAGCATCTGAAAACAGATGCTTTTAACTTCTATTCTAACAATAGACTTACCCTTAGATTTTAATAGTAGTAGAAAAAATTAAATTACAGTCCAACCAAATCACCTTCTTCATTTTTAGTGGCTAAATCGGATTTACCCATTAAATAAATATCAACTTGACGAGCCGCTTCTCTACCTTCCGAAATTGCCCAAACAATTAAGGATTGTCCTCTGCGCATATCGCCAGCTGTGAATATATTTGGAATATTGGTTTGGTATTTTCCGTAGGTTGCTTTATAATTAGAACGCACATCTCTTTCTAAACCTAGTTTATCTGCGATTGTAGATTCCGGACCTGTAAAACCAAGAGCTAATAATGCCAGATCACATTTCCATGTTTTTTCTGTACCTGCAACTTCAATCAGTTTAGGACGTTCTCCTGGAACCATTTCCCATTCTACATTTATCGTTTTTAAAGCTGTTAATTTACCTTTAGCATTTGTTACAAACTCTTTAGTGTTGATTAACCAATTACGCTCCACACCTTCTTTATGAGACGACGATGTTTTTAATTGTAACGGCCAATATGGCCAAGGTGTTGCTGGTGAACGATGTCCTGGTGGTTTTGGCATAATTTCAAAATTAACAACCGATTTTGCTCCTTGACGATTGGATGTACCTATACAATC